>Ga0256867_10000671_pt1 | contig 13695 bp, 12 predicted proteins | sample RVTome_15_FD_185939 | JGI IMG/M metagenome (GOLD analysis project Ga0256867, IMG submission 185939) | Soil microbial communities from uranium-contaminated site in the Upper Colorado River Basin, Wyoming, United States - RVT150D86 (HiSeq) ... | reverse complement strand
AAAAAGAGCGGTGCGGATAAGTTTGGTGCCTGGACGGGTTCACATATTAATTACTACATGGGCGTCGTTCTCAATGACAAAGTGGAGTCGATCGCCTACATCAGGTCGCAGATCTTCGATCAGGGACAGATCACTGGACGTTTCACTCAAAAGTCGGCGGAAGATCTCGCGCTGACGCTGCGTTCAGGCGCCTTGCCGGCGCCCATCGAGTATCTCGAAGAGCGCACCGTTGGACCAAGCCTGGGCCAGGATTCAATTCGAGCCGGAGTAAGAGCATCGCTGGTGGGCCTCACTTTAGTAATAGTTTTCATTCTCTTTTACTATCGCGGCTCAGGAATCAACGCGGTCATTGCCTTACTTCTGAATATGGTACTGATGTTGGCGGGCCTGATAGTGTTTGGCGCTACGCTGACACTACCAGGCATAGCGGGGATCATTCTTACGATCGGAATGGCGGTCGACTCAAACGTTCTGATTTTTGAACGCATTCGCGAAGAGTTAACTTCAGGAAAGACCGTCCCGTCGGCTGTTGACCAGGGATTTGCACGCGCGTTCATCACGATTATCGATACGCACGTGACTACAATTATTTCGTCTTTGTTTCTATTCGTGTTTGGCACGGGCCCGATTCGAGGTTTTGCGGTCACGCTGGTGATCGGACTGCTGGTAAACCTTTTCTCGGCGGTTTACGTGTCGCGCACGATCTTTATTTGGCTGCTGTCACGCAAGGAAAAGGTGGAGTCGCTGAGTATTTAGAGAGTTATCATGCTTCGAATCTTTCACAACGTAGATATTGACTGGCTGAGACACCGCCGCTGGCTTATCGCCATATCCATACTGCTCATGTTTGTTGGTATGGGATCAGCAGTTTTTCGGTACGCAACAGGGGGGCAGGCGTTCAACCTTGGCGTTGACTTCAAAGGCGGGACGGTAGTAACAGTCAGATTTAAGCAGCGACCCCCCGACGATGCGATAAGAGATGCCTTGGGCAAAAAGGACATTCGCGACGCCGTGGTGCAACCGGTAACTGACAGGCAGGACACGGTTCTCATTAAAGTGCCGCTCGAAGGCGAGGAGCAGGAAGGCAGAACTAGAGTTAGAGACGCTTTGAACGACTTTGGCGCCGAAGCAGCCCCGGCGGTCGAGTTGGAAGCGGATCAAAACGCCGCCTACAAGATTGTCGGCACTGACGCGGTAGGAGCGATAGCCGGAGCTCAACTTCGCAACAAAGCCATCGCGGTTACTCTGGCGGCGCTGGTAGGAATCCTCGTTTACATAGCATTCCGTTTTGAGTGGACCTATGGCGCGGCAGCCGTAATCGCCGTGTTTCACGACGTGCTGGTAACCCTGGGGTTCTTTTCGATTTTCCAGATCGAGGTCAGTCTTAACGTTATCGCCGCGCTGCTCACGCTCGTCGGGTTTTCGGTAAACGACACCATCGTGGTCTTCGACCGCATCAGAGAAAATCGAAAGCTTCACCGCCGCGATTCTTTGTATAAGATCACGAACGACGCCATGAACCAAACGCTTTCCCGCACAGTGATCACCAATGGTCTCGTGTTTCTATCTGTGTTGGCCCTGGTGCTTTTTGGTGGAGATGTGCTTCGAGCCTTCTCGCTTGCGTTGTTGATTGGGGTAATCTTCGGCACTTACTCCTCGATCGCGATCGCGAGTCCGATCATGGTTTGGTGGGAGCAGAGAATAGAGGCCGCGAATCGAGAAGCGGCATTGAGTTTCAATCAGCCGCGAGTGATTAAGGCCACAGGAGGCACAAAAAGCACAAAACAAATCAGAACGTCTTGATGGGTGGTGTACTAATTTGAATTTCTTCTCTGTGCAGCCTCTGTGTCCTGTGTGTCTCTGTGGTGATTTTTCCCGGCAAAGGTGAACCACAGAGACGCAGAGGAACGCAGAGGTTGCCCAGAGAAATCCCAAACCAGGACACTACCGTCTTGATGCCTCTTGTCGATCATTTGTGAATTTTATGCTTTTTAGCTGCCTACGGTGTCTAAGTTTTGCGCTTGACTTTGAAACGGCATGCGGACTAGACTGCGAGCGTTGCTGGCCAATTAAATATCTCAAGTGTCGACCCCGCGTGTGTTGAATTAAAGAAGTTGGGCGCGGCGGCGGTGTGTTGAGCGGGCCGGCGAGTTTTCTCGCACAGCGGCTTTCCATCTAATTCGGCTCAATGTCGCATAAGCTGTTGTTTCCCCTTCAATAATGACGTAACGCAAGCGGTATTAAAATCGACATTTGCGAGGCACACTGCCTGGAATTTCGTAACCCCTGATCCATTTGGCGCCGGAGTCGGAGGATAAATATCTATGTTCGATAATCTTGTTGAGTCGAGTTCGCACAAGGACGATCTAACGCGAAAAGGCTCATTCATTGGTATCACCGCGTTAATCTACGCCGTGCTCATGGTGACCTTTTTTGTCGCCGGTATTTACTGGTATGACGCCCACCTTGGGCAGATGGAACTCGAGCTGACAACTCTCGTGGCTCCAGTGCCAGTGCCGCAGCAACAAAAAGAGCCCGAACAAAAACAGGAGGCCAAACCTGTTAAAGTCGACCAGAACGTCGACGTTCGAAAGGAACTTATTGCGGACGTTACGCGGACTGAGTTGGTGCCAAAAGAGGTTTCGGCCAAGGCCAGTGACGTACCGCCCGTCAGGCGCGGCGTGACGACGGTGCTTGGCACCTCAGATTCCAATGCCGTGGTCGCGATGCCGTCCGGTCCAGGCGCCGGCACTGTCGTTACCACGCCGACCAGGGTCAACATTGCCGACGAGCCGCCGCCACCGGACGTGAGGCCAACTCCGCCTCGCGCTCCGATTTCAGGAGGCGTTCTCAACGGCAGGGCGATCAGCTTACCTAAGCCAGCGTATCCACCGATTGCCAGGGCGGCACGTGCGTCGGGCACAGTGGTCGTCCAGGTGCTCATCGATGAAAATGGCAATGTAGTTTCTGCCACAGCTCTATCCGGGCACCCGCTTCTGACAGCGGTTGCAGTTCGTGCTGCGCGTCAAGCGAAATTCTCCCCAACAAAGCTTTCGGGGCAGCCAGTTAAAGTTACCGGAGTGATCCAGTACAACTTCGTGGCGCAATAACGCAGAGCATCGATTTTATTTGGGCCGTGATGGATTCGCGGCCCGAGATCTCGCATCTCTGCTTGCTAACAAACTAAGAAAACTATTGGAGGGTTCACCGTGACAATTCTAACCAGCCTTCTAGGAACAAAAGCCCTGGGGCTTCTGATATTTTTGCAGGAGGCTGCCGCTAGCCCAGACAGCGCCAGTCTCGAACAAACTTTCACCATTACCGAAATGATCAAACACATGGGCGGCGTCGCGATCGCCACCGTGGTTGTGCTTTTGATCATGTCCGTCTATTCGATTGCCATTATGGTTGAACGGTATCTAACGTACACCGCCGCCAAAAAGCAGTCTCGCGAGTTCGCTCCCCGCGTTGCTCAGGCACTCAAGAATAATCGCGTTGAAGAGGCGATTAACATCAGCGACAAGCATCGCAAATCACATCTGGCCATGGTAGTGAGCAGCGGCCTCCAGGAGTTTCGAGCTCACGGCGACTCGTCTGATGTCTCCGGCGACACCATAGAAGCTTCCAAACGAGCTCTACAAAGGGCAATTGCGATTAAGACTGCCGAGTTTAAGCGGGGCTTGTCAGGTTTGGCGACGATCGGCTCAACTGCACCTTTCGTCGGCCTGTTCGGCACGGTGATCGGCATTATCAACGCCTTTAGAGGCATGAAGAACGCCGAATCGGCCGGTATCGCCGCTGTGGCTGGTGGCATTTCGGAAGCGCTATTTGCTACCGCGCTAGGCTTGTTGGTTGCAGTGCCTGCGGTGTGGTTGTTCAACTACTTCAGCAGTAAGGTGGATGGCTTTATCGTCGAGATGGACAATTCGGCTTCAGAATTGGTCGACTACTTCATCAAGAACCGTACGAAGCACTTGAACGCATAAAGCACAGATCAAAATACCGTTTGGTGAACCCAGAGGTGCGGCCTGCGCCGCACCTGCGTTACCCGGTTGAAAGTAAGGAGATTTTGTTATGGCAATGACAGGTGGAGGCAGTTCTGGCCTTCAGTCCGAGATCAACGTCACCCCGATGGTCGACATCATGCTGGTGTTGCTGATCATCTTCATGGTGGTCACACCATTCTTGCAGCAGGGGATCACCGTTAATCTGCCGAAGAACTTGAACAACCCGGAGGTAGATCAGAATATCATCAAGGAGTCGTCGATCGTGATCTCCGTTCCGAACGACGGCGAGTACTACCTGGGCAAGCAAAGGCTCGCAAGAGAACAACTGACGGAAAAAGTCGATACGATGCTCAAGGGAATTAAGAACGAACAGGATCGGATCGTGTATATCAAGAGCGGCATTGGCGTTAGCTATGGCGACGTTGTCAGCGTCATAAACGAGGTGCGGAAGCTAGGCGTCGATAAAATCGGACTGGTGGCTGACAAGAAGAAGAAGGGCGCAGCCGATGCCCCGGCCGCCGCAACTTCGTAAAACGCAATCAAGAACGAGGAGAAACTTAGATGTCGATGGGTGGTGGTCCAAAAAAGAGTAGCACTACAGCCGAGCCATATATTAACGTCACGCCGTTAATTGATGTTTTGCTGGTGCTGCTGATTATCTTCATGGTCGTCACGCCGCTGAAACCGAGCCGGTTCAAGGCTGACATCCCGACCCAGCGGGATCCGAACGAAGACCTGAGCCAACTGAAGCCAAATCCGTTGACTTTGGTTGTTTCAATCACGTCTGACTTGCAGTTAAAGCTAAATCAGGATGACCTTGGTTCTGTAAACGACACTGCGCCTTTGTCGCAGAGATTGTTGCTGGTATTTCAGCAGCGCAAAGAACAGCGCGCCTACAAGGTGGGCATGGAAACGCGCTCTGATATCAAGGAAGACGATCGCATCGAGAAAACGGTCTTCGTAAAGGCGCCGCGCGCGACCAAATACGGCGACGTCGTAAAAGTCATCGATGCCATCAAGGGAGCAGGGGCGAACCCAGTCGGGTTGCAAGTGGACGATCTTCCTCAGTAAATAAGGGATTGGCGAATGCACCGAAAGTCGGCCCGGAAAATCGCCCGACCATGGATGGCGCCGGTCTATTAAATTGGAGTCACGTATAAATGAAACTCTCTCAGACCAGGATCGCCATCGTTTTGGCGATCCTTGTTGCCACTAGCTCCGGGTGCGGAGTTATCAGTCGAATCAGATCCAAGAACCAGTTGAACGAGGCCGCGCGCGCTTACCGCGAAGGCAGATTCCCGGAGGCGGAACAGCACTCGAGAGAGGCTGCCGCACTGGATCCGGAGAATAAGACCGCCCCGGTGTTTATCGCTCGCGCGATTCATATGCAGTATCGTCCCGGCGTCCAAAGCCCGGAGAATATCGCCAAGGCCCAGGAGGCAATCGAGGCATATCAGCAATTACTCGCGAATAACCCGCAGGATGAAGATGCTTACAAAGCGATTGCTTATCTCTATGGGGCGATTAAAGAAGATGCGAAACTGAAAGATTGGATCTCAGCACGCGCCGCCAGCGAAGCAACTGAACCCGAGAAAAGAGCCGAAGCTTACGTTGTGTTGGCCAGCAAGAATTGGGATTGCTCTTTCAAAATCACTGAGTTACCCACAAATAAGATAACCACTATCGATCAAGCCAGCAGTAAAGCTACCGTCTCTTATAGGAAACCGAAGGATCCGAAAGATTTTGAACTAGCCCAAATGTGCGTGAAGCAGGGTTTGGCCGAGGCCGAGAACGCTATCAAGTTTGATCCGAAAAGTGAGGCGGCCTGGTCCTACAAGACCAACCTGTTGCTCGAAGCCTCCAAGCTCGCCGAGATGGACGGTCAGTCGGAACAAAAGGCCCAGTATCAGAAGGACTATGAAGTTGCTTTGAAACGCACCACCGAATTGAGTGTGGCGAACCAGAAGCGCAAGGAAGAGGAAGCGAAGCAGTCAGCTTCTCCGCCAGAGGGTTAGGAACCGGCCACAAAGGCAGAAACAGCCACAGATTTGCACCGAATCAACGCGGATTAAACAGTCGTCCGTGTTGACTCGTGAAGATCTGTGGCCCTTTTCTTTTTGTTATAATTTTTTCGACTACTAATGATCCGGATCGAAGACATCGTCGAGAAAGTTGCCAGTAACCACGCGCAGGCAGACCTTGATCTACTGCGTCGCGCTTACTTGTTTTCCGCCAAAGAACACAAAGGCCAGAAGCGCGCCTCAGGTGAGTCGTACCTCGTCCATCCTCTCGAAGTGGCAAACATTCTCGCCGACATGAAGCTCGACGAAGTCTCCGTTGCCACCGGTCTTCTGCACGACGTCGTCGAAGACACGCTTGTAGATCTCGATACGATTCGAAAGTACTTCGGTGAAGAGATAACTCACCTCGTCGACGGTCTTACCAAGATCGCTCAGATCAGCAATATCTCGCGCGAGGAGCAACAGGCGGAGAATGTTCGCAAAATGCTGCTGGCGATGGTCGACGATGTTCGCGTCGTGCTCGTTAAGCTGGCAGACCGTTTGCACAACATGCGCACGCTTCAACACCTGAGCACGGAAAAGCGAAGGCGCATTGCCGAGGAGACGATGGAGATCTTCGCTCCCATCGCGCATAGGTTGGGAATGGGTAAGTTGAGGGGTGAACTCGAAGACCTCGCGTTTCGTCATCTTCATCCTGAAGACTATCGCGAGCTTGCGGAACAACTCGAAAAACGGCGTCCCGAGAACGAGGCTTTCTTGAAGAATGTCACTGCTCGGATCGAAGAGAAGATGAACGAAGCCGAAGTGCCGTTTGTTCTGGTCGAAGGACGCGTCAAGCGATTGTATTCAATCTGGAAAAAACTTCGCCACCAGAAGATCAGTCTCGATCAGGTTTACGACCTGGTTGCCGCAAGGATCATCACTCCCAATGAAGTGCGTCATTGCTATGCGGCTTTGGGCGTGGTCCATAACAACTGGAAACCGGTTCCAGGCAGGATCAAAGACTGGATCGCCACTCCTCGCGACAATCTATACCAGTCGCTGCACACTTCCGTTATCGGCTCCAATGTCCAGTCGTTCGAAGTTCAGATTCGCACCGAGGAGATGCATCACATCGCCGAGGAAGGTGTCGCCGCTCACTGGAAATACAAGGAAGGTAAACGAGGAGCACACGATGAGGATCAGGCGTTGCAAGCGCTGCGATCTCTGGTGGAGTGGACCCAGGAAGTAAAAGACTCGAAGGATTTTCTCGACTCTTTGAAGTTGGATCTTTATCCGAAGGACGTCTATGCATTCACGCCTATGGGTAAAGTGATTCAACTGCCACGCGGCGCGACGCCCGTTGACTTCGCTTACATGATTCACTCAGAAGTGGGTAACACCTGTACCGGCGCCCGCATCAATGGACGGATGGTTCCGCTTCGCAGCCAGATTCAAAACGGCGACGTCGTTGAGATCATCACGACAACAAATTCACATCCTTCTCGCGATTGGTTGAACTTCATCGTCACGTCAAGAGCGCGAAATCGAGTCCGTCACTGGGTCTCTGAACAACAGCGAACTGAATCGATAGAGATTGGACGAAAACTCTTCGAAAAAGAAGCCTCGCGCTTTCAACTATCGCCAAAGAAGTTGTTGAGCGATGCCGACAAAGACATGAAGCGCGTTGCAAGTGATTATGGTTACGGTCGCGTCGACGATCTTCTGGCAGGCATCGGCTATGGCAAACTCGTGCCGCGAAACGTAATTGCCAAGTACCTTGGACCGGAGCAGTTTGAACAGCTCGACAAGCAGAAAGAGTCTCGGCTTAGAAGTGGTGTGCGGGCAGTCAAACGTCTTATCCGCTTAGGCGATGATTCCATACTCGTTCGGGGAATCGACGATCTGATGGTGACGCGCGCGCGTTGCTGCAATCCACTGCACGGCGAGGAGATTATTGGTTACGTGACACGCGGCAAGGGCGTCGCAGTTCACACTACGCGCTGCAAGAACGTTACGCAGTTGATGATCAATCGAGAGAGGATTGTCGAAGTAGAGTGGGCGGGGCGACCGGAAAAGACGGCTTATGCGGTGAAACTGTTGGCGATTACTGAGAACCGCACCGGCATGATCGCAGGCATCACCGGTGCGATTTCAGACATGAAGACGGGAATTCGTGACGCACGCGCTTCGGTAGCTTCTGATGAGCGCGGTCATATCGAGGTTACGGTCGAGGTTTTCGACGTCAAGCATCTCGACAAAGTGATCGGATCGATAAAGGGCGTTCCCGGCGTGCTCGATGTCGAACGAATGCAGGGTGTCGCGTAACCCATCCGTTTATCTGTGTAATCTGTGGCCAGGCTGCTTTTGCCCTCGTCACGCCCTATCTGCTAGAATCCCGCCTTTGTTTTCGAAGAGGCATCTGCTCCTGTGAGGCTACGAATACAAACCGAAAATGCACCCGCCGCGATCGGTCCTTATTCGCAGGCGATAAAAGCCGGTGGGTTCGTATTTGTATCGGGACAGATTCCAATCGATCCCAAAACCGGTGAGTTTGTTGCGGGAGGAATTGGCGAACAGACCGAGCGGGTGTTGAAGAACCTTGCGGCCGTTCTCGAAGCCTCGGGTAGTAGTCTCGATCAGGTTGTGAAAACAACTGTCTTCCTGGCCGACATGAAAGAGTTTTCGGGAATGAACGACGTCTATGCAAAGTTTTTTTCGGGACCGCCGCCGGCGAGGGCTACAGTTGCTGCGGCTGGCTTGCCAAAAGATGCCAGGGTTGAAATTGAAGCAGTAGCGTTGGTTTCAGAATAAAACAACCGGCCCTCATGAGAGGCGCCGGTTGGAGGTTGACAGGAAATCGAGGGAAGGGCTCAAGCGGCCTTGGAGACCTTGCCCGCCTTGATGCAAGTTGTACAAACTTTCATCCGGCGCGCGCCACCCTGCGGTTGCTGAACGCGAATCGACTGTAGATTCGGATCGAATCGTCGCGTGGTCCGATTGTTTGCGTGCGAAACATTGTTGCCGAATTGTGGTCCCTTGCCGCAGACTTCGCAACGTTTAGCCATTTTTTACAACCTCCAGAATACTTGGGTTTCTTTACCGGCGTTTCCGGCATCATACGGTCTGTAATCTTGCCGTAATCAGAAACCAAGCTTTATAGCAAACGCTTTTCTCGGTCGTCAAGCAGCCCGACCCGGAGGTAGTGACCTTATTCAGTTTATCTCTGGGCAACCTCGGTGTTCTCCGTGTCTCTGTCGTAGTTGTTTTCGAGCGAACTCACCACAGAGACACGGAGAACACAGAGATTGCACAGAGAATTCCAAATTTGCAGTCTGTTAAAAGGAGCAGAGTTAAACGTGCGCAATATCGCAAAAGTTCTTGCCGTTACATGTCTGGCGGCTTCAAGTCTGGTTCTGAATGGTTGTGCGTCGGGAGGCGCCGAGGTGAACGAAAACATGGTCGCCGCAACCGTCAATGGCCGCAACATCCTGCTTTCGGAGGTTGAGCGAGCGGTCAACCAGCAGGCTGGAGGCCGAACGTCAGACTTGTCGCAGCTCCAGATGGCCCAGGCTCGGCTGCAAGTGCTCAGCACTCTAATTCAGCGAGAGGTGTTGTTCCAGCGTGCTGAAAGAGAAAAAGTCCTTCCCACCGAAGCGCAAATCGATGGTGCGATTGCAGCTCAAAAGCAGAACAGCGGCATGACGTCGGAAGATTTTGACAAGAGCCTTAAAGCACAGAACCTCTCGATGGAAACTCTGCGCGAAGAGGCCCGGAAGGAGTTGGCGATCGCCGCGCTCCAGGATAAATACAGCGGAAAGATCGAGATTAGCGACCGGGAAGTCGAAGAGTTCTACAGCAAGAACCCGCAGCAGTTTGTAAATGCTCGTGGTGTCGAGTTGGCGATGATCATGGTAGATCCCGCCGACAACAGTTCCACTGGAATCAGTGACGACGCCAAGAACGAAGCAGAAGCAAAGTTGAAGATCGACAACATTTATCAGCAGCTTCAGGGAAAGGCCGATTTCGCGACGGTTGCCCGGGCCAAGAGTGAAGACATCAACACGCTGGGCCGCGGCGGTGACGTTGGGTTTGCCACTGAACAAGCTCTCAAGGAAAACAACTTTCCGAACGAGCTGATTTCAAGTTTGTTCGGCTCGATGCAGGTCGGTGACTACACGCAGCCGACGCGATTCAGCAGTGGCAAGTGGTACATCTTCAAACTTGCGGCGAGGCGGCTAGCGAACGAGAACCTGACTCTCGAGAGTCCGGGGGTCCGCCAGCAGATTACTCAAGGACTCACCAATCAGCGCAAGCAGATCCTCAACGCTGCGTTGCTGGACACTGCGATCACCGAAGCGAAGATTGTCAACCATCTGGCCGCTAATATGCTGAACAATCCGAGTAATCTCGGGTTACGTCCCGCTGCTGAAGGCGCCGCCGGTTCACAGTCGACACAGGCTCCGACCCAGGAGCCAGCCGGGAGCCCTGCGGCAGCCAGTTCGCCAGTTTCGGTAAATCCTGCGTCACCGAAGTAATTTCTCTAACGGTTCTTCCCGCAAAGGCGCAAGGACACAAAGATCAGTTCTTAGCGATCGCCTGGCGCCTTTGTGCCTTTGCGGGTAATCTTCCGCTCTCGCATTTTCCCTTCCTCAAGTAAACTGACCACATGTTGTTTCGGCTTTCAGAAGTTCATAAATCTTACGGTGTTCAGGACGTGCTGCGCGGTGCCTCGCTGCAAGTGAACGCTGGAGACCACATCGGACTTGTGGGTCGAAACGGCGCGGGTAAGAGCACGATCTTCCGCCTTGTCAGAGGTGATGAGACACCGGATCGTGGCGACGTGGTTCGCGCGCGCGGATTGAAGCTGGGTTTGTTGGACCAGCATGTCCACTTCAAACCCGGTTCGACGGTCCATGAGTCGGCGCTTGCTGCGTTCGGTCGGCTACAGCAGATAGAACATGAGATGCACGAGTTGGAGCATCGCATGGCGGAGGCGGGCGAAGACCTTGAAAAAGTTCTCGAGCGCTACAGTGATCTCCAGCATGAATTCGAGCACGAAGGCGGTTTTGAATATGCGGCGAAGGCGGAGGCCATCTTGCAGGGACTCGGTTTCGAACGCGACATGTGGTCGCTCGAAACAGAGAAGCTTTCCGGCGGCCAGCAGAATCGTCTCGGCCTGGCGTGTTTACTTCTTGCGGCTCCTGATGTGTTGTTGCTCGATGAGCCTACTAATCACCTCGACGTGGATGCGGTCGAGTGGCTCGAAGAGTTTCTTCGTGAGTATCCGGCCGCTTATGTGATCGTGAGCCACGATCGTTATTTCCTCGATCGTTCTTGCCGCCGCATTATCGAGCTCGAGAACGGCCGCGCGTCAAATTACACAGGCAATTACTCCGACTATCTGGTGGAGCGGGAAGAGCGGCGCGAAGCCCAGCAACGGGCTTACGACAACCAGCAACATTTAATCGCCAAGACGGAAGAGTTCATCCGTCGAAACATCGCGGGACAAAAAACAAAGCAAGCCAAGTCGCGCCGCAAGATGCTCGAGAAACTCGAACGGCTCGACGCCGTTCGTCAGGATCAATCATCCGGCGATTTCCGTCTGCAGGCGATTGAAAGGACCGGGAACCATGTGCTCACGGTTCCCAAACTCTCGATCGGTTATCAGGACAAGATGTTGGCAGAAGACATCTCATTCATTCTGCGGCGCGGCGAGTGTCTCGGCATCATTGGTCCAAACGGGTCGGGGAAGACGACGTTTTTGAGAACGATACTCAACAAACTTGCACCGCTTGCAGGTGAAGTTCGTTGGGGGACAAAAGTTCAGATTGGATACTACGCTCAGCAACTCGATGATCTGGACGTTCGCAACGAGATCATTATGGAACTCCGTCGCGTTGCGCCATCGAGTGCAACGGCGGGCGAGTTGCGTTCGTTCCTGGCGAAATTTCTATTCACGGGTGACGACGTTTACAAGCATGTCAGAGATCTCTCTGGCGGTGAGAAGGGACGGCTTGCGCTGGCCAAGTTGATCTACTCTCGCGTGAATGTCCTGGTCCTCGATGAGCCGACCAACCACCTCGACATCCGTTCACGCGAAGCGCTCGAAGAGGCGCTTTCCGCATACGAAGGAACCATTGTGACGATTAGTCACGACAGATATTTTCTGGATCGCGTCGCTACTCAGATCCTTGCGCTGGACGGACTCGGCGGCGCTGAACACTACGACGGTGACTACACGGAGTATCACGATTGGAAACTGGGACTGCGCGGGTCTGCCCCTGTTCCTGCGGCGATCGTCGCCGGACAGGACAATCTTGTGAGCGTGGTTGCTGCACCTGCAAGTGTTCCGGCCTCGGAACCAGCGAGCTCAAAGCCGTCTCCTTCTCCTAAGAAGCCCGGCGTAAAACTGGTAAAGAAAAAGAAACCCGATTTGAGGACACCGGAACTAGTTGAGACCGAAATCTCACGCGCAGAGCAACGGCTCAACGAAATTTCCGAGCAAATGGGAACCCCGGACGTCGCGCGCGATGCTGATCGATTGATCGCGCTCAACGAGGAGTATCAGCAGACTGAGGCATTGCTTCGGAGTCTTTACGAAGAATGGGATCGTTTGAGCCAGGAACCCGCACCCGCGTCGAGTTAGACCAGCACCATAGAAATGTCCTCTTTTACAAGTGCTCTTTCTTACAAGTACTCGAAATGACAGGATTTCAGAATTAACAAAATTCTTTTCTTTCAAGGGAGCCATCCTGCAAATCCTGACATCCTGTCTGTAGCAACTTCAGAAGAAGGAGGACACTTCTAAATAGTTCTGACCGCCATTCATCCCTTGCTTGACACTCTTGCCAACGCTTGGTTAATTTCGGCCCCTCGCCCGTTACTCGACGACATCCACGACCGGATCAGTTTTTGACATCCACTTGTAGGCGCGTAGCTCAGGGGTAGAGCACTACCTTGACACGGTAGGGGTCTGCGGTTCAAATCCCCACGCGCCTACCATTTTTATTGAGTTATTTCGTTACTTTTATCCTCCCTTCATCAACGCCTTCATAATTTGGCAGACTTTTGGCAGACTCGCGAAAATTTGAGGAGGATTTGTGAGTCTTCTCATTTGTTGTTCCTAACCAACATTGCTTTTCTGATCGCTCTTCGGCGTACCTTCTGTAATGGCGAAGCGGATCTGCTTGAGGGGTAGAGGTTGTTCAAGCTTCGCAACTGCTTCAACCATTGCGTCCCAAGTTGCATGGGCATAGCCGGGCGTCATGCGTGAGGCATAACCGAACCCAGTCATTGGGGTCGCATGTCCAAGCAAGGCGGAAATCACATAGTGATGTACGCCCTGTTCGAGTAAGCGAGTCGCAAATGTGTGCAGCCTATTCCGCATGCGGAATAGGCGACACACAGCCGCAACCAGGCTGGCGATGCCGGAACCGGCACACGAGCCATCATGGCAATTCTAGCCCATCGATGTATTCAGACATCTGCGCGTTACACTCATGCGACCGATGAGGGCTTGCGACGCGCAGTCGAAGCGCTTGCGCAACGGCCAACATCAACCGTCACAAAAGTCCCCACAATAGCAAAACAGCGGCAGAAGCGTGCCGCCGTAAACTATTGATGCTATTGGTAGCGGGGGGCGGGATCGAACCGCCGACCTTGGGGTTATGAACCCCAGGGTCGTG
>Ga0256867_10000670_pt1 | contig 13715 bp, 16 predicted proteins | sample RVTome_15_FD_185939 | JGI IMG/M metagenome (GOLD analysis project Ga0256867, IMG submission 185939) | Soil microbial communities from uranium-contaminated site in the Upper Colorado River Basin, Wyoming, United States - RVT150D86 (HiSeq) ... | reverse complement strand
GAGGTCGACGCCGCGCCTGCCCCGAAGGCGGCCAAGAAGTCAGCGAAGAAGTCCGAGGCCAAGGCCGAGACCAAGCCCGAGACCGAGGACGACAAGTCCGCGGCCGCCAAGGCCACGAGCGAGGACGCGAGGAGCACCGAGGCCACGAGCGAGGTCGCGGAGAGCACTGAGGCCACGAGCGAGGTCGCGGAGAGCACTGAGGCCACCGAATCCGCCGAGGCTGCGCAGTCGGCCGAGGCGGCCGAATCGAGCTCGGAGAGCTGAGCAGGTGCTCGCCGAGGCACTGGAACACCTCGTACGCGGGATCGTGGACTACCCGGACGAGGTGAAGGTCCGCTCGCGCACTCAGCGCCGGGGAAAGCTGCTGGAGGTTCGCGTGCACCCCGACGACCTGGGCAAGGTCATCGGGCGGAATGGGCGAACCGCGACGGCGTTCCGGACCGTGATCGATGCGCTGTCGGACGAGCACGTGCGGATCGACTTCATCGACGTCAACGATCGCTGATACGGCCAGTGCGAAGAGCTTCCTCGATGTTGCCCACGGCACCATGGGGAAGCTCTTCGTGCAATTCGGCGAGCGCATCGAAGCTGGAGGCAAGCGTGCTCGTGACGGTCGGGGTGATCACGCGGGCGCACGGGGTGCGCGGCGACGTCGCCGTCGACGTCCGTACCGACGTACCGGAGGCGCGCTTCACCCGAGGTGCCGTGCTGACAACCGAACCGGCACAGGCCGGACCGCTCACCGTCGCCGGGACCCGCTGGCACAGCGGCCGGCTGCTGGTGCAGTTCGCCGGTGTCGGCGACCGCACTGCCGCTGAGACGCTGCGCGGAGTGCGGTTGCTCGCGGACATCGACGAGCGGGAACGGCCGGCCGATCCCGACGAGTACTTCGACCACCACCTCATCGGCCTGTCGGTACGGACCAAGGACGGAGCGCCGGTCGGTGAAGTGGCCGAGGTGGTGCACTTGCCCGGTCAGGACCTGCTGGCCGTCAAGCGGGCGGTCGGGGAGGTGCTGGTTCCCTTCGTGGCCGCGATCGTCCCGACGGTGGATCTGGACGCGAAGGAGATCGTGATCGATCCGCCTCCCGGCCTCCTGGAGGACCAGGCTGGGCAGGAGGAGCCGTGAGGGTAGACGTCATCACGATCTTTCCGGACTACCTGGCCCCGATCGGACTCTCACTCGTGGGTAAGGCGCGTGAATCCGGCATTCTGGACGTCCACCTCCACGACCTCAGGGCTTGGACGTCAGACCGGCATCGCACCGTCGACGACACGCCGTACGGCGGTGGCGCGGGCATGGTGATGAAAGCCGATGTGTGGGGTGCTGCTCTCGATGCGATCGCGCCACCGAAGGCATCACCGCCGCCGCGGTTGATCGTCCCCACTCCCTCCGGCGAGGTGTTCGACCAGCGCCTGGCGACTGAACTCGCCGCCGAGCCGTGGCTGATCTTCGCCTGCGGCCGGTATGAGGGCATCGACGCACGCGTGGTCGAGGACGCCGCGTCCAGAATGGCGGTCACCGAGGTGTCCATCGGCGACTACGTCCTCACCGGCGGCGAAGTGGCCGCCCTCGTCGTGATCGAGGCCGTGGCCCGCCTGCTGCCCGGCGTGGTAGGGAACCCGGAGTCGCTCATCGAGGAGTCCCACGGCTCGCAGGGCCTGCTCGAGTACCCCGTCTACACCAAGCCGCCACGCTGGCGGGGCCGCGACGTCCCGGAGATCCTCGTCTCCGGCCACCATGGCAAGATCGCTCGATGGCGGCGTGACCAGGCACTGTGCCGTACGTCCAAGCGCCGACCCGATCTGATCGAGCGGCTGGATCCAGCGACCCTCGACCGCCATGACCGCGCCCTGCTGGCCGACCTCGGCTGGAGCGTTTCCGACGAGGGAGTGCGGCGCTCCCTCGATTCGTCCGGCTGAGCCCACTTGTGGCACACTGAATCGCTGCCTGGCCCGCGATCGCCCTGCCACGGGGGGAGCGCCTCAGCGGGTGGCCAGGAACGAGATGAAGCCAACGATTCCGTCGGTGACCCGTGGCGCCGGCGAGGAAGTGACACATCATGCACACCCTCGACGCCGTCGATGCCGCTAGCCTCCGCGATGACGTTCCGGAGTTCCGCGCCGGCGACACGCTCCGCGTCCATGTCAGGGTCGTCGAGGGCAACCGCTCCCGGATCCAGGTCTTCCAGGGTGTGGTGATCCGGCGTCAGGGTTCGGGCGTCCGCGAGACCTTCACCGTCCGCAAGGTCAGCTTCGGCGTCGGAGTCGAGCGGACGTTTCCGGTGCACAGCCCGGTTATTGACAAGATCGAGGTCGCAACGCGCGGCGACGTCCGCCGGGCGAAGCTCTACTACTTGCGCAACCTGCGCGGCAAAGCCGCCAAGATCCGCGAAAAGCGCGAAACCAGCTGATCCACTGACGCCCGGACGGGTTTGCAGGGTAGCGTCGGGGGCATATCGAGCGCGTCATCCGGGCGGTGCTCGTCGGCTGCTGCGGCGGGAGCGACATGGGAGAGTATGTGGCCGAGGACACCGCGCCCCGACAGGAGCCGGAGGCGGACGCAGAACCGCCTCGGCGCAGTGGTGCAGTCGCCATACTCCGCGAGGCGGGAATCGTCATCGTGTTGTCGCTGCTGATCGCCACTCTGGTCCGGATCTTCCTCGTCCAGGCCTTTCTCATCCCGTCCTCGTCCATGCAGGACACCTTGCAGGTCGGCGACCGGGTACTAGTCTCGAAGCTGACGACCCGGTTCGGCGACGTCGAACGCGGTGATGTCGTCGTCTTCGCCGATCCCAATGGGTGGTTGTCGACACCCCGCGACGACAGCAGCGGTCCCGGGACGTGGATCCGCAACGGGTTGCAGTTCGTCGGCGTGCTGCCCGACGACTCGGAAGGTCACCTGATCAAGAGAGTCGTCGGGGTGGGCGGCGACACCGTCATCTGCTGCGACGACGACGGACGGGTAACGGTTAACGGCGTTGCGGTGGACGAGTCGGCTTACCTGCGTGCCGGCGACGACCCTTCGGTTACTGAGTTCAACGTCGAGGTCGAAGATGGCTACCTGTTCGTCATGGGCGACCACCGGTCGAACTCCGGTGACTCGCGGGTGCACGGCACCGTGCCGGAAGACGATGTCGTCGGTAAGGCGTTCGTCGTGGCTTGGCCGGTTTCCCGGTGGTCCGGCCTTTCCGACGACGGCACGTTCGACCACATCCCCGACGAGTAGCGGTCCGTCTCGTAGGCTCGTCCTCATCATGAACGTGAGCGCCGCCCGCCCGACGATCCGCAAGAGCTCAGGCATGTATGGCTACGAGCGTGCGCTCGGCCGGCTCGGATTCGCCCCGGTGGCGGGCACCGACGAAGCGGGCAGGGGCGCGTGCGCCGGTCCGCTGGTCGCCGCCGCGACGATCCTTGCCGACGGGCGTCGCGGCGAGATCCCGGGCCTGGCCGATTCGAAGCTGCTCACGCCGTCGGCGCGGGAACGGGTGTACTCCGAGGTTTTGAAGCGTGCGACGGCCTGGTCGATGGTCGTCATTCCAGCCAACCAGGTCGACCGGATGGGTCTGCACGTGGCCAACGTCGAAGCGATGCGCCGGGCCTTGGCCAAGCTCGACGTCCAGCCGCGATACGTGCTCACCGACGGTTTCCCGGTGGCCGGTCTGGCCGTTCCCGGCCTAGCGATGTGGAAGGGCGACCAGGTCGCGGCCTGCATCGCGGCGGCCTCCGTGATCGCGAAGGTCACCCGCGATCGCATCATGACCGAGTTGCACGAGCATTGGCCGCAGTACGATTTCGCCACCCACAAGGGGTACGTCACGCCGGAGCACCAGCGCGCGTTGACCGAACACGGGCCGAGTCCGGTGCATCGCAGGTCGTACGTCAATGTGGCTCGCGCGGCCGCGGGGGCGCCGGTGGACGCCTCGCTGGCCGAGGTACGAGCAGGAACTGGAGCGTGACCATTGAGTGCCGAGGATCTCGAAAAGTACGAGGCCGAGATGGAGCTGTCGCTCTACCGCGAGTATCGCGACGTCGTCGGGCTGTTCACGTACGTCGTCGAGACCGAGCGACGGTTCTACCTGACCAACAAGGTCGACCTTCAGGTCCGTTCTGACGGCGGCGAGGTCTATTTCGAGGTCACAATGAGCGATGCCTGGGTCTGGGACATGTACCGCCCGGCCCGCTTTGTCAAGAATGTCAAGGTGGTCACGTTCAAGGACGTCCACGTCGAAGAGCTCGCCAAGAGCGACCTGGAGATCCCCAAGACCGACCTCGGCAGCTGACGTTCGATCACGTTCGGCAGGCGGCGCACCGTACCTACATGGCTGCGAACCTGTAGTTGAGCGGCTGACCCTGGTGGGCGGCCCACGCGGCCGGGTTGTCCACACCCAGGCTCCGCGGACCCTCGCCATCCACAGATTCGTGATCATGCCCGTTTGGTCTTGAGTGCGCCCGCAAGGCTCGTGTCCGGAGGTGGTGCCGGGTGCGTGCCAACAACGCCATCGGGGCGTACGGCGAGCGAGTCGCCGTCCAACACCTGGAGAACGCCGGGTACACGATCGTCGATCGGAACTGGCGGTGCGACTTGGGTGAGATCGACGTCGTCGCGCTGGCCCCGTCCCATGCGGCGACTCAACCGTGCCTCGTCGTCTGCGAGGTGAAGACCCGCCGCGGGCTCGGATTCGGCTCCGGATTCGAGGCTGTCACACCGGACAAGGCCGCCCGGCTGCACCGACTCGGACGCAGGTGGCTTGCGGACCACGAAACACCGCGCAGCATCGCGATGCGCTTCGACGTGCTCGCCGTCCATATCCCGCGGCGCGGCGAACCGCGGGTCGAGCACCTACAAGGAGCCTTCTGATGCGCCTCGGACGGGCACGCAGTGTCGGGCTGTCCGGCGTTCGCGGGACGATCGTCGACATCGAGGCACACATCGGGGGAATGCCCGGATTCAGCATGGTCGGCCTGCCGGACACCTCTCTAGTCGAGGCCCGTGACCGAGTCCGTGCGGCGATCCTGACCAGTGGCGAGACGTGGCCGCTGCAGCGCATCACGGTGAGCCTGTCGCCCGCATCCATGCCCAAGCGCGGCAGCTATTTCGACCTGGGCATCGCTGTTGCGATCTTGGAGGCGGACGAGCAACTGCCTGCGGGCGCGGGCGGCGACATCGTGTTCTTCGGCGAGTTGTCCCTTGACGGGCGGCTGCGGGCGGTCCGCGGCGTGCTGCCTGCAGTGTTGGCCGGGTCCAAGGCCGGACTGTCTCGGGTCGTCGTGCCGGAGGCGAATGCCGCCGAGGCCCGGCTCATTCCCGGCGTGTCGGTGCTGGGCGCAAGGTCGCTGTCCCAGGTCCTGGCGGCGCTGCGCGGGCTGCCGATGCCGGAGGAGCCACCGGATCCACCCGCCGCCGGCCCGGAACCGGTCACGGCCGGTCTGCAGGCTCTCGACATGGCCGATGTCGCCGGCCAGGGAGAGGCCAAGCGGGGGGTGGAGATAGCGGCCGCCGGACACCATCACCTGATGCTCGGCGGTGTGCCCGGCGCGGGCAAGACGATGCTCGCCCGGCGCCTGCCGGGGCTGCTGCCCGACCTGAGTGCGGACGAATCGCTCGAGGTGACGGCGATCCATTCGGTGGCCGGCGTACTGCCGCCGCACCAGCCGCTGGTCACCAGACCGCCGTTCGCCGAGCCACATCACACCGCGTCCACGGCCGCCGTCGTGGGCGGTGGCAGCCGGCAGATTCGTCCCGGGGCCGCATCCATCGCGCACCGGGGCGTGCTGTTCATGGACGAGGCGCCGGAGTTCAGCATCAGCGTGCTCGACGCGCTGCGCCAGCCGCTGGAGAACGGTGAGCTCGTGGTGTCCAGATTGGAGGCTACGATCACGTTTCCCGCCCGGTTCCTCCTCGTCCTCGCCATGAACCCGTGCCGGTGCGGCTACCACGGCAGCCGCCACCGCGACTGCACGTGCAGCCCGGACGCGGTGCGCCGCTATTGGCAGCGGATCTCAGGGCCGATCCGCGACCGGATCGACGTCCGCATCCAGATCGATCCCCCCGCGATCGCCAGCCTCGACGCCGGGCTGGCCGCGGCCGAGTCGACGAAGGTCGTGGCCGAACGTGTCCTTGCCGCCCGGGAGCGCCAGTCCCGCAGGCTTGCCGGCACTCCATGGCGGGTCAACGGAGAGGTGCCGGGTCCCCATGTCCGGCGGCACTTGATGCCACCGGGCAGAGCTCTCGGTCCCCTGCACGAGAGCTTCAGCAAGGGTGTGCTGACGGCGCGGGGCGCAGATCGCGCACTCCGGGTGGCCTGGACGATAGCCGACCTGGCCGGGCACGACGCGCCAACCCGAGACGACGTCGCCGAGGCGGTCTCCTATCGCTTGGGAAGCAGTGGGTCGCATGACCGGCTGTCCTGACCACGAGCGAGTGGCTCGCGCTGCCCTGGCGGCGGCGGTCGAACCGCCGGGCGAGCGGGTCGCACGCCACCTCATCGACCACGGGATCGAAGCGACGCTGACCGCGCTGCGCGAAGGCGGTCACGACAAGCTCGACCCAGAGGGCCGGGTCCACCGGCGGCTGGCCGGTGTCGACGGCGCGGCGCTGCTGGCTTCGGCGACCGCACTCGGAATCAGGTTCGTCTGCCCGGCCGACGCCGAGTGGCCGACGGTGCTCGATCAGATGAGCTTCGCTGCCGGTCCGGGTGAGAAGTGGGTGGCGCCACCTATCGGGCTGTGGGTACGGGGTGATGCGGACCTCGCGGCGCTCGCGCCACGTTCGGTCGCCGTGGTCGGTGCCCGGGCGGCAACAGACTACGGCCGGCGGATCGCGACCGAGCTCGGTGCCGACCTGGCGTCGCGAGGTTGGGCGGTCGTGTCCGGCGCCGCGTATGGCATCGACGGAGCAGCGCACCGCGGAGCACTAGCCGTGGGCGGCAGGACGGTTGCGGTGCTGGCATGCGGGGCCGACCTCACTTATCCGCGCGGGCACACTGAATTGCTGCGCAGGATCCTCGACGGCGGCCTTATTGTGAGCGAGCTGCCGCCCGGCACGGTCCCAAGTCGCCCGCGATTTCTCGCCCGCAACCGGCTCATCGCCGCGCTGACCCGCGGCACAGTCGTCGTCGAAGCGGCGCGGCGCTCGGGAGCGCTCAACACCGCGGGTTGGGCCACCCACCTGCACCGCCCTCTCGGTGCAGTCCCTGGGCCGGTAACGTCGGCGATGTCGGCCGGCTGCCACCAGATAATCCGGGACGGCGCCGCCATACTCGTCACCGACGCCGCCGAGGTGGCCGATCACGTCGGAGACTTCGGGACGGACGCCGCGGCCGACGAACGTGTTCCCGATGGTCCGTTGGATCGGCTGGAGCCGACGGCTCGCGACGTGTACGAGGCGATCCCGGCCAGGCAGGCGGTCACCGTCGACCAGTTGTGCGCCGAGACGGGTTTGTCGGTGCCGGCTTGCATGGCCGTGCTCGGCCGTCTTGGCGCCAGCGGCCTGGTAGCGCGTGCCGACGGCGGGTGGCGGCTGGCCAAGATCGGCCACGGCGCGCCGAAGGCGGCGATGCTTGACCTGGACTGACTGCCCCGCGACGGTGAGGACGTGAAGACAATCGAGGAGCTGCCCGCGCAGTTCGGGGCGATCGTCGAGGAATTCGGCACCTACCTCAGGACTGTGCAAAACCGCTCTGAGCACACCGTGCGGGCTTACTCCGGCGACGTGGCCGGCCTGCTCGCACAGCTGGACCGGCTGGGTCACACTGACCTGCGCCGGCTCGACATCGCCGTGCTGCGGGGGTGGCTGGCCGGCCAGCGGACCAGAGGCCGGGCCCGCACGACGCTGGCCCGGCGCGCCTCGGCGATCCGGGTGTTCACGGCGTGGGCGCACCGTGAGGGCCTGCTCGAAGCTGACGTCGGTGCGGCTCTGGGCACACCAAAGAGCGGTCGCGAGCTCCCCGACGTGCTGCGGCTGGGCCAGGTCGAGGAGTTGCTCGCCGCAGCGGCCGACGATGCCGCCGGCGGCGTACCGCTCGCGCTGCGAGATCACGCCGTGCTCGAGATGCTCTACGCCACCGGCATCCGGGTCAGCGAACTCACTGGCCTCGATATCGATCACGTCGACGAGGGTCGCCGGGTGGTTCGGGTGATGGGCAAGGGACGAAAGGAGCGCAGCGTCCCCTATGGTGCTCCCGCCGCGGCCGCGGTGAAGCAGTGGCTGGCGCACGGACGGCCGGCCCTGGCCAGGCCGGGCTCCGGCAGCGCCCTGTTCCTTGGCGCGCGCGGCGGACGGCTCGGCGTGCGTGCGGTACGCGAGATCGTCTACACCCGCCTGCGTGCGGTCAGCGGCGCGCCGGACATCGGCCCGCACGGGATTCGTCACTCGACGGCGACACACCTGCTCGAGGGAGGAGCCGACCTGCGAAGCGTGCAGGAGCTGCTCGGCCACTCCTCGCTCGCCACCACGCAGATCTACACGCACGTGTCGGTGGATCGGTTACGCCGTGCCTACCGGCAGGCGCATCCCCGCGCCTGAGGCTCTACCCGCCGACTGATTACCGTCGACGACCGATTACCTCCATTCGGCCCTGCCCGCAGGGCGTCTTTCGCGTCATGGTGGAGGTGGAGAAGAGGTGACCCACGATGAGACGCGTGGGACAGTCCCTGCGGTACGTAGCGTTCACCGCGATGGCGGTCGTCGGTCTGCTCGGCGGGATGTTCATCGCCGGAAACACGTTCGCGGACCCGGGGGGTTGGCAGGCCGCCGCGGTCACCGCTCTGTGGACGATTCCCATGGTGGCTCTGAGTGTTCATGCCTCGCTGCGTCCCGCAGCAGCGGGACCGGTCCTCGCTGGGGCGACTGGGATGGTCGCCGTGTTCACTGTGGTGGACTCGGCATTCGGCGTCGTTCCGCGAGACGATTGGGGTCCGGTGGCCGCGGTCGCTGTGTTCGCCCTCGCTGTGGCGTTGGCGTTCCTGGGCCTGCACCGGCCACGGTTGGCCGGCCTGCTGATGATCCTGGCGGGAATCGCGCAGCTTACTGCGACCTTGATAGGCGTCGTGATCGAAGCCGCCGACGGTGCAGGCCCAGGCGCCGCCTTCGGTGGCTCGTCAGGCGTGATCGTGCTGCCGCTGCTGGTCATCGGCGGGCTGTTCCTGCTTGCCGGGTCACTCCAGGATCTCGACGGGAGCGGTCCGGCGCGAGTGGCCGCCGGCGGGGCGGCGAACGCACACCCACGTGCCTGATCTCTCAACCGCGTATCCCGGCGAGCGCTCCCATGGCGGCCTGCCCGGACACCCCGGCCGGGCCCGATGCCACCGGCCCGACAGGCTCGGCGGCCGCATCTATCGTCGCCTGGCCGTCCTCGGCAATGTCATCGGTGTGATCACCGCCCAGCGCGCGTGATCCGAGCGGTAGCAGTCGTGGCCTCGCGGGCGGAGGGATAAGGCTCGTGGGATCAAGGTAGACCTCGCCTCGCAGCAGTCCCCAATGTAGGCATTCCGACGGCGCGCAGTGGCTTGCGGCCATATCAAGTGTGCCGATCTGCTGGCCCGCCTCGACTCGTTGGCCGACCGCAACGACAGGGGCCACCGGCTGGTACGTCGTGCGCAGCTCACCATGGGTAACGGTCACGACACCGACACCGGCGACCAGCCCGGCGTAGGTCACCAATCCGTCCCCAGCGGCATACACCGCCGAGCCTTCGACGCCGGCGAGGTCGACGCCGCGGTGGCCCGGCTGCCATGGCTCCTGCGGCGGGTCGAAGGCGTGCACGATGGCGGTCTGGGCGGGCCCGAGCGGCCACGTCCACCTGCCTGGCGCGTCGGTCGACTCTTCGGCCGCGGTGCCGGTAATGGCCAGTGCGGCGGCGGCGATCGTGGTGATCGCACGGCGTAGTCCCATGCCTGCCAGGTTGCCGCCCGCTGACGGCCTGGCGGGGCGCGCGGCCTCAATCTGTGGACAACCGGCCGGAATCGAGCCGGGTGTGGACACACGTCCGGCCAGGAGCCGACCACCCCTTCCAATCCCGTCCCAATGAGGTCACGAAGTGGCAACGAACAACGGCCGCGCGGGTTTAGAAGTGGACGTGCCGGGTGGTCCAGCCGGAAGGGTCGAGGGTGGAGTGTTGAGCCCAGGGTGAATGCGATTGAAGGGGTAGTGGTCGACGAATGGCATCGAATCGACGTGGAATGGCAGTAGCCGCGGCCAGCACGGTGCTCGTGCTTGCGGCATGTGGGGGAGGAGAGGGAGTCGACGTCGACGGCGACGCCGAACCCGGAACGGAGGCTCCCGAGAGTCCTGAAGGCGGGACCCTAATCGCTGGTATCTCCAGCCAGCCCGATCAGCTCGATCCGCACGTGACTACGGCGTACGCCAGCTTCCAGATTCTGGAGAACGTCTACGACACGCTGGTCGCGCCCGACCCGGAGGGCACGTTCGAACCCAGCCTGGCCGAAAGCTGGCAGACCAGTGACGACGGCCTGACTTGGACGTTCACCTTGCGCGAGGGCGTGACCTTCCACGACGGCAGCGAGTTCGACTCCGCCGACGTCGTCTACTCACTCGAGCGGATGACCGGGGAGGAAAGCTCGGTGGCGTGGCGGTTCGCCACCGTCGAGAGCATCGACGCGCCGGACGAGCGAACAGTCGAGATCACGCTGACCGATCCGACGCCGAATCTGCTGGACAACATCGGCGGCTACAAGGGCATGTCGATCCTGCCCGAAGGCGCCGCCGAGGATCTCGACCTCACGACCGAGGCGAACGGCACCGGTCCGTTCACACTGGACAGCTTCAGCGCTTCCGGCGCGCAACTCAGCGCGTTCGCTGACCACTGGGCCGGTGCGCCGACGATCGACGGCGTGCAGTTCCAGTTCACGACCGAGTCCACGGCGGCACTGACCGCACTGCGGACCGGCGAGATCCACTGGACCGACAACGTCCCGCCCCAGGACGTCCAGAGCCTTGAAGGTGACGACGAGGTCGAGGTCGGGATCGCCCCGAGCATCGACTACTGGTACCTCGCGCTGAACCAGAATGAGGAGCCGTGGAGCGAGCCGGACGCTCGACGTGGCGTGGCGTTCGCTCTCGACCGCGAGTCCATCACCGAGGCCACCCAGTTCGGTGCGGCGACGGTGAACCAGACGGCGATCCCGGCGGACAGCGTCTGGGGTCATGATTACGCGCCGTACGAGTACAACGCCGAGCAGGCGCGTGAATTGCTCGACGCGGCTGGTGTTCCAGAAGGCCAACAACTCGGGATCATGGTCGTCACCGACACCGAAGGCGTCCAAGCGGCCCAGGTCATGCAGGAGAACCTGGCCGAGGCCGGCATCGAGGTCGACATCCAGCAGGAGGAGGCGGCCACCTGGCTGGACCGGCAGGGTGAGGGCGACTTCGACGCGTTCATGTGGAGCTGGATCGGCAACCTCGACCCGTTCGGCTTTTACCACGCCCAACACGTGTGCGACGGCACGTTCAACTTCCAGGGCTACTGCAACGAAGAGGTCGACTCACTGCTTCAGCAGGCCGCGTCCGAGACCGACCAGGACGCCCGCAAGGCGCTCTACGACCAGGCCGCAGAGTTGATCGTCGACGACGCGAGCTACATCTACCTGTACAACCCAGATGTCGTGCAGGCCTGGGCCCCAGGGCTGTCCGGGTATGAAGTCCGGCCGGACCGCGCGATCAACTTCGAGCAGGTGAGGCTGCCCGAGTGACGAGGTACGTCGTCCGCCGGCTGGCGCAGTCGGCGGCCGTCCTCGTCGGGGTGAGCATCCTTGTCTTCGCCGTCATTCACCTGGTGCCGGGCGATCCCATCCGAGTGGCGCTCGGCACCAGGTTCACCCAGGAGACGTACGACGCGCTCCTTGAACGCTCGGGCCTGGACCAGCCGCTGGTAACGCAGTACTTCACCTGGCTGGCCAGCGCACTGCAGGGCGACCTCGGGGTGAGCTTTCGTACCGGCCAGACGGTGACGTCCATGATCCTCGAGCGGCTCCCGGCGACCATATCGCTGGCTGTCGCGGCCATCGTGGTGGCGCTGCTGATCGCCGTACCGCTGGGCACCATCTCCGCACTGCGCCCGCGGTCGGTTGTCGATGGGTTCGCCACCGTAGTGAGCCAGGCGGGCATCAGCATTCCGGACTTCTGGATGGGCATCATGTTCATCCTGATCTTCGCCGGGACGCTCGGCTGGCTGCCGACCGGCGGTTACGTCCCGCTGACCGACGACCCGCTCGAGTGGGCCCGCCGGCTGATCATGCCCGCGGTCACCATTGGCGTGGTGAGCGGCTCGATCATGACGCGGTTCGTCCGCTCGTCCGTCCTCGAGGCCATGGGCCAGGAGCACGTGCAGGCGGCCCGGGCCAAGGGCATGCGGGCGCGGGACGTCCTGTCCTGGCACGTGCTGCGTAACGCGCTGATTCCGTTGGTGACTGTCGGCGGCATCCAGTTGGCGTACCTGTTGTCCGGTGTGGTCGTCATCGAGATCGTGTTCCGGTGGCCGGGCCTGGGCCAGCTGGCGCTGCAGGCCGTTCAGCAGCGCGACTATCCGGTGCTGCAGGGTGCCGTGCTGCTGTTCGCCGTGATCTTCCTGGTGGTGAACCTGTTCGTGGATCTGCTGTACGCGCGACTCGACCCGAGGATCGCCTACCGATGACGGATGTGATGCAAGCCCCGGTTGCACCGTCGTCTCGCCGGCGGTGGGTCGAAACGCTGGCGCTGCTTGCCCGGAACCCGATGGCGGTCGCGTCGACCCTGGTGCTCGCAGCACTGGTCCTGGTCGCGTTGCTCGGCGACCGGATCACCCCGTACAACCCGCTGGCCCAGTCGATTCCCGACCGGCTCCAAGCGCCGTCGGCTGAGCACTGGTTCGGCACCGACGAGCTGGGCCGCGACGTCTTCTCCCGGGTGCTCGACGGGGCGAGTGTCTCGCTGCAGGTCGGCTTCGTCGCCGTGGGCATCTCGCTGTTCGCCGGGACGCTCATCGGGTTGGTCGCCGGCTACTACGGGCGCTGGCTGGACGACGGGCTCATGCGGTTCATGGACGTTCTGTTCGCGTTCCCGGCCATCTTGCTGGCTATCGTCGTGGTGGCAGTGCTCGGGCCCGGAATCACCAACGCGATGATCGCCATCGGCATCGTCTACACGCCGATCTTCGCCCGCATCGCCCGGGCCAGCGTGCTGAGCGTGCGTGAGGAGGTGTACGTCCGGGCAGCGCGCTCTTCCGGCGCCCGCGACCTGCGGATCATGGCGCGGCACGTGCTGCCGAACATCGCCGCACCGCTGATCGTGCAGACTTCGCTCAGCCTCGCGTTCGCGATCCTGTCCGAGGCGGCACTGAGCTTCCTCGGCCTCGGCGTGCAGCCACCGGACCCGTCCTGGGGACGCATGCTGTCCGAAGGCCGGTCGTTCATCGAGCAGGCCTGGTGGATGGCCTTGTTCCCGGGCCTGGCCATCTTCGTTGTAGTGCTCGCGTTCAACGTGCTGGGCGATGCGCTGCGGGACGTGCTGGATCCGAAGCAGCGCTCAGCCATCGCCGGAGCGGCGACAGGTCGAGTGAGGGACGAGCGAGGGCTGGAGCGCGACCAATGACTGGCAAGGGGGTGACGACGTGAGCGTTCTCGCCGTAGCGGACCTGTCGGTGGCCTTCCGGACCGCGCGCGGCCCGGCTCGCGTCGTCAACAGGCTGTCGTACGAGGTCGACGCCGGCGAGACGCTGG
>Ga0256867_10000669_pt1 | contig 13717 bp, 12 predicted proteins | sample RVTome_15_FD_185939 | JGI IMG/M metagenome (GOLD analysis project Ga0256867, IMG submission 185939) | Soil microbial communities from uranium-contaminated site in the Upper Colorado River Basin, Wyoming, United States - RVT150D86 (HiSeq) ... | reverse complement strand
GATAGCGAGCATCTTCGAGGCCTCCTGCGCCTGAGTCCACCCGACCGAGGCGTGGACTCACCAGAGCGGCGGGGTATGCGGGTGGCGCTGTGTCCGGGGCGCGCCGTCGGTGTCGATCACCGCCGGCCGCTCGACCCTCGGCCGAGGCCGGGTTCGGGGCCAGTGCATCGAGCGCGGCAGACAGGCGGGTGAGCCCCTCGAGGATCTGGGCGAACGTCTTGCGGCCCACCTGGTCGGCCAGGCGACGGGCGAGGGCGGCGTGGCCCGGGTCGATGAGGCGGATCGCTGCGTAGCCCTCGTCGGTGGGGCGCAGCAGCTTGGCGCGGCGGTGCGACGGAGGGCATTGCGCCGACCCGCAGCAGCAACCGGCCACGATGGGCCCGTTGCCGTGCGCCAGACTCGGGGGCGTGGCCGACTCGCTCGATCAGGCCCGGGTGGCGTTCCGGGAGCACGAGTGGGGCGAGGCGTACTCCCGGCTGTCCGCTGCGGACCGGGATACGCCCCTCGGACTCGACGACCTCGAGCGGCTCGCCGTTGCCGCCTACCTGGTCGGACGGGACGGCGAGAGCGGCGACGCCTGGGAGCGGGCACACCACGAGAGCCTGCGCCTGGATGATCCGGCGCGAGCGGCACGGTGCGCCTTCTGGCTGGCGCTGGGGATGCTCCTGAACGGCGACATGGGCCGGGCCGGCGGCTGGCTGGCCCGGGCCCGGCGGCTGGTCGACGACGACCAACAGGATCGCGTCGAGCGCGGGTACCTGCTGGTGCCGGTCGCGCTCCAGATCATGGACGACGGGGATGCAGCCACGGCATACGCCACGTTCGCGGAGGTGGCCGACATCGGGGACCGCTTCGGTGACCCCGACGTGATGAGCTTCGGTCGCCTGGGGCGCGGTCAAGCGCTGATCGCCTTGGGCCGGACCGCCGAGGGCATGGCGCTGCTCGACGAGGTGATGGTCGCGGTGACCGCCGGCGAGGTCTCTCCGGTCGTCGTGGGGATCGTGTACTGCGCCGTGATCCTGGCGTGCCATGACACGTTCGACCTACGCCGGGCCCAGGAGTGGACCGCGGCGTTGAGCGATTGGTGTGCGGCTCAGCCCGACCTGATGCCATATCGCGGCCAGTGCCTGGTCCACCGTTCCGAGATCATGCAGCTGCACGGCGAGTGGCCCGACGCCATGGACGAGGTGCAACGGGCGTGCGAGCGGCTCTCCGGGCACCCGGCCCTGGGCAGAGCCCACTACCAACAGGCCGAGCTCCGACGGCTGCGCGGCCAGTTCGCCGAGGCAGAGGACGCCTACCGCCAGGCCAGCCAGTGGGGATACGAACCCCATCCAGGCCTGGCCCAGCTGCGGCTGGCCCAGGGTCAGGTCGATGCCGCCGCCGCGGCCATCCGCCGCGTGGTGCAGGAGGCGCAGGACCACCTGGCCCGGACCAGGATGCTGGCCGCGTACGTCGAGATCATGCTCGCCACCGGCGAGGTCGCCGCCGCCGCTGGCGCCGCGGAGGAGTTGGCGACCATCGCCGCCGCCGACGACGTACCTCTCATGAACGCCACAGCGGCCCACACCAGCGGGGCGGTTCTCCTGGCCGAAGGCGACGCCCGAGCCGCCATCGCCGCGCTGCGGCGTGCCTGGGCGGCCTGGCGCGCCCTGGACGCGCCGTACGAGGCGGCGCGGGTTCGCGTGCTGATGGGACGCGCCCTGCGGCTGCTCGGGGACGACGACACGGCGGAGATGGAGCTCGACGCGGCACGCTGGGTCTTCCGGCAGTTGGGCGCGGCACCCGATCTGGCCCAGGCGGAGGAGCTCTCCCGCTCGACGACGCCCGAGGCGTCCGGCGGACTGACCGGGCGAGAGGTGCAGGTGCTGTCCCTGGTGGCGACCGGCCGGACCAACCGCCAGATCGCCGCCGAGCTGATCATCAGCGACAAGACTGTGGCTCGTCACGTGAGCAACATCCTGACCAAGTTGGGGTTGCCCTCGCGATCGGCGGCCACTGCCTACGCCTACGAGCACCACCTCCTGTAGCGGCCCTACACACAACTACCCATGTGGGTGACCGATCCCTGGTTGGACGTTTCGCCCGATGTGGCCCAGCGCGCGCCCTTCGTACCGTCATCACGTCGGCCGCCACTCGGTCGACCGCCGACCAGAGGAGAAGGGCCATGGCGCTACCCCAGGCGGACGTTCCCATCGACGGGGCCACCGCGCAACGACTGAGCGAGGAGTTCAACGACGCCTTCCGCACCTTCGAGGCCAGCGAGGACGTCTTCGCACCCGATGCGTTCTTCGACCTGAACATGCCAGTGTGGCGATTCCAGTTGCAGGGCGCGCAGGCGTTCGCTTCCCAGCTGGCGCATCTCCACCGCGGTGGGGCTGTGTGGATCGACATCCTGCAGACCGTCCCGACGGTCTCGGGCTTCGTGACCGAGCACGTGCAGCACGAGGACGTGGATGGCCAGGAGATGTCGGCGCGCCGCATGTGGCTGTGCCAGGTCCGCGAAGGACGCATCGTCGAGGTCGTCGGCTACTGCAGTGGCGAGTGGGACGCACAGCTGCGGGCCCGGCACGCAGTCGAAGCCCCGATGATCCGGCCATGACCTCCGACGACGACGCCGATCGGACCGCCGACGCATACGGCACGAACTACGAACGCCTCCAACAGGCCAAGGCCCGCTACGACCCCGACAACCTCTTCAGGGTGAACCGCAACGTCCCCAGGGCATCCTGACGGCGCCGCCCGCCACTCAGAGGCCGCCCGCCGCTCACAGGTCGGGCAGCTCCTGGGGGAGGCCGATCAGGGGCGCGAGCGGATCACCGTGTTCGGTGATCCGCTCGCCGATGCCGGCGATGGTCCACCGGTCGGCACGCAGTTCGGGGTCGTCGAGCTCGTCCCAGCGGATGGGCACCGAGACGGGAGCGCCTGTCGCCGGGCGAGTGCTGAACGGGGCCACGAGGGTCCTTTCCACGGCATCGTGGGTGTGGCCGGGGCGGACGCGACCGGTCCCTGCGGATGCCTCCCGCTGCCTGCTGACGAGCTCGGGAACGGTCTCGCCGACAGCCCGCGACAGCGCCTCCACGAAGGAACTGGTGCGATCGAAGGTGTACCGGTCCGCGACGGGCACCCAGATCTCGATCCCCCGCCTCCCGGTCACCTTGGGCGCGGCCCGCACTCCGATGTGGTCGAGGGCCACCCGGTGGAGCCGGGCCAGGACCAGCACGTCCTCGAAGCGGGCATGCCGGCCGGGGTCGAGGTCGAACACGGCCCACGTCGGGCGCTGGGGGTCACGCGTGGTAGAGCTCCACGGGTGAACCTCCACCGCGCCGTAGTTGGCCACCCAGGCCAGCGCGGCCGGTGAGTCGAGCACCAGCTGCCGCTGTGGCCGCCCGGTGTCGGCGTCCTCGTTCCTCCATCGGCGCAACCAGTCGGGGGCACGGGACGGCGCCGCCTTGTGCCAGGAGCCGGGCTTGTCGATGCCGTTGGGGTAGCGGTGCAGGTTCACCGGACGGTCGGCCAGGTACGGGAGCATGACCGGGGCCATCTGGGCGTTGTGGCGGATCAGGTCTCGCTTGGTCAGCGCCGCATGCGGGCGCCCGGCCGGGAACAGCACCTTGTCGAGATTGGTGAGCTTCAGAACGTGCTCGCCGAGCTGCCAGTTGCCCGCCTGGCCCAGGGCGTCGAGCGCCTCGAGCTCGTCTGGTGTGGGTGCGACCCAGCTCCCCGAGCTCGACCATGTAGCAGCCGGAGCCGCTGCCACCTCGTCGTTGGTACGGCCGGACTTCACCGAGCGGGGATGCTCCTCGGGGTCCCAACCCGAGATGGCGTCGTCGTCGTGCTTGTGCAGCAGCAGCCACTGCCTGTCGTCGGTGCCGCGCCGCACCAACACGAACCGCCCACGCAGCTTCTGGCCATGGAGATCGAAGTGCAGATCGCCCGATTCGATGGCGGCCAGCGGGTCGCTGTCGCCCGCCGGCGCCCAGGTGCCCCAGTCCCACACGATGACGTCCCCACCGCCGTACTCCCCGGCCGGGATGACCCCCTCGAAGTCGAAGTAGTCCAGGGGGTGGTCCTCGACGTGGGCAGCCAGGCGCTTGACGTCGGGGTCGAGGGTCGGCCCCTTGGGGACCGCCCAGCTCACCAGGACCCCTGCCGCCTCCAGACGCAGGTCGTAGTGCAGCCGTCGGGCCCGGTGGCGTTGCACCACGAAGCGATGACCGTCCGAGGAAGGTGCCGCCGTGCCCGAAGGTTCCGACGTGATGCTGAAGTCGCGCTTGTGGCGGTAGGCGGCGAGGCGCTCCGAAGGCGTCTCGGGGCCTTGCTTCCGATTCTCCGTCCTCTTCGCAGGTTTGGACATGCGTCCGTGCTCCACTGGATCGGGCTTCGTGCCACCATGTCGTCGTGTCCATCATCCCTGACAGCCACGCCGACTTGCTCGAACGGCCCCTGTACTGCCACATGGCCACCGTCAGTGGTGGCGGACGGCCGCAGTCGAACCCGATGTGGTTCGTGTGGGACGGTGAGCAGCTCCGCTTCACCCACACCAACACCCGCCGCAAGTACCGCCAGCTGCAGGAAAACCCCCATCTGGCCATCTCCGTCGTGGACCCGGACGTGCCCTACCGCTACCTCGAGGTGCGGGCCGTGGTCGACCGCATAGAGGACGACCCCACGGGCTCCCTCTACGTCGAGCTCTCCAACCGTTACGGCCGGGGCGGCCAGCCGCCGCCCGACGCCCCGACACGCGTCAGGATCGTGGCCACCCCCACCCACGCCACGACGCAGGGCTGAAGGCGCGGCGCTTGACAGCGCAGGGCTGAACAGCTCAGGGCTGAACAGCGGGGCGAAAGCGGCGGGGAGTCAGCCGCGGCCGTGACGCAGCAGGCGTCCCGGGGTGGCGCCGGTGCAGTCGCCGTCCTCGAAGGTCACCTCGCCGTTCACCATGATGGAGCGGTAGCCCCTGGCCCGCTGCACCCGCCGCCACTCACCGGCCGGCAGGTCGTCGACCACCTCGCCGATCCAGGGCGGATCGATGGCCAGCTCCTCCATGTCGTAGACGACGATGTCGGCCGCCGCTCCCTCACGCAGGACGCCACGATCACGGAAGCCGGCGGCGTGGGCGGCCAGGGCCGAGAGCCGGTAGTGGGCCTCCTCGAGGGTGACCATCTGCTCGTCGCGCACGAGCCATGTGAGGAAGTCGGTGGTGTAGGCACCGCCCGTGAAGAACTTCGTGTGGGCGCCGCCGTCGGACACACCGGGGATGGCGTAGGGCGAGTCCATCATCTCGGCCATGAAGGCGGCGTTGGAGCCCTTGTCCGGCCCCAGGAACTCGACGTTCAGGTCGCCGGCGATGGACAGGTCGAGCATGGCCTCGATGGGGTGGCGGCCCTCCTCGGTGGCGATCTGGCCCACCGAGCGCCCCACGTACTGCTGCAGGTCGGGCTGGCGGTTGACGCCCTGCACCACAAGGTGGGCGGGATTTCCACCGACCGCCGCCTGAATGGCCCGCAGCCGGCGGTCGGCTTCGTCAGCCTCGGCCACCAGGGCCTCGCGCAGCTCCGGGTCGGCCATCTTGGCCAGCTTCTCGGCGTGGGTGCCCACCGTGACGGCCCGCCAAGCGGGGCTGGCGTCGTAGAGGTTCCAGTGCTCCAGGGTGAAGGCGAACCCGGCGCGTACCGTGCCGCACTGCGCGTAGATCGGCAGCCCCGCGTTCCAGCACTTCTCGATCCAGCGCAGCGGTCGGCGGTGGACCTCGGGGTCCTTGCGGGACGGCACCACCACGTTGTGGAGCAAGGGCCGCTGGGCGGTGGCGGCGAGCTTCTCCAAGAAGGCGAGGTCGGCCCGGATGTCACCGGTGCCCTGCGTGACCTGGATGAACCCCTCGTCGCGCTCGGCCAGGACCTCGGCCAGGGCCAGGACATCCTCGTCGACCATGGTGTCGGTGACCATGGGCGAGCCGTCGAAATCGGCCTGCACCGAGTCCGGCCCCAGCCGCTGGATGGAGAAGCCGCACAGTCCGGCGTCCATGCCCTCGTGCAGGAGGCGTTGCATCTCCTTGCGCTCCATCGCGGTGGCGCGCCGGCTCTTGGCCGCCTCCAGCCCCATGACGTAGGTCATCAGCGAGGCGGTGGGCATGTACTGGATGCAGTTCACGCCCTTGGGGGCACGGTCGAGGGAGTCGAGGTACTCAGGGATGGTCTCCCAGTCCCAGTCCATGCCGGCCTTCATCGACTCGAAGGGAATGGCCTCGGTGCGCGTCATGGTGAGCATCGAGCGCTCTCGGAAGTCGGGCTTGACCGGGGCGAAGCCGAAGCCGCAGTTGCCCAGCACGACCGAGGTCACGCCGTGCCAGCCCGAGATCGTGCACCACGGGTCCCAGCGGATCTGGGCGTCGTAGTGGGTGTGCAGGTCCACGAACCCTGGGGCCACGATCAGACCGTCGGCATCGATGACCCTCTCGGAGGTGCCACGGGCACGGCCACCGATCTGCGCGATCCTGCCGTCCTTGATCCAGACGTCACCCCGGTAGCGAGGGACGCGCGTGCCGTCGACGACGGTGCCGCCCTTGATGTGGATGTCGAAGTCGGTCATGTTCCCCCCAGGTACCTGGGCTCAGTCTTACATGGGGTCGTTGGCCGCCCACATCTCGAGGTACTCGCCGAACTTCTTCTCCGCAGCGGCGCGACGGTTCTCGATGTGCTCGGTCGGGATGTCGGCCACCGCGTTGTAGCCCTTCAGGATCCGCCGGGCCACCGTGACCTTGTGCACCTCGTCGGGGCCGTCGTAGATGCGGGCGGCCCTGGCCGCCCGGTACATCGACTCGAGGGGCATGTCGGTGCTGACCCCGAGGGCACCGTGCACCTGGATGGCCCGGTCGATGACGTTGAACAGCACCTTCGCGCCCCAGAACTTGATGATGGCGATCTCCACCCGGCTCTTGGAGGCGCCGAAGCGGTCCATGTGCCACGCGGCCTGGAGCGTGAGCAGGCGGGCCGCTCTCATCTCGGCCTCGGACTCGGCGATCCAGTCCTGCACCATCTGCTTCTCGGCCAGCTTGCCGCCGTGAGCCTCGCGGCTGAGGGCCCGCTCGCACATCATGTCGAACGCCCGCCGGGATTGACCCAGCCAACGCATGGCGTGGTGGATCCGACCCGGACCGAGTCGCTTCTGGGCCAGCACGAAGCCCTGCCCCACCCCGTCGTCGCCCCCGACCAGGTTGGCGTGGGGTACACGCACGTTGTCGTAGATCACCTCGGAGTGCCCGCCGGGCTCACCGGTCCGGTGGTCCGGCTCCGACATCACGGGCACGTCGCGCACGACGGTGAGGCCCGGCGTGTCGGTGGGGACGATGAACATCGACGTGCGGTGCAGCGCCTCGACCTCGGGGTTGGTGACCACCATGGCCAGCAGGAAGTCGGCGATGGAGCCGTTCGAAGTGAACCACTTCCGGCCATTGATGACCCATTCATCGCCGTCGCGAACAGCCGTGGTGGCCAGCTGGGTCGGGTCCGAACCAGGAGTGTGCGGCTCGGTCATGCTGAAGGCGCTGCGCAGCTCCCCGTCCAGCAGTGGGCGCATCCACTGCTCCTTCTGCTCCGGGGTGCCTCCCTCGGCCAGCAGCTCGGCGTTGCCCGTGTCGGGGGCGTTCACGCCGAAGATCCGGGGGGCGAAGCCGCAGCGTCCGAGGATCTCGTTCTGCAGCCCCAGCTTGACCTGACCGAACCCCATGCCGCCCAGCTCGGGGGTGAGGTGGGTGGCCCACAGTCCCTGCTCCCTGACCTGGTCCTTCAGCGGGGCGGTCAGCTCGTCGATCTTGTCCGGGTCGTTGCGGATCTCCTTGGGCAGGCCTTCCAGTGGGATGACCTCCGTGTCCACGAGCTCACGGGCCCAGCGCATCTTGGCGTCGAAGGAAGGATCGGTCTCGAAGTCCCAGGCCATCGGTGTCTCCTCTGGTGGACTGCCCTCGGGGGAAGGGGGCGTGGCTCCGACCCTAGACGGCGCGCCCGTCGGGACCCCGATCGCCTCCGGACCCCCTGCCCGCCCGCCGGTACCGTTCGGCCGTGCCAGCGACGCCACCGGTCCTGACGCACGCCGACCTCAGGCGCGCCGTGCTGGCCCGCCAGCTGCTCCTCGACCGCTCTGCGGTGACGTTGCCCCGGGCCCTCGAGCGGATCGGTGGCCTGCAGTCCCAATATGCGCCCACCATGTACATCGGGCTCTGGTCCCGCCTGGCCCGCTTCACCCGGGCCGATCTCACCGGAGCGCTCGAACAGCGGCGCGTCGTTCAGGGCACCCTGATGCGGGCCACGATCCACCTGGTGTCGGCCACCGACTACTGGCCCCTGGCCCTGGCCATCGGGCCGTCCCGTCGCCAGTGGTGGCTGCGCGCCAACAAGGGCGGTCCAACGGCCCGGGACATGCAGGCCGCAGCCCAACGGGTACGGGCGGCGCTCGACACCGCAGGACGGCTCTCCCGCAAAGAGCTGGAGGAGGTGGCGGGCCGGGACGCCACGGGCGGCGTCGGCCTGTGGGTCGACCTGGTACGGGTGCCGCCGTCGGGGACCTGGGAGCACCGCCGGGCCGACCTCTTCGCCGCAGCCAGCGACTGGCTGGGCCCGCCGCCGGACCTCGCTGCCGAGGACGCGGTGGACCACCTCGTGCGCCGGTACCTCAGCGGCTTCGGACCGGCCGCGACCCACGACATCGCCAGCTGGGCGGGGATGACCGTCGGCGAGATCTCGTCCTCCATCCAGCGGCTCCCGCTGCGCCGCTTCCGCACCGAGTCCGGCGTTGCCCTCGTCGACCTCCCCCGCCTACGCCGGCCCGATCCTGAGGCGCCCGTACCGGTGCGCTTCCTGTCGAGCTGGGAGGCCGTCCTCCTGGCCCACGCCCGCCGCACCGGCGTGCTGGCAGAGCAGGACAGGCCCAGCGTCTTCTCCACCCGGAACCCACACTCCGTCAACACCTTCCTGGTCGACGGGGTGGTCGCCGGTACGTGGCGCCACACGTCGGGCAGGGTCGACCTGGAACCGTTCCGGGCCCTCGACCGCTCGACGCAGGCGAGCCTCCGGGAGGAGGCCGAACGCCTCGCCGCCTTCCACGCCTGAGCCCGCCGCCGCTTGTGAGATCGGGCCCTCAGCCGACCTGCTGGATTCGCTCCGTTCCCTCGAAGGCGTAGTCGGCGGCCGAGATGACGCCTGCGAGGTCGTTCACCACGAACTCCTCGACCGTCTGGCCGTACTGCACACCCAGGGTCGTAGTCTCGGCACCGCCGAAGTCGTAGCAGTCGCCACCGCCGATCGACAGGAAGCTGATCGAGGCGATGTCAAGGGTGAAGGTGTTCTCGTCCACCTGCCAACCCCCGGCGCTCTCGTCGTACAGCACGGTGGTGTCGACCCCGTCGTTGCCCGGATCGAGCTCGATGTAGGTCACCCGATCTCCGGGGGTCATCAGCTCGCAGGTCCCGATGTCACGCACCTCCGCGGTGCGGCCCGCGTCCCATCGGTACTCGATGCCCGACACCTGCGCGAAGCGCCCGTCTACGAACTCGACCCTGGCCACGCCGTTCTCGAGCAGTCCCTTGAGCGTCGCGGCCGGAACGTCCTCGCTCACCGCCAGGAAGTTCGGGAAGGGGAACTGGTCGTTGATGTCCAGGCGGGTGACGGTCTCGGGAGATCCCGGTGTGGCGTTGGGGAACAGCACCTCGTCGGGGTCGCGAATCCCACCTCCGTTGGTGATGGCCATGTCCGGTGGATCCACCCCGAAGTCGGGAGCCAGCCGGGTGGCCACGGCGACATACGCGTCGGTGGCGATGTCACCGAGGTTGGTCTCGCTCACCCGTTCCCCACGGGTGGTGACGGTCGAGCCGCTGACGATGCCGCGCCGGCTGTCGAGGGGAGCCTCGGTCACCCCTATCGGGGTGGTCGCCAGCTCCTCCACGAACGCCGTGACGGGATCGACGACTGCCGCCTGCACCTCGGGATCGGGTTCGACGGCGTCGGGGTTCTGGGCCCCGGTGGTGACCCGCACGGGGCCGCTCACCTCGTGGGTGTCGAGGACCTCGCCGGCCTTGTCGAAGCTCACGACCAGGCGCCCGACGTAGCGGTAGCCACCGCTGGTGGTGACCACCGGGATCGTGTTGCCGTCGGCGTCGGTGGCGATGGTCGGGTATGTGCCGGCCACCTCGTCGCCGGGGATCAGTAGGTCGTCCGCGTTGGCCAGCAGCTCGTCGCCGCCACCGGCCACGGCCACGTCGATGCCGTGCAAGGTGGCCAGCAGTGCCAGGTCCTCCTGCAGGCTCTGCAGGTGCGAGATGAGGATGATCTTGTCGATGCCCTCGGCCAGGAGTCGATCCACCTCGGCCTGCACGGCCTGTCCGACGGCCTCGACGACGACGCCGCGCGGGCTGGAGATGGCAGGCAGGGCCTCGGTGGTGGCACCGACGATGCCGAACCGCTCACCCCTCTCCTTGACCACGATGCTGTCCGCGATCAGCCCGGCGTCTGCCAGCGCCTGCAGGCGGGACTCCGCCGAGAAGTCGAGGTTGGAGCTGACGAACGTCAGCGGCGGGGAGAACGACTCGATGAAGTCGGCGAACACATCGGGCCCGAAGTCGAACTCGTGGTTGCCGATGGCAGAGGCGTCGTAGCCGATGAGCCCGAGGCCGATGGCGTCGTAGTAGGGGACGCCCTTGTCGAGGCTCGCCTGGAAGTCGGCGCCGGCCAGGAAGTTGTCCCCGGAGGACACCAGCAGCTCGACGCGCTTGGCGCCGCGCACCAGCGGGGGACCCTTGGTGGCCGAGCGCTTCAGGTCGTCGACGACGCTGGCGAAGGGGGCGATGCCGCCGTAGTTCTGGCCGTCCAGATCGTTCGAGCTCTCCCTGAGGGCCGACTCGCCGTCGTTGCTGTGGAGCAACGTGAGCACCACGTCGACCTTGGGTGGCTCGGGCTGCTGTCCCGCCCCGGTAGCCGGGGTTACACCGACCAGGATCAAGGTGGCCACAAGGGCCCCGAGGACCTGCCCGAACCGCTTCTTCGTCGGCCTCATCTGCATCGCTCCTCTGCCCGTCATCGTCGTGCGGTGGTGATGCAGCCGCTCGCGTCCGTGGCGGCGGCCGTCGCGCGCAACGTATCAGCCGGTTGGTGCCGTTGGAACAGGGACGCGGCGTTGGCGATGGCAACGGTCAGCGCCGGGCCGCTGGCGCCCTCACCTTGCGAAGCAGGTCGAACACCGTCGAGGCCTCCTCAGCGCTCAGCGCACCCACCCCGAAGCGGGCGTCGGCCATCTCCTTGCAGGTCTGCACCATCACATTGCGGCCCTCGTCCGTGATCCGGGCCAGGATGGCCCTGCGGTCCTCCGGGTGGGGGACCCGCTCGACCAGGCCGCGCCGCTCCAGGGCGTCGACGGTGGCGGTGATGCTCGTGGGGTGCAGCATCAACTGGCGGCTCAGGGCACCGAGGGGCATCTCCCCCCGCCGCGAGAAGAACAGCACGGCCAGCGCCTCGTGGCGGGTGTGGGTCAGGTCGTGTGGCTGGAGTGCCTCCGCGTCGGCGCTGCGGATCTGCTCCTCGACCGCCACGATCGACAGCGACGCCAGGAAGTGCGGACCGGCTGTCCAGCCCTCACGCTCCCAGTTCGCCGCGGCCTGCAGGATCGGGTCGGCCTCGGCCCCTGGACCCGGCATCAGTGGGCGTCGTCCTCGGCCAGCCCGATCGAGGCCAGAGCCTGGCGCTTGGCGCCGTCGAGGTCGTAGTGCCTGCGGGTCACGATCCGTTGCGCGTACAACCCGCCCCCGGCCTGCAGGTTGGTGACGAACTTCCAGCCGCCGTAGGCGTCGGCGGTGAGGTCCCTGATGGCGTGCATGAGCATGGCCCGGTACTCACCGTCCACGGCCCGGCTGGTGGCCATGTACTTGCGGGCCAGGTCCCCCACCTCGGCGTTCTCGAAGTCAGCCGGGGCAGGGGAGGTGAGCACCGCCCCTCCGGCGATGTCGTGAAGGTGCCGCACCATCTGGTTGTAGTTGGCGGCGGCGTGGAACTTCCCGGCGTTGACGTAGAGCTCGTTGGGGAATGCGGCGCCCTCGGGACCGATGTTGCAGTTGCTGATGGCCGCCTCCAGCGACGCCCGGATCAGCGTGGCGTGGATGATCATCTCGGAGATCTTCTCCTTGATGTGGGAGATGCCGGCCAGTCCGTTGGCCTCGGCCACCAACTGGGCCAGGCCGACCAGCTGATCGGCCTCCGAGACGAACGCCGACAGCCCGCCGAGCCGTTCCCATAGGCCCAGCGAGTGAGCGAAGACGGCGGCGAAGGCCGTCTCGCCGTCCAGGAACACCCGGTCGGTGGGGACGAACACGTCGTCGAAGATGACGAACCCCTCCGGGTAGTGGTACCTCGACGAGACCGGGAAGGACCGGGGATCGGTGTGGCGGGGGGCATAGGTGGTGTTGATGATCTTCACGCCCTCGGCGTTGACCGGCACCACACAGCCGATCGACCACTCCTCCTCCCCCGGCTTCATGGCTTTGGTGGGGATGGTCAGGAGGTCGTGACCGAACGAGGCCCCGGTGATGTGGAGCTTGGCCCCGCGGATGACGACGCCGTCGCGCTGGCGGTCCACCACGTGCACGTAGGCATCGGCGTCGTCCTGCTTGGCCGGTGGGAGGCTGCGATCACCCTTGGCGTCGGTGATGCACTGGGTGATGCGGACGTCGGCCCGCTGCGCATCCTCGATGTAGCCGTTCATTCGGTCGATGTAGTCAGGCTTCACGCCCGCCATCCGCCCAGCCGCCGTCTTCAGCGTCTGGATCGAGGTGGAGGTGACGTGGGCCATCATGCCGGCGTCGTGGAGCATGGGGATGAGCTCACGCAGGTCGTCAGCGGAGCGCGGCACCCCGAGGAGCGGGCTGGTGGCTGTGGGCGACGGGTCGTAGTACTTGTCGTAACCCACGGCGGTGAAGTCCACCGTCTGCCCCAGCAGCGGGTGCGACGGTAGGTCGTCGATGCGCCCGCCCTCGAAGTAGGTGAGGCGACCGTCCCTCAATGTCTCGCGGTACTGCTCACCGGTCAGCATCTGTTGACCCCCTCGTCACTGCGGGCTCGTCACTCCGGTCTCGCCACTCCGGGTCCCCCAATAGTCGGAGTACCCTACTATAGCCAGCGACGGTCAGGGCCCCAGCAGGTCCCAGCGGTTGCCTGCGATGTCACGGAACACGGCGACCCGACCGAACGGCTCGGTGCGCGGGGACGTGAGGAACTCGACGCCGGCCCCCACCATCCGTTCGTAGGAGGCTTCGAAGTCGTCGACGCGAAGGAAGAAGCCGACACGGCCGGCCACCTGCCTCCCGACGGCCGCTGCCTGTTCGGTACCGTCGGCACGGGCCACCAGGATGCCGGTCTCGGCGCCGGGCGGCCGGACCACGACCCAACGCTTCGGGCGGCCGTCGTTGGTCATGGACGGGGCGTCCTCGACCAACTCGAAGTCGAGGACGTCGACGAAGAACCTGATGGCCGGGTCGTAGTCGTCGACGATGATCGCCACCAGCTGCAGGACCGTCATCTGGCGAGCATGCCCGATGCCGTGGCGGGTTCCCCCAAGTGGAGGACGGTGCCCTCGACGGCCGCGTCGACGGGCATCGGCGCATCACGGCGTACCGCGTAGACCAACGCACTGACCTGTTCGTCCGTGCGGTCCGGGTCGTGGTCAGGACCCGCAGGCG
>Ga0256867_10000667_pt1 | contig 13758 bp, 10 predicted proteins | sample RVTome_15_FD_185939 | JGI IMG/M metagenome (GOLD analysis project Ga0256867, IMG submission 185939) | Soil microbial communities from uranium-contaminated site in the Upper Colorado River Basin, Wyoming, United States - RVT150D86 (HiSeq) ... | reverse complement strand
TGTCAGGCTGGGTCGATTACATGCACCTGGCGAAGTGGAACGGCCGCTGGGTGATCGTCAACGTCCTGTGGGAGCTGAAGCCGCAGAACCGCTGAGACCCGCCGCGGCTAGAACGTAATCGTCTGGCTCACGTCCCGGCCGCAAACCTCGCCCACCACATTGTAACGCTTCGCCGCGGGCTGGAACGTGGTGGTGACGTCCAGCTCGCAGGTGAGATCGAATCCGTCGCCCCGGTACCGCAGCGTTCCCGTCACCTCATAGCCGGCTTCCAGCACCTCGGTCGGTCCGCCGGGCGGCACCCGTACCCGGATCAGGCCGACCCGCCTGGCATCGCCGTCCAGCGTCACGGTCCGCTGGCCGAACGTCTGCGCGCACGAAACGTATTCGACGCTCAGGTCGAAGGTGAGCGTGGTGATCTCACCGTCGGTCGAGGAGTTCGAGGATCCGGTGCCGATGACGTTTCCCCCGGCGGGGCAGGGCGCGGTGCCCTGGCTGCCCGAGGTCGCGGCGGGCGAGAGCGCCAGCGTCAGCAGCTCCGCATCGGACGGATCGCTCGGGTCGCTCGGTGAGTCGCCGCAGGCCGCGAACAGAACCAGTGCCGCCACCGCGTGGAAACGGGCAATCATCCGGCATGTCATGGCGAGTCTCCGGGAGGTGGAATCGTCGCATGCCGGAACTGCAATTCCAGTGCCGGATGACCTATGGCGCGATCGGCTGATACAGCGACCGGATCCGCTGGGCTCGGAAGACATAGCCCGGGTTACCCTCGATTCTCCACACCACCTGTCCCGCGGCGTCGTACTCTTCGACCCGGCCCCCGTTGCCATAGGCGACCAGGCTCCGGCCGCCTGGAAGCGGCTGGGTGGTTCCGCCAAGCTGTGCGACGACCCGTGTGTCCGGGACGTAGGTGCTGATCAGTCGTGCCGTGTGCCCCTGGTCCCCCGTGGCGCCCGCTTCCACTTCGTAGCGCTCGACCCGGCTGCCGGCCGGCTCGCCAAGGTTGTCGAGGAGCATGAGCTGGCCGCGACCAGTAACCCGCAAGCCGTGCTGTCTGATGAACGCGGGGCTCGACGTGTTGAGGAAGCTGAATTGGTTGCGCCGTCCCCCCAGTCGCCAGAGCACGCCGCCGGTACTGGTCTCGATCTTCGTGATCTCATCGAGGCTCCGGAAGGAGATGAGCAGGTTCCCCTCGTCGTCCAGATCGATGGCGTTGCCGTGGGTCCAGTTGACCACCGGACCGGTCCGACCGACGGGGTCGAGGTCGGTAATGTCGAAATGGTCGAACGGACTCCACTGAAAGAGCAGGTCTCCCGACCCGCTCACGTGCTGCACCTGGGTGCCGGTCACTTGCGCGTTCGCGACCCCGCCGTGGGCGGTGAGGTCCATTTCCCGGGTCTCGTCGCACATGACCCAGTAGGAGCCGTCCGGCAGGGCGATCAGATCGTGGAACCGGGTCGGGAGGCCGCCCGCGCAGCCGAATGTGCGCGTCAGGTTCCCGAGCGGATCGAGCTCCTGCCATTTCCCGAATCCCGCGGGGCCGGACATCGGTGGAAACGCCACGTAGCGACCGGTCGGCTGGGGCTGAAAGTTGAGGCCCGCGCCATTTGGAAACCGGTGATACCAGACCACCCGGCCCGTGTTGTCGATCACGAGGCCGTACGGCCCCGCGGCGAAGGCGACGTACCCAGGCGAGGGGTCGGGTCCACTGGCGACATAGACAAGCAGGTCGACCGGGAGCGAGCCGGTGAGGTGTCCCATGGCGGCTCCGGCCGCTGTCCCGCAGCCGAATGCCTCGAGGCGCAGCTCGTACTCCTGTTCCGGCAGGAGCCCAAGCACCGGGATCACCACCGTCTCGCCGTCCACCGCCACAGCCGGCGTGATGTTGTCGAGCATCCCGGCGGATCCGAACCGCACCGCCACGCTGTCGGTGGAGCGGACGTCGGCGGTGACCACCGCGCTCAGTACGTTGTTGGGATTCGCGGCCACCGCGCTTCCCACGATCCCCGGCGGGGGACAGGCACGAGTGACCTCCCCGGGATCGCAGGCGGCTGCGGCGAGCAGCGACGCTGCGAGGGTCGCGAGGCACTCACGGGAGTACGTCATGGACGCCAGGCCGGGTGCGAGTCGAAGGCAGTCGTGAGCCTGGTTCGTCCGCTCCCGTCCGCGTTGATCACGAATAATCCGAAGAAGCCCGCGAAGGCGATGGTCGCGCCATCGGGTGACCAGGCGGGATTCATTCCCAACAGCCCGGGAGAGAGTCGGGTGACGCTCCGGTCGTCGAGGTTCATCACGACAATCTCGGTGACCGGGTGGCGAGTGGTATGGAAGGCGATGCTCGAGGCGTCCGGCCTCCAGGTCGGACTTCCATCGATCGCTATATCGCTCGTCAATTGCTCGAATCCGCTGCCGTCCGGTTTGACGAGACAGATGTCGGTGATCCAGCTGGAGTGCACGCAGGTGAAAGCGAGCCTGTCCCCCTCCGGCGACCACGCCACGTCGTGGACTTCCTGAATATTCGCGGGAAGAGAAACCTTTGAACGATTGGCGCCGTTCGGCTCGACCAGGAACAGTCCACTCCAGTAACAGTAGTCGTAGTAATAAACGCCGCAGTCGTAGCCTGAGAGCGCTATCCGCGCGCCGTCCGGGCGCCAAGCTGGGCCGACATCGTAGCCGTCACTCGCCGGCGGGATCAGGACGGTCTCCAGGCCGTCGAGCCCCGTTATGCAGATGCCGCCGCAGGCATAGGCGAGCTTCCCGCCGTCCGTAGACCAGGCCGGCTGGCTTCCCAGACCGACGAGCTCGACGTCAGTTCCGCTGCTGGAGGCTAGTGCTATCGACCCCTGTCGCTCGAACGCGAGCTTCCAGAAGACCGTGCAGGTCAGCTGAAACGTCACCCGCGCCGTGTCCCTGGTCGAGGTCCCGGCGGTGACCGCCGCGGCGCGCGGATTTTCTCCCTCGAGGGTGCAATTCGGTCCCACACCGTCCAGCTGAACCTGATACTCCCCTGCGGGTAGGTCCGTTACAAACGTCGTCCCGATGGTCGGCTGAAGCCCTGGCGACAACGCGCCGACTTGAACCGTGTACCCGTTCGGGTCCAGATCGGACCCCGAGGTCTGGGTCGTCACCTCGATATTTCCAGTCGTGGCCACGCAGGCTATGGGGAACGAGAGTGAAACAACCTGTGCAAAGAGGACGTCGACGGTGCGTGAGTGAGGGCCCGCCACGGTGCAATTGGGCGGGACATCGCTCAGGACCACTTCGTGGGTTCCCACGCTCAGTCGAGTGATGCGCGTCCCAACGTTCGGGAACACGGCTCGCGGGCTACCGTCCACCAAAGCAACGTATCCGGCACCAAAATCGAGCCCGGTCGCGGGAACCAGAACCTCGATGCCCGTGCCGGCGCACTCGACGGCGAAGGCGACCCCGGCGGTCTGGCCACTCGTGACGGTCACCGACTGGGTCGTGCCGGGGCGAGCCGTGCAATTCTCCGCCACTCCGCTCAGCTCGACCAGATGCGATCCCGGGGCCAGGTCCGGAAAGGTTCGCGTTTCAAACGCGCCGACCGGCTGAGGGAGGGCGCCGTCAATCCGCACGGAATAGCCGTCGAGATCGAGATCTTCGCCGGTGGTTCTCAAGGACACTCGCAGCTCCCCTGGTGGAGTCGTCACCGTGGGGGGGCCCAGGCATCCCGACGCCGCCATGAAGAGAACCAGTACGAGATTCTTGCCCCATCGTGAAGGCGACGATGAATGTCCCATGAGTTGGTGACCTCGAGCCTGCCAAGTCTGACCGAACAGGTCCATTAGGGGCGCACGCGGGACCAGGCGACGAGGAAGTCCGAGTAATCCGGCTGTGCCGGGTTCACCGCGTCGGGAATGAGCCGACGCACGACACCGGTCGGCCTCGGGGTCGGCACGGGTCCGCCGCCCATCAGCAGCCCGGATCAGCCGCGGGAGTGGTGATTGCTCCTCCCACCGGAATGTTGAACCTGGTCACCAGCAGCACGGCATCCTCGGCACTCAGGACCGTAGCCCGATGCACTTCTCCGCCTTCCTCGAAGTACGCATCCCCGGGACCGAAGACGTCGGTGTCCACGCAGCCGTCGGCCTTCACCTGGGTAAGCTTGATCTGTCCCTGCGTGACCACGACGAAACTCAACCCGGGGTGGGTGTGCCACCCACCCGCGCCGGGCAGGAACACGTTTCGCTGGACCACGATGTCGGTCCGGGCACGGGAATGGATCATGAAATCGGGCGGCTGGTTGACCCGGTACGGCTCGAGCGGAGCTCGGAACGTGAAGGGCTCCTCGGCCGCGATGACGGCCTGAGCCATGGGGTGCGAGACGCCGTTCGCCTCCGTGGGCGCGGCGGCCTGGTCGCCACAGGCCGGCAACACGATCCCGGCGATCAGCACGAGCACGACGGGGAAACCGCCGGGCGTGGCGTCAGGAAGACGTGAGCGGATCATCATGGAGACCTCCTGGATGAGGGGTCCGATCATTCAAGAGAAACGAGAATCAGGACCCAAACCCGACATGGGTTCCGCCCCATCGAGCCCTTCTGGACCGGGCGACCGCCGGCCCGTATGTTGGCCGACGGAAGCGTGCGCGGACAAACGAAAAAGGGGGCGTCATGGGCGATGTCTTGAGGATCGAAGTCCACTTTCGCGACGACGTGGCGGGTATTGAGCGAACCGTGGTGATCCGGCCCGGTGGCGAGGTCAAGGCCGTCGTGTTCGAGGATGCGGCCGGCGACATCTCACTCCACAGGGCGAAGGAGAATGAGCGCCGAGCGCCGATCAGGAAGGTGGCCCGGCGACCGTCAGGTGTGATTGTGGTGCCTGTGGAACCCCGGCTGACCGACGGGCTGAAAGGGGTCTGCTACCTGGAAGACGGGGTGTTGAAGTGTTGGGACCCGGGCTGATGCGCTTTCAGGTCCGCGGCGCGGTCGGCAGACTGTCCAGCGGAACGCCCCGAAACCGGCGGCTCCTGGCGTAGCGTCCGGCCTGCTCGGGATGCAAGCGGACCAGCTGGCGTAAGAGCACCGCGGCGGAATCGCGTTCGCCCAGACGGAGGCGCACGCCGACGCGAATCTCGAGCAGCTCCGACCCGAAGGGCTCCCGCCCCGCCTGAGGGTCGGCGGCCAGGGCGGCGGCAACCTCGGCCAGCACCCGACGGGCCTCGCCCGGCGCGCCGGCGCGCGCCAGTACGCCGGCGGCGAGGGTTTGGAGCTGTGCTCCCACCGACTGACGGATCACCCTGGGAGCCGCCGCCGTGGCCCGGGCCGCAACAGCCAGGGCCGTGTCGGCGTGCGGGGGTTCGATGGCGGCCCACATCATCAGCGTGAGGCGACAGTATCCTCCATACCAGTCCTCCGGAAAGCGCGCCCCGTACTGGGCACACCACCGGCTCGCCTCGGCGTCTTCCTCGGCCTCGAACCCATATGTGAAGAGTCCGCTCAGCACCACCTGCGGATCGGCATGGAAGGCATCGGCCCGGTAGGCCCGCTCCGCGAGCACGTACGCCTGTTCGTATTCGCCGCGGGTGTAGTGCATCTTGCTCAGCACGGAAAGCGCCTCCACTAGCGTGGTATCCGCCGCACTCACCGCGCGGAGCATGCTCTCGCCCTCCGCCAGCCACCCGGCGGCGGAATCGGGGTTTCGCTTCGCGGCGTCCACCAGCAGCAACCCGAGCAACTCGCCGGCGCGGTGGGCACCAGGCGCCATCGCGAGCGCCGCGCGGGCGTGGGAGATCCCCCGCGCGAGCACGCCCGGAACCGAATCGACGGAGTGGCCGCTGCCGAACAGCATGGAAGCGGTGTTGAGCGCGACCCGGGCGCGCTCCATCAGCGGTTCCGGCCAGCGGGGATCCGCCCGCGAGGCGCTGTCGAGCGTGGCATCGGCCCGGCGCAACCGAAGCCACGCGCCGGGTACATCCCGCAGCGCCGCGAGCCGGTTGGCATCGCGCCGCTCCTGATGCGCCCGGTATACCGCCGCGAACGCGGCGTCGCTCCGGGTGCCGGCACGCCAGTCCTGCACCCGAACCTCATCGCCCACTCGTTCCCGCAGCATGGTCGCGACGCGGGTGACGATTGCCTCGATCAGCGCTACATCCTGTCCGGCACCGGCGGCGGCTTCCGTCCGCGCGATCAAGCGCCCGGTTCGCGCTTCCATCAGTTGGACGGAGGCGGTTCGCTGGCTTCCGACCAGAGAGAGCCGGCCGGCCACCAGCCACGAGACATCCAGCCGCCGGCCGAGCACGTCGGGCGGGGTGAGGCTGTCGCGATAGGGCATGACCGCCTGCAGCGATCGCACAACCAGGCCCGGCACCTCGCCTAACGCGCCGATCAGGTTGTCCGTCAGGCCCATCGCCAGCGGTTCCAGCTCGGGATTCGTCCCGTGCCGGAACACCAGCACCGCGAGTCGAGGAGCGCCGGCCGCGGGCGCGCCGCCGCTTCGCGGGCGAGCGACCCAGAGGAGCCCTCCGACCCCAGCGGCCAGCGTCAGTGCCGCCGCGAGCACGGGCCACGGTGCCCATCGCCGCAAGAAGACCGGCCGCCGACGAGGCGAGGCGCCGAGCGCTTCGAGGGCCGCCAGCACCTCGCCCGTATCGCGGTACCGGTCCTCCGGCCGGGCCGCCAGACACCGTGCGATGACGTCGGCCAGGGCGGGTGGCACGTCTGGCCGAGAGCTCAGCACCCGGCCGCGCACGGAGCCGACGCCACGCTCGTTGCCTGACGGGGTCCGGTCGGTGCCGAGGGGCCGTTCGCCCACCAGCATCTCGAAGGCCATCACGCCGAGCGCGTAGATGTCGGCCCGCTGGTCCACATGGGCACCCCCCTGAAAACGCTCCGGTGCCATGTACGCGGGCGTACCGGGCGCGCCGCCCGCCGTCGTCAGGGTGTCCTCGACCGCCGCCGTCACGGCCCGCGCCACGCCGAAGTCGCTCACCAGCGCGCGCCGGCCGGTCAGGAGGACGTTGTCGGGCTTGATATCGCGGTGGACGATGCCTCCCTGGTGGGCGCAGGCGAGTGCATCGCACACGTCCCGAAGAATCATGAGCGCTTCCTCCACCGGGAGGCGGCGGTCGCGCGCCAATCGCTGCCGGAGCGAATGCCCCTTCTCGTAGGGCATGACGTAATAGAGCACGCCGTCCGCATCGCCCGAATCGAACAAGGGCACGATGTTCGGGTGCCGCAACTGGGCCGCGATGCCGATCTCGCGAAGGAAGCGCTCCCGGCCCACCGATGCCGCCAGCTCGGGGCGCATGATCTTGACCGCCACGTCGCGAGCGTGCTTGAGGTCACGGGCCAGGAAGACCGTGGCCATCCCTCCCCGGCCCAGCTCCCGGATCAACTCGTATCGGTCCGCCAGACCGGAAGGAAACTCCACCGGTGCATGGTCCAGCAGGGAGGAGAAACGCTCGACCGCCGGAAGGTCCAGCAGCGGCAGTCCCCGGTCGCACTCCTCCAGGAGCTGTTGCAGCTCGGCCTGCCGGGCGGGGTCACCGCCTGTTATTTCGGCGAGAATGGCCGCCCGCTGGCCGGGGTCGGCGTCCAGGACCCGGTCCAGCAGCGATCCCAGGCGCCGCCAGTCGTCCGGCGTGATCGGGGGGGGCATGCTCTCACGCCTCGAGGGTACGTCTGAGCAGCAGGCGCGCCTTGGCCCAGTCGCGCTCCACGGTGCGGACAGTCACACCGAGCAGGGCAGCGATCTCGTTCTCGGTCAGGCCGCCAAAGAAGCGGCACTCGACGACGCGGACCAGCCGCGGCTCTATCTCGCCCAGGTGCGTGAGTGCCTCGTCGAGCTGGAGGAGTGCCTCGGGCTGGTCGGCCACGCCGATCTGGTCGGTGTCGAGCGCAACCCGTCGCAGCTCGCCGCCCCGCTTGAGGGCGGCGCGGGCTCGGGCCCGGTCAACCAGAACATGCCGCATGGCGAGCGCGGCGAGCCCCAGGAACCCGACTCGATCCTGCCATGCGGCGCGGGACTGGTCCACCAGCTTGAGGTAGGCCTCGTGCACCAGGGCGGTGGTTTGCAGGGTCCCGCCGCCGCCCCGCGCGGCGAGGTGGCGGTGGGCGATGGCCCGCAACTCCTCATATACCAAAGGCATGAGGCGATCGAGGGCTTCACGCCGGCCGGTGCGCAGCTCGGTAAGGACATCGGTTTCCAGCGGGCCGGACGCCATCGGTGCCTCCGTGCGGGAGCTCGGATGGCTCAAAGTTACCGCGGGGAATGATTCCCAGGGGCTCGAGCGGCCGCCAGGTCAGGAAGGAGGGACCGCAACGGCCCTTGGCGGTCGGACCTCAACCGCGGCCGGATGATCCTGCCCGCTCCGGGCCTGCCTTCTCTTTCCGCCGGCCATGAGGGAAGCGCCCCCTAACCCGCCGCCTCAGGCGGCCGGGCGATGTCGGGCTTAGGCTGGAATTCTCGTTCTTGTTGGTAATCTCGACTGGTACCCATCAGTCGCGGGAAGTGCTTGCGCTGAATCCGCAGGGGATTCAGAGGTGCAGGCTGCTGATGTGGCGCGTGCGATCTTGTCGCGGATCACCGGAGAGGCCATATGATAGGGATTCAGCGCGCGGGGTGCGAATGGACGGCGGCACTGGCAACAGTGCTTGCGCTGGCGTGCGTCGGCTGCGCCGACGACGGACCCATCGGCAACACCGGTTCGATCCAGGTGGCCGTGGATCCGGCGGTACTTTCCGTGCCGCTGGGCGGCAGCGGCTCCGTGACCGCCACACTGACACGAGGCGGAGGCTTCAGCGGCCCCGTGACGCTCGCGATTGCCGGACTCCCTGCCGGCGCCACCACCACGATCACCCCGGCGCAGCTCTTGGGAACCACGGCGAGCGCCACCGTAGACGTGACGGTTGGATCGGCTGTGACCCTGGGGGCCTACACGGCGACGATCATGGCAACGGCGCAGGGTGTCGGTCAGGCAACAACCACCTACCAGTTGACCGTCACCGCGGCGCCTGAGTATGCGCTGACGGTAGACCCGACCTCGCTCACCATCGTCGGAGGATCGAGCAACATCGTCACCGTCAGCATCGACCGCACCGACTTTACAGGGGAAGTCGCGCTCGCCCTCCTGAACCCGCCCGCCGGCATCACTGGTGCCTTCACGCCGACGCCTACCACGACGAATGAGTCGGAGCTCGTGGTGAGCGTGGCGGCGAACGTGGCCGCGGGCAGCTATCCGCTCACGATCCAGGGAACCGCCTTGGGCCCCGGCACCAGGACCACGACCCTGACGGTCACGGTGCCGGCGCCGCCGACCGGCGGCAACGTCGAGTACCTGTTCTGCGCCGCGGGCGATGTTCCTGCTTTCTTCGCCTATCAGGATGGGACGGGCCCCTGGCAGGCCGTCACCGGTGTCGCATCAGGTGGCACGACCAGGTACGCCTTCACCCTGACGCAAGGACGCGGTGGGGTGTTGTCGGTGTACGCGGCCTCAGCGGCGGCCGTCACCGGGACTCTCAACGCCGGCGGCATGACGAACCTGCGTCCCGTGGCCTCCCGGCATGCGCCCAGGGTATCCAGCCGTTCCTCCTTCGCGGACGGGTACGAGACCTTCCTGCTCTACGGGTCCACCGCAGAGCTGGCGCAAGACGGCCAGAACGCCTGCGCTCAGGACCCGCCGACCAAGACCGTCACCGGTACCGTGCTGGGAGTCCCGGCCGGCGAGTATGGCAGAGTCTCGCTTGGAGGAGTCAGCAGGATTTTCAACGGTGCCGCCTCCAGCAACCCGATAACGTTCAGTGATGTGCCAGCGGGCCCGGTCGATCTCCTGGGCTCGCGCACGATACCGGGAGCCGCGCCGGACAAGGTCATTGTCTTTCGCAATCTCAACATCCCTGACGGGGGGTCACTCCCTTCGGTCATCGATTTCAATGGGACTGCCTCATTCGCGCCTGCTACGGCGACCGTGACCATCACCGGAGCGGCGGGAGACGACATGGAGGTCTACACCGATGTGGTAAAGGACGACAGGGCACGGGCCCTGTGGGCCGATCTGTCGCCGAGCCCTGCCACCACCCGCCCGTGGGCCGGCCTTGGCGCGGCCGCCCTGCTGAGCGGCGAGTTTCACGAACTGACCGTCTTCGCGTCGGACCCCACCTCGGACGACTTTCGAGTCTCGCTCAAGGACGTCGGTCCGGTCACCGACCAGACCATCGCGTTCGGCCCCCCGATCAATGCGCCGACAGCGTCGCCGGTCGTCGCGGGCGCGTATCCCCGGTTCCGGTTCCAGGGCGCACTCCCCGCGGAATACAACAAAGGTGCCACAATCGATGTGTACGGTTCCGAGAACGTTTTTTTCATCCTCGCCACGGGTGCCTACCTGACTGCCTCCGGCAGCGCGCTCGCCTACGATATCACGATGCCGGACGTCGCCGGCCTCCCCGGGTTCCCTGCTGCCGCCAGACTGACCGCGGGCAGCAACGACGTGACGGTGAGTGGCTTCGGGTTCACTGGACCGGGTATCTTCGACCCGCAGCCGACTCCGGGTACCGAGTACAAGGCGTCGATCAGGAACACCGCGATCAGCGTTCCGTGAAACGGGGCCAGGGCTGGAAGGAGGTGACATGAAGATCGCACTGACCATGCTGTCGACGTTGAGGCTGTTGGGATGCTCCCAGGACGGGGCTGGGGCGGACCGGCGAATAGCCCCGGAGCCGCGTCTACCGCGCCAGCGGATCCGCCACGGTAAGCAGCCGCTGAAACCGGGGATGGCTTCGCAGCGGCTCGAGCGAGGGGTCGGCGCGGAGCCAGCCGGGGGACACGTAGTGCGGCACCCGAAGCAGGGCCTCGAGCTGCTCGATCGCCTTGACCGGCTCGCCCGCGAACTGATAGACCCGGGCGAGCTGGAACCTCACGATCGGCCCCTGGAATCCATCGTTGGCCCGCATCGCGGCCGCCTGCTCCCCTTCGCGGATCGCCTCCGGCTTCCGTCCCAGGAATGCCAGCGCCGCGGCGAGCGCGATGTGGTTGTTCGGCTCCCCGGGGTTCTCCAGGACGGCGCGCTCCCAGGTCGGCAGCGCCGAGTCGGCATAGGCCCTCATCCGGACGGTGTCGCCGATCGTATACGCACCCTGCGCGAGCGAGAGTCCCCAGGCGCCCCGATTGCCCCCGAAGGTGCTGGGCTGGAGGCGGAGCAGGAGCTGCCGCTGCTCGTCGTCGAGGAGATGCGCGCTGCTCAAGTCGTAAGCGAAGAAGGAGATCACGCCGGGCTCGTTGCCGTCCTTCGGAATGCTTCGCGCCACCGCCCTTGCGCCGGCCAGGTCCCCCCGCGACAACCGGAGCCAGGCGTCGTACAGCAGCACCCCCGCATCGGCCGGCGCCTGTGCCCGCGCCCGGGCGACCAGCTCGGCGGCTTCGTCGTACCGGCGGGTATAGTTCAGCAGCCGGATCAGCCGCCGGGTATACAGCAGGGAGCGCGGATCGAGCGCCAGCCCCCGCCGCATGTGCGTCAGCGCGTCGTCCACCTTGCCGAGACCCTGCTCGGCCAGGCCAAGCGCCCCGAGCAGCTCCGCGTGGGCCGGCACGAACGTGAGCCCTTTGGTGTACACCTCGATGGCTTTGGGAAAATCGGCCCGGACCAGGCTGTAGTAATTGCCCAGCGCCAGGTGGGCCTCGGGAAGCTCCGGAGCGAGCCGGAGGGCCCTCTCCGCCGCGGTGCGGGCCGACTCCGCGGTCTCCAGGCTTGAAGTGAAGTTGAGATACATGGATGCCCGCACCATGCCGAGCCGGCTCCACGCCCGGGCGAACGCCGAGTCGAGCGTGACCGCCGCCTCGTACCGGCGCGCCGCCTCCGCCAGCGAAGCCGACCCGCTCGATCCGAAGTAGCTCTGCTCCCCCCGGAGGAACTCGTCGTAGGCCGCGATGTTGCTGGTGGGCGCGGTTGTGGTCGAGGGCATAGCCGAGGAAGCCAGCTCTCCCTTGAGCGCAACGGCCACCTGGCCCGCAATGTCGGCCTGGACCTTGAAGACATCGTCGAGCGCCGCGTCGAAGGGCTGCTCCCACCGGCCCACCGTCGCCCCGCTCCGTACCACCTCGACCAGCTCGGGCCGGACCTGCACCCGGTTCTGCGCCCCTCCCTTGACCCAGCGTACCGTCCCGGTGAGCAGATACCGGACGCCCAGCTCCTCCGCGATCTCGCGGAGCGGCCTGGTGCTGCCGCGATATTGCGAGGAGCTCGCGCGGGCAATCACCTGAAAGTCCGGAAGGCTCGACAGCTTGCCCCGCACCTCGTCGGTCATGCCGTCGGCAAAGTACGCGTCGGCCGAATCTCCCAGGTTCTCGAAGGGGAGCACCGCGAGGAGCACCGGCCCGTCGGCGGGTGCGCCCGACTGGCTCTGCCGCCAGGCGAAGAGCGCTCCGATCCCGAGGAGAAAACCGATGGCGAGCAGGGCGAAGAGCGGCACCGGCCGCCGCTTCTTCGGGGGCGGGAGCGTGAGCGTACCCGAGCCCGGCGTGGTGATCTGTCCCGCCGCGGCCTCGAGCTCCCGGGAGAACTCCGCCACCGTGGGGTACCGGTCGGCGGGGGAGCGCGCCATCGCTCCCGACACGATCCGCTCGATCACCGGAGGCAGGCCCTGGCGAACCGAGCCAAGGGGGCGAGGCTGCTCGGTCAGCATCCGCGCCAGGATGGCCTGCGCGCTCGGGCCGCCGAACGGAGGCTCTCCGGCCACCATCTCGTAGAAGACGCAGCCCAGGGAGTACAGGTCGGAGCGGTGGTCGAGGGTCGACTCGCCGGTGGCCTGCTCCGGGCTCATGTACGCGGGGGTGCCGATGGCGAGCCCCGTTCCGGTCAGCGCGGCGTACTCCCCGGAGTCGCGGGCCAGCACTCGCGCCACGCCGAAGTCGGCCACCAGGGCGTGGCCCCCGGAGAGCAGGATGTTCTCCGGCTTGATGTCGCGATGGATCAGCCCCTGGCCGTGGGCGTAGCCCAGGGCGTCGGCCACTTCGCGGGTTATCCGGATCGCCTCGCCCAGCGGGAGTTGCCGGTCCCGGGTCAGCCGCTCCCGGAGCGACTCCCCGTCGATATACGGCATGCTGAACCAGAGCAGCGTCGGCTGGCCGCCGGTTCCGGGCACGTCACCCGAATCATGGACCGGAAGGATGTGAGGATGCTGGAGCCGGGCGGCAAAGCGGATCTCGCGGACGAAGCGGTCGGTCCCGATGCTCATGGCCAGGTCGGGATGCAGGACCTTGAGGGCGACGAGCCGGTCGTGGCGGAGGTCCCGGGCCAGGAAGACAGCGGCCATGCCGCCCCGGCCGAGCTCGCGCTCGACCGCATAGCGGCCGGCCAGGCCTTCCTGAAGCATGCGCAGCACATCGGCCATGACGGGGGTTCCTCCGGGGAGGGAAATCTAGCCCCCTATGAGCAGTCGGAGATACCCAACCTCTGGACATTCCGGCTGGTTGGCGGGAAACTTTGGGTCCGGCGTCCCGTTGTGCCTGAGGAGCCGAATGAACCCCCGGTCGCCACCATTCGGAGAAGGAGCCCTGCCATGATCGAGATCAACGCCTACCTCAGCTTCGACGGCACCTGCCGGGAAGCCTTCGAGCGCTATCAGAAGGTGTTCCGTGGGAAGATCGAGTCGAGCTTCACGTTCGGCGAGACGCCGGCCACCGAGCACGTGCCGGCGGAGGCGCGGGATCGCATCATGCACACGACGCTCAAGATCGGCAACCATGCGATCATGGGGTCGGACACGCCTCCCGGGCAGCCGTACGAGGCGCCGCGGGGCATCTACG
>Ga0256867_10000666_pt1 | contig 13792 bp, 13 predicted proteins | sample RVTome_15_FD_185939 | JGI IMG/M metagenome (GOLD analysis project Ga0256867, IMG submission 185939) | Soil microbial communities from uranium-contaminated site in the Upper Colorado River Basin, Wyoming, United States - RVT150D86 (HiSeq) ... | reverse complement strand
TTCTTCGGAGCCGGACTGATGGATCGCTATGCCTCGATGCGGTTTGCCATCTTAGAATCGGGCTTTGGCTGGTTGCCGTTTTGGGCCATGCGGATGCAAGATCAGGTCGACTACATGGGTTACGTGCCAGAGCTGCGCCACACCATGATGGAGTACATGTCGGGCGGGCGATTTTTCGCCTCCATTGTGTTGCATGAAGGCCCAGATATGATCAACATGGTGTCCGGTTTCCTGGGCGATCATGTGCTGATGTTCAGTACGGACTATCCCCATCCCGAAACCCGCTTCCCAGACTCCGTGGACCTGGTGCTGGGTTGGAAACAGTTGGACAACGCGCTCTTGCCTCAGATCATGTGGAACAATGCCGTCCGCTGCTTTGGCGAGCCATGAGGTATGGCGGCTGATCTTGAACCATGTCGGGCGCTTACCGGGGAGCGGACCGCGAGGCGCCCAGCGCATCACTCAAAGCCAAAAGATGGTTGGCGCCTTGAGCCGCCATGGAGGTGAGCGAGTATGCTCAGCGCAGAAGCCAATGAACGGTTGACCCGAGTGGGGGCTGGCACCCCATGCGGCGAACTGATGCGCCGCTACTGGATTCCCATCGTGCCCTATGCCCAGCTCCTTGAAGCCCCCGTGCGCAAAGTACGCGTCCTGGGGGAAGATTTAGTGTTGTACCAAAATGCCCAAGGCGGCCTCGGGCTCATTGGCGACCGCTGCCTGCACCGGCTCGTCGATCTGCAGTGGGGCATCCCCGACGCCTGCGGGTTGCGTTGTCCCTACCACGGTTGGCTGTACGACGAGACGGGCCAATGCCTTGACACGCCTTTGGAGGCTCCGGATAGCCGTTTCAAACAGCAATTGAAATTACCGGCCTATCCGGTGCAAGAACTTGGGGGTTTGGTGTTCGCCTACCTAGGGCCCCAACCCACGCCGGTCTTACCGCGTTGGGACCTGTATGTGTGGCCGAATGCGATTCGCCAAATCGCGGTCAATAGCATCGATTGCAACTGGCTACAGTGCCAGGAAAACACGGGCGATCCTACTCACAGCGTATGGCTGCACGGTCACCTGTTCAAGTATGTGCTGGAAAAACAAGGCCGTTTTGCAGAGCGGGCCTCGGATCCCAATCATACTCTGCACCCGCGCATCCGCAGTGGCGTGGGGATTCAAGATCTCTATGCGCGCCCGACTCCCTACGGGATAGAGAAAGGCATCATCTACAGCAAAGCGCTCGGCGCCAAAGAGGACCGGGTCAGCCGGCATTCGACGGTGATTTTCCCGTTTTATACCCAGACGGGTAGCGCTGGAGCCCCCCGCAGCGAGTTTCAGATCCGGGTGCCCATGGACGATACGCACACCTATCATATTTGTTATCAAGTCTATGCCGCCCCACCCGGCGTGGAGGCCCCCAAGCAGAATGTCGTGCCGTGGTATGAGCCGCCCCTCTATGATGAGAAGGGAAAACCGATTCTGGATTATGTCCTGGCGCAAGACATGATGGCCTGGCAGGCGCAGGGGGACATCGTCGACCGATCACAAGAGAGACTGGGCCGCACCGATATTCCAATCATTTTTCTGCGCCGTCAGTTGGAAGACCAGATTCGCCGGGTGGAACAGGGTAGCGATCCGATGAATGTCTTCAGAGAAGCGGGCCAGGATATCCTGCATGGCAGTGGCTGCCCGCCCGAGGATTGGACCGCTCCGGACTGGGCCAAGCGGCACTTGACCATGCGGCAGCAATATCGCACCATGTATCACAAGGGCTTTGTGACGGACGACGTCGACCGATACGGCCCCGCTGTGCCGCTTATCCAGGAGCTGCACCGACGCATCGCAGCCGCTCAGGAAGCCGAGGTTTAAGCGCCTCGAGAAAGGAGATGGCGGCGGCGACTGGAGCTTCGCGCGAGGGGAATTTCAGTATTGGCTTTGAGCGGTAATGAAATGGTGATGAAAAGGCTCGGTCTCCCCCGCCACTGACTCAACTCCAGTCTCACCGACTTTTGTAACCAGTCGCATTCACTGATACTGATGATACTGATAGTGTCAACCTCGCCTAAATTTCTACGGGAGAAAAATATCCCAAACGGACTGCACAGAGTACAGCTCCAGACACCGAAATATGGCTGGGAAGATCTGGAGTGCTCTCAGCATGAAATCTGGCATACTAAAATGGTAAATTGGCAAAATACGAATATGAGACTTTCAGATGACGGATTCCGGTTCACAGACCCTTGGAGATCAGCTTATGGCCCTTGTCAAACTCCGGCGCGCAGCTCAGATCACCTTGCCGTTGGAACTCCGGCAGGCGTTTCATCTCAAGGAAGGGGATTATCTCGAAGCACAGGCCACGGAGGCTGGTATCCTGCTCCGGCCCGTGAGTATCAACAGACGGGAGCCGACTCCGAAACAGGGAGAAGACATACTGGCTGTTGTCGATCACGAACGCAAAGCCTATGCTGAAGAGCGCCGTCGTTGACACCTCGGTGCTGGTCAGCGCCTTCCTGTTCCCTGAAAGCATTTCGGGACGTGTGGTGCTCCCGGATGTTGGGATCGCAGATGGACGCGGTGAAGAATTCGAGAAAGCGCTAGGCTGTAACTTTTCACACTTAGTGGCGTAAAGCTTTCCTACTGTTGCAGTGGCGTTATATACACGCCCGTTTTATCCCGTCAACTCTTCCAGCAATATTTTGGCCTCCTGCAGGTCGGCGGTGTCAAAGCCCTCGGCAAACCAGCTGTAGATCGGGGCCAGCAGCTCACGGGCTTCGTCCCGCTTCCCCTGGCGTGTCCACAGTCGGCTCAAGCTCATGGCAGCGCGGAGTTCCCAGGACTTTGCCTGCTGGCGCCGGGCGACGGCCAGGGCCTGCTGGAAACAGGTTTCCGCGTGGGCTGCATCCGGAACCGCTTGGCGCAAGAGACATTCCCCCTGGAGCCGGTATGCCTCCGCCAACAAGTCACCCCGCCCACTGGCCTCGAACGCTGTGCGGGTCTCCGCGAGCAGGCGTAGCCCTTCCTCGACCTGACCAGTATGCCCCGCTGCCTCTGCGAGCAGGATGAGACCAAACGGTTGCGACAGTGCCTGCCCCGTGGCCGCGACGGCTGCCAGGCCTTGGCGGAGCTGTGTCAGGCCCGCCTCGCTCTGGCCCTGCATCGCCAGTGCCCAGCCGCGCCAGCATGTTCCTAACCCCACCCAGAGCGGAAACCCCTGCGCGGTCGCCAGAGTTAGGAGGGCCTCGGCATGGGCCTGGACTGCCAGCGCCTCGCGGCGGCGCTGATGCAGGTAAGCGGCATAGTACTGAGCGAGCGCCAGACTATAGGGATGAGCCAACGCCTGCGCCAGGGCCAGCGCCTCCTGGCTCCGCCGCACGGCCTGTGCCGGATAGCCCAAACACCACAGCGTGAGGGACGCCGCAGCAAGGCGCCCCACCCCAGGCGCCCTGTCATGGTGGAGCGCCAGACCCCGCTCCGCTGTCGGGTCGGTGAGCGCGATGCCCTGCTCCAGGTGTGTCCAGGCCTCGGTGTAGTCGCCCAAGAAAAATAAGATATTCCCGAGTGCGCCGTGGGCTTCCAGGAGGTGCAGTGGAGCGGCTTCACGCTGCGCCAGCCGCAAGAGCTGTGCGCCCAGCTCCCGCGCGGTCGGCAACACCCCTCGGCTTTGATAGAACAAACATAAGCCCAACAGCGTCGGGAAGAGCTGGGGCGTCTCGCCGACCTGCGCGCACAACGTCCGGGCGCGGGCGTAGGTCTGCTCGACTTCCGGGGCCGCCATGCCCTTGGCCGCCACGAATGCTGGCCCTAAGGCGAGCTGCACGTCGAGTTCCCGCTGGGCGCGATCAGGGATCTCGGGTAGTGTGGCCAGCAGCGCTAAGGCGTTGGTCAGGTGCGTGATGGCATCGGTATAGGCAGAGCGGTGCAGGGCATTGTCCGCCGCGTGCTGGAGATACCGGAGCGCACGCTCATGGTCGCGTCCCCGCCCAAAGTGCATCGCCAGCACGGCGGCCCGCTCACGCGCCTGAGACCCGTAGCCCGCCTCCTCACGCTCACCAATACGGCGATGGAGCTGCGCCCGCCGCGCTGCCGTCAACCGGCTGTAGAGCACCTCCTGGTAGAGCGCGTGCGTAAACCGGTAGGCTCCGGCCACCGTCCCGTCGGGCCAGCTGTGCTCGCCACACGCCTCCAACCACTGCCGCCGCCGGGCCAGGCCAGCACAACACTCCTCCATCTGGACCACCTCGTGCACCAGGCCCGCGGCCACGGCCGCCGCCGAGAAGGTGGCCCCGGCCACGCTGCCCACCTCGAGCACCTGTTGCTCCATCGGGCTGAGGCGATCAAGATGCTGCTCCAGCATCTGCTGCAAGCCATCGGGCACCGTGACAGCTAGGGCGGCCAGCCCCACCCGCAGGGTCCAGTGCCTGTCCACCTGGATAAGCCAGCCGCGGCGCACCCAGTCCTCCACCACCTGGACCATGAACAGCGGATTGCCCTCCGTGCGCTGATGCACCAGGTGCGCCAGCTCGGTCGGGAGTTGAGCGTCCGGGAGGCGTGCCGCCAGGTAGTCCGCCATCGCCGCTTCAGAGAGCAACGGGAGTGCCAGTTCTCCACACTGCCCGTGCAGGTGCAGCTCGTGCTGGACCGTTTGCAGCGGATGGCCTCGCTGCAGCGCGTCGGGGGGGCGATACGTCCCCAGCAGCAGGAGCCGGGCGGGTTCGCGTCGTCGCGCCAGCGCCGCCAGCGCGTCTAGCGTGGCATAGTCGCTCCAGTGCAGGTCTTCGAGCACCAGCACGAGTGGTCGGGCCGCAGTCAGCACGTTGAGGGTCTCGGCCAGCTCCCGCAGCATGCGTTCCTGGGTGGTGCCCAACCCCCGACGCTGCAGTCCCTCCAGCTCTCCAGGACGGAGCAGCCCGGGCATCTGCATCAGCCAGGTGGGCGCCTGGTGTCGCAGGATCTCCACGATCTCCAGGCCTCCTGGTCCCCGACACAACCGCTCTAAGGCCTCCAGGATTGGCAGATAGGCTTCCCCCGCCCCATAGTGGTCGAGGCACTGGCCGCGCCCGATCCACAGCGGACTCTGCTCCGCCACGGTCGTGAGGAATGCGTCGAGGAGTGTAGTTTTGCCGAGGCCTGCCTCCCCCGTGATGAAGAGGATCTGGCGGACCCCCGTCAGGGCGGTAGCCAGACCGCGATGGAGCGCGTCCAATTCTCGCGCGCGCCCGACGAGGAGCGGCGGGGGCGTGGGAGCAGCTGTGTGGGCGGTGGACGGGTGTACCAGAGGGAGGTGACCAATGAAGCGGTACCCGCGCCGGTGCACCGTCTCGATGAAGCGTGGAGTCTTGGCGTCGTCCCCCAGCGCCTGGCGCAACTCGCGCATACAGACGGCGAGCACGACCTCACTCACCGTCGTCTCTGGCCAGAGCGCCTCGAGCAAGGCCGCTTTGGTCAGCAACTGGCCCGGGTGGGCTACCAGATAGCGCAAGAGGGCAAAGGTTTTGGGCCGCAGGACGCGCGCCTGGTCGCCATACCACAGGCGTTCATTGGCGAGGTCGAGCCGCACCGGCACGGCGGAACAGGAGGACTCTGATGGCATGGGCATCCCCCAGCGCACCCCACGTGCACAGAAATTGAAAAAGAATTGAAGAGAACCTGAAAGACTTGCCGCGGGTGCAGCAGGTATAGTCTGCGCGTTAGCCATCGCGGCTCGACTGTCTTATACCACATGCCCCCGCCTAGCGTCCAGACACGCGATGGGTAGGCACGGTGGCTACAGCATGGGGAGCGCAGCACACAGAAGGAGACACCATGGAAACTACGTCACTGTACGCACGCCTGGGCGGCTATGATGCCATTGCCGCCGTCACGGATGAACTCCTGGCACGGCTCCTCAAAGATCCGCAGCTCGGAGGATTTTGGAAAGGCCACTGTGAGGACAGTTTGAGACAGGACCGTCAACTGGTGGTCAATTATATGTGCGCCGCCGCAGGGGGGCCGGTCTTCTACCAGGGGCGTGACATGAAAACCTCCCACAAGGGCCTGGACATCAGCGCCAGTGACTGGGAGGTCTTTATGCAGCACGCAACCGCCGTGCTCGCGCAATTCGCCGTCCCGCCCCCGGAGCGGGACGAAGTGCTCGCCTTCCTCACCGGCCTCAAAGGCGATATTGTCGAACGCCCATAGTACACACTGGCAGAACAGACCGCGAGGGAACGCACACCATCCCACAAGCACTCCAGGCACCATGGCGCCGTGGGTGCCGCCTCGACAAGGAGAGACGTGATGCCGGACGCCAGGGAGATCATTCGCACTACCTGTCCACGCGACTGTTTTGACACGTGCGGCATCACTGTCGTCAAGCGCCACGGGGTGGTGGCCCACGTCCGCGGCGACCCGCACCATCCGGTCAGCCGTGGCAAGCTGTGCGCCAAGTGTTCGATTAGCTATAACCGTGAGTGGCGTGACCCGCAGGCACGCCTGACCAGACCATTGCGGCGGGTGGGACCCAAGGGAGCAGGGCGCTTCGAGCCCTTCTCGTGGGATACGGCGCTGACGATCATTGCCGACCGTTTCAAGGCCATCGTCGCCACCACGGGGCCGCAGACGATTATCAATACGCACTACACGGGCACCATCTCGCTCCTGGCCTTCTGCTTTCCAATGCGCTTCTTCCACCGTCTCGGAGCCACCGAGGTCACGCCCGACACCATCTGCCTGATGGCCGGCGTCGAGGCATTGAATTATGTCTATGGCACGGCCCTGGATGGCTTCGATCCACGCACCGCCCGTGACGCCGCCTGCATTGTAGTGTGGGGTGCCAATCCCTCCGCATCCGGGCCACACGCCCACGCGCACTGGCTCGCCGAGGCGCCCGGACAGGTCATTGTGGTCGATCCCGTACGCACTCCCACGGCGCAGGCTGCTGATCTGCACCTGCAGCCCTTCCCTGGCAGCGACGCGGCCCTGGCCTTTGCCCTCCTGCACGTCCTCTGGCGTGATGAGCTGACCGACTATGATTTCATGGCGGCGCATACGGTGGGCTGGAACGAACTTGCCCCTCTGCTCCCAGACTGTACCCCCGCCTGGGGCGAAGCCATCACCGGTGTCCCGGCGCGGCTGATCGAGCAGGCCGCCCATCTGTACGGCAAGGGGCCGTCGCTCCTGTGGCTGGGCCTGGGGCTCCAGCGGCAGCGCACCGGGGGGAATGTGATCCGCGCCTGCGCCCTGCTGCCCGCCGTGACCGGCAACCTGGGCAAGCCGGGGGCAGGCTTTCTCTATCTGAACTGGAACTTTAATGCCCCGTACCGCTACCTCGACGACGCCTATCTGACCGCATCGCACCTGGCGCCAAGCCCGCCTCCGCGCCTCAGCCACATGGACCTGGCGGCCTGCCTGGAAGCCCCCCAGCGTACGCAGGCGCTGGTCTGCTGGAACATCAATATCGCCGCGTCTAACCCGGAGCAGGCACGGCTGCGGCAGGCGCTAACGCGGGAGGATTTGTTTACCGTCGTGGTGGAGCTGTTCCCCACGGATACCACCGATTTTGCCGACATTGTCCTACCGGCGGCAAGCTTCCTGGAGTTCGACGACCTGGTCGCGGGCTACTTTCATCTGACACTCGCGGCGCAGGTCAAGGCGATGGAGCCCCTGGGAAAGGCGCTCCCCAATCAGGAGATCTTCCGCCGTCTGGCCCGGGCTATGGACTACAGCGAACCAGAGCTGTATGAGCGCGACACCGAGGTCATTGCGACCGTGTTGCGCAAGGCCAACCTGGTCAAGGATTTTCACGTGCTCGCCGCCCAAGGCGCCGTGCCGATTTCTCCGGAGCCGCGCCTCCAGTTCGCCGACTTGACCTTTCCCACCCCGAGTGGGCGCATCGAAATGGCCTCGGCGCGTGCCGCAGCCGATGGCCACGCGCGTGTGCCACAGCCTCTCGCCGATCCCAGACCCGCCGAGGGCCGTCTGCGCCTGCTGTCGCCGGCCTCCCCCTGGCTTTTGAGTGGGAGCTTTGCCAATGTCAAAAAGATTGCCGACCGCCTCGGCCCGGCCACCATTGCCTTGCATCCCGCGGATGCGGCCGAGCGGGGCCTTGCCGAAGGTGATGACGCGCTCGTCGCCAATGAGACGGGAAGCCTGCCCCTGCGCGTGACCCTGTCGGAGATGCTCCTGCGCGGGGTGGCGTGGTCCCACAAGGGGCGTTGGGTCAAGCAGGAAGCAGCACGGGCCAATGTCAATGTCCTCAATCCCGGTCACAAGGCGGACATGGGAGAGAACACCTGCGTCCATGGCGTCGAGGTGGTGGTCACCCCGCTGACACCGCCGTGACAGCCGCCATCCACGCCTCTGATCAGCCTATTTCTCCTTGCGAAGAAAGGAACTGACATGCAAAAGAACGGGTTCCATGCGCAGCACAGAGTACTTCCACGGACATTATGCCTGCCGGTTGTCCTCCTCGTCGTGTTCATCCTCAGCGGCATACCGGGGAACACTGAGGACCAAAGAGCTTCGAACACGCACCCTCTGGCCTTTGGGAAGGATCAAGCCATTATCGACCTGCGGAAGGTCGCCTGGGAACCGCTGACCGGCGAGGGCATTCCCCCCGGTCCCGAGATCGCGCTTCTCCGGGGGAGTCTGGCTGCCGGGGGCGGCGAAGCGCTCGTCCGCCTGCCTGCCAACTATACGTTTCCCAACCATAGCCACACCAGTGATGAGCTGTATGTTTGGCTGCAAGGGGACTTTACCTATATCGCAGCCGATGGGACAGCAACGGCGCTCAGTGGACAAACGTACATCAGTCTGCCCGGCGGCGTGCCGCATGCCCTGCAGTGTGGCAAGGAGCCGTGCGTGTTCTACCTCCGCTATTCGCGGCCGTTTGACTATCACATTCACTCCATGCCAGCCAGGAAAAATTGACGAAAGATGGCGGCAGGAAGAGGGCAGTGTCTCTGCACAGCTGGGGCAACATGCAGGGATCCTACCGCCGGCAGCCGCGCTGAGACCCCGGGGTATCGGTGCTTAGCCCCGACGTGCACTGTCTTTAGTGGCGCTGCGCAACGGATGGCCCATTCCCAACTACAAGCGGGTGAACCGGGTCATCAAGCAACTGGACCTCGCCCTGGTGACGCTGGCCCATGACAGCAGCAAAGCCTACCGGACCACCTATGATCTGCTCTACCGACGCGAAGCCGAAAAGCCCAACGACATCTGGCAAGCCGATCACACCCTGTTGGATATTTGGGTGCGCCATGCCAGTGGCCTACCGGTTCGGCCCTGGCTCACGGTTATTACAGATGATTACAGCCGCGCCATTGCTGGCTTTGGCCTCAGCTTTCAGGCCCCTTCAGCCATCCAGACAGCCTTGATTTTGGGAGATCAACACCCTACAAGTCGTCACGAGTGAAGTTGTGGAAGCGGCACGAGAGAGCTTGGTGATTGGGACCGCATGACCATACCACTACGCCACATAAAGTGTCAAAGAGCGAATCACTGCCACTTACTTTGGAAAGTTACAAGCGGACGATGATCCGGGCGTAGGCCTCGCGGGTGTTTGGGTTGCGGATGGGGGCGGTGAAGAATTCGACGAAGCACCAGGCGGTCCGGGGCTGACGAGATAGGCGCTCTTGCATCTTGCATCAGGCAAGAATCCAACCGACGGCCAGCCCCAACACGGACCAGATAGCGACACCGGCAACCAGAGGCTCCGCCAGCTAGCTTGCCGGCTCGGCCACGAAGAGCGGGATCAGCCGCGTGGTACGCGTCTGGTATTCCGCGTACGGCGGGTACGCCGCGACGCAGAGGTCCCAGAGCCGCGCCCGTTCGGCCTCGTCCTGCACCTCGCGCACCCGCATCTCCTGCACCTGAGTCTCATCGCGGATCTCGACCGCCGGATTGAGGCGCAGGTTGTGCACCCAGACCGGATGCGTTGGCGCGCCGCCCTGCGACCCGACCAGGATATAGTTATCGCCGTCCTTAACGCGCATCAGTGGGGTCTTACGAATCGCGCCGGTCTTGTTGCCAGTGTGGGTGACGATGATCACCGGCAGCCCAGTGTCGCGCAGTGTGATACCTTCGGTACCACCACTGCCTTCGTAGAGTTCAACCTGCTCGCGCACCCAATCTCTGGGGCTGGGAATATATTCCGCCATGAGGGTCTCCTCGATATAGGGGAGGTTTAGTCTCACTGCCTGTCCATGTCTCTGTCCAAGACGACACGTCTTGCCCGGCGCCTGTGGGCGGTGCTGTTACTTGAACCGGGGCCGGCGTCGCGTGCGTAGCATACTGCACTCCCATGGATGTGGTAAAGTAGCAATTGTGCCGCTTGAGGCGGCGGAAAGGAGAAACCATGAAACTTGGAGCCATCTTATCGGTTATGGGACCGACTATGGAATCGCCTCGCGGGCTCGCGGAGCAGGCGCGCATGCTGGTGGACGAAGGCTATGAGAGCCTCTGGGTGCCACAAGCGATTGGCCGTGGGTCCATGTTGATCGATCCCCTGTTGGCCTTAGCCACTGCAGCGGCAGTCACGGATGACGTTGAGCTTGGCACCGCCGTGCTGCAGGTCCCCTTGTATCACCCGACGGATCTCGCCCATCGCGTGCTCTCGCTGCATCAGCTCTGCGGTCACCGACTGAGCCTCGGCGTGGGTCCCGGGTCGACCGAACACGACTTTGTCGCGTTCGGGCGGGAGTATTCGAAGCGCTTTCGCGACTTTGCTTCGGCCATGCAACAACTGCGGGTGATGCTGGCCAGCGGCAAATATGGAGAAACGGATCTCACCCCCTGGCCGACGACTGCAGGAGGACCGCGCCTGCTGTATGGCACTTGGGGTGCGGGTGTGGAGCGAGCCGCAGCGGAGTATGACGGATGGATCGCCTCCGCTCATTACCGCACCCCTCAAGAAGTCGTGTCAGCCCTTGGCCGCTACCGCGAGGCGGGGGGAAAGCGAGCGATCGTGTCGACGATTCAACTGCCTGCGGGTAGCGATCTGGGTGAGCTCGAACAGAAACTGGCTTTGTTCTCGGAGGCCGGCTTTGACGATGCCGTCGTGTTCCCGTTGCCAGGAGGCCCAACCCCGAAAGAGGTGCGCGCGTTGGTGCACTAATTCCCGGGCGAATCACCCCTCATCAGCCGCTGCCGGTAGGGTCTACCCCATGACCGGCTACGTCAAAATGGGTCCAAATATGGAGGTAGTATTGGTCCTTTTAGAGGGCCAATTGGTCAACTAGAATTGGGGTGACCTCTGACTGTACGTCCGGACTCTATGGCCGATCGGGTTCGACGTGCGAACGGAGAACATACCCCATGTAGAGACGATTCGGTCTGCAGGAGTGAATCCGATGTCAATCCGTTCCTTTCCGCTCAAATTGCCCGAGGAGGTCTTGGCCAAGCGCGCTCAACTTCCCCTCAAGCCAGAAGCCGTCACCCTGAAGGGTCAAATCGTCCATTTGGAACCGGCGGTGGTTGAGCGGGATGCGCAAGCGCTCTTCGCGGCTTCCAATGGCGCTCCCATCACAGTCGGCGACCGCTCGGTCGGAGCCTACGATGCTGACGCCCTGGTGTGGCGCTATCTGTCTGGGGGGCCATTTGACACGCTCGATGCCTTCGCCGCCAGCTTGCAAAAACAGGTTGAAGCGCCCAACGCGCTCTGCCTGTGCGTCTTCGACGCGGTGTCACGCCAGCAGATTGGCGTGACGAACTTGATGAACAATGTTCCGGCTGATCTCAAAATCGAATTGGGCGGGATTTGGTACAGCCCGGTCATGCAACGTACCGGGGCGAATACCGAGGCCACTTATCTGATGCTCAAGCACGCCTTTGCCCTTGGCTATCGCCGCCTCGAATGGAAGTGCCATGACCAGAATGAGCGCTCCCGCCGGAGCGCACTGCGCATGGGATTTACCTTCGAGGGTATTCAGCAGAGCCATATTATTGTGAAAGACCGCAACCGGGATACGGCCTGGTTTCGGATGTTGGATACCGAATGGCCAGAGGTGAAGGCTAAGCTGGAAGCCATGCTCTAGCGACCGACCTGAGCGCTACGTCATCGCTCGCGTTTCGGGTAAGGTGACCGGAATCTCATACAGGCTCACCGCGTTTTCGAAGACCAGTTGATGCAGCGCCTCATGCCCTAGAGCCGCCTCTACCGGATTATGTCCCATCGCCTTGGAGTGGGGCCAGGGGCTGTCCATACCGGGGAAGTCACTGGCCCAGAGGAAGTTCTTTAACCCCACCTCCGGCACGCGACGAAACCCGCCCTCTTCCTCGACCTCGAACGTGAAGAAGACTTGACGTTTCACAAACTCGGTGGGTTGGTCCGAAAGCAGGATGTCGGGCTGAAACACACGGGCGGAGGGATCGCCCCAATCGTACTCCCGGTCGAAGCGCCAGAACATAAACGGCACCCAACCGACACCCGCCTCTTCAAGAACAAAACGCACCCCGGGATGGCGATCACAGATACCGGAGAACACCACGGCGCTCATCAGCTCCGCCATCGGCCCGATGGGGAAGTTGACGACCCGCATCAGGGACTGATTCCGCGGCTCCGCCCCGGAGACGCCCACCCCTAACTGGCGCGACCCACCGCGAGGGTTCGCGTGGAAGTTAACCGGCAGACCCGTCTCCGCGGCTGCCGCCCAGACGGGCTCCCACATCTGGTGCAAGACCGGTTCAGGAGCGTTCACCCAATCGAAGATGACCCCGGTGGGCAGGCCAAACTCGGCCACGCGCATCAGCTCCGCGACCGCCTCCTCAGGGGTCTGACAGGGGAGAGGAAGCAGCATGATGAACCGGCCATTTGACGCCTCATACAACTCCCGCGCCCAGTCATTGACGGCCCGAGCGCAGGCCACCCGAAGGTCCGGGTCTTGGATTTGCCAGATTTGCTCATAGGGACCGTTGACGAGTTCCGCATCTACCCCATCGCGATCCATATCTTCGCAGCGATACATGGCATTGGCGGCGCGGAAAATACCGGGTTCAGGCTCCTCTGGCACCCCTGCCCGTGCATAGCACGAGACGTCCCCTCGACCCAGGCCACTCCAGCCCACGCCACTCCAGGGATGTCCCTCAACGACCCACTGTCGGGTGCCGTCCGACCCCTGCACCACTCTCGGTCCGTTTTCCTGGAACTTCCTGGGTAGCCGCTTAGTCCATAAGTCGAAGGGAAGGTGCATCAGCCGGCAATGTCCATCGGCGGATATCACGCCAAACCTCTTCTCCATGATGAGTCCCTCCTTTCAGTGGGTTAATGGATTCAAACCGGTCTCTCCGGAATGCCAAGATAATAGGCCTCCGACCCTGAGTTGTCCATGAACCTGAGTTCGAGATAGGTCGAGATAGGCGGAGGGTCTGGCTAGCCGATAAGGAGCACATTGCGACACCGATCTCCCTGAAAGAATCGCTCACAAACACCTGCTCGATTGACCCGTGATGCACGCAGCCGGTCACCAGGAACTCGTTCCCACCTACAATCTGCTGAGTCGAACCAAAGCCGATGATGGACCAGCGGGCGAATTTGGCCAGAAACCTACGGTTATGCATAAGGCTTTATGTGACAAATCCTGACTTGACGGAAAACAAGAGAACTCGGAAAATGTCCGTTAATCTTGTTGCCTGCTCAGGGGCTCTTTCAGGCCGAAAATCGACAAGAAAACCTACGTTTTAGCCGCGATGGAGCAGTCGGTTTTTGTCTACATGCTCCCGCTGGTCCTACCTCGTAGGCAACCAAATCGTTTAAATCATCGTGCTAGCGGTGCGCCGTTTGGGCGTGCGAACAAGTGTTAACAACATGCCGACAACTACTAGA
>Ga0256867_10000665_pt1 | contig 13792 bp, 10 predicted proteins | sample RVTome_15_FD_185939 | JGI IMG/M metagenome (GOLD analysis project Ga0256867, IMG submission 185939) | Soil microbial communities from uranium-contaminated site in the Upper Colorado River Basin, Wyoming, United States - RVT150D86 (HiSeq) ... | reverse complement strand
GAAGCGACGATGGGGCGGGGCCGATTCCAGCGTTCGTGTCGGCGTCGATCCACGGTGGCGGCCACCAACGCGTCGCTCAGCCGCGACGCCACGCGGCTCCACCTTCCGCCCCGCCTCCGCCGGGCGGGCCCCTGGTGGGGTGGCGCGCTCACGGGCACCCGGTCGTCCCCGTGCCCCACCTGACCGACGAGCGTTGCCACCATTTCACGTTCACCGCCTGATGGTTCTACCCCGCGCCCTACCGAGCGCCGGCTCCATCGCCCTGATACGCGGGGCTCGACGCAGTGCTCATCCTCGACCGCCGGAAGCGGCGATCACGCTCGTCGCCTCGTCCAGGTAGCGCAACGTGGCGGTCTCGTCGTGGCGCTCCATCGTCGGTGGCGGCAGGACGACGCGCCGGACCCCGAGATCGCGGTAGCGCTCGAAGCGGTCGGGCCGTGGTCCCGCCCACGAGAAGATCGTGATGGGGATCTGGTCGGCGTCGCGGCCCGCCTCTGCCGCCAACCGGCGGAACATCTCGATCCCCCCGGCCACGTCGGGCCGACCACCCTGGTTCAGCAACGAGGCGTCGATGGGGCACCACTCGTCGGCGTATGCCGCAGCGTGGCCGATGCCCACGGGACCGGCGTTGCCCAGAGCGACGGGCAGCGGACGCTGGACGGGTTTGGGGTAGACCCACGACGCCTCGAAGCGGTCCCAGCGCCCCTGGAAGGCGGGCTCCTCCTCGGTCCAGATGGTGCGCAGTGCCTCCACCCGCTCGCGCATGGCCTCGTAGCGGAGCCGGAACGGGATGTCGGGCCGGTGGTTGGCCAGCTCCTCCTCGTTCCAACCGACCCCTACGCCCATGACGACCCTGCCCTCGGACAGCGCGTCGACCGTGGCCACCGTGCACGCCAGGTCCAACAGGTCGTGCTCCAGCAGCAGGCAGATCCCGGTGCAGAGCCTCAGCGTGGCGGTGGCGGTGGCGGCGGCGGCCAGGGACACCCACGGGTCCTGCATGTGCCAGTAACCCTCGGGCAGGTCGCCCCCTCCCGGGTAGGGGGTGGTACGACCCGACGGGATGTGGCTGTGCTCTGGCATCCATACGGACTCGAAGCCTCGTGCCTCCAGCTCCCGGGCCAGGTCGTGGGGCCGGATGCCGTCGGCGTGGTTCAGCGACAGGTAGCCGAAGTCCACGGTTCTCCTCCAGTCGGGTCGAACCAGGACGCAGCCTGGTCGCGCCGTGTGCGATCGGGGTGATGTACCGCCGCGGCAGCCCCGGGGGCAAGTCCGCAGGCGCCGGGCCACCGGATCCCACGAGCCGCCACCAGGGCCACCAGCCTGGAATGCGGGCCGGACGAACGCACGTTCCTCCCTACATGAGCGAACGCACCACCTCCGGCCCGGCGCCGGACTCGATCCGGTTGCCGGTGCTGCCCCTCACCAGCGGCGTGGTCCTGCCCACCATGGCGGTGACCGTGGCCGTCGAGACCCCTACCGCCACTGCTGCTGTCGAGGCCGCCTCCGGCGCCGACCGTCGCCTACTGCTCGTACCCCAGATCGAAGGGCGCTGGGCCAAGGTGGGCACCGTGGCGGAGATCACCGATGAGGGTCGACTCCCCAACGGCACCAGGGCCCTGGCCGTGCGCGGCCAGCACCGGGCCCTGGTCGGCGTGGGTCTGGCCGGGACCGGAGCCGCCCTGTGGGTCGAGGCCACACGGGCCACGGATCCCGTCCCCGACGACGAGACGCGGGCGTTGGCCCGCGAGGTGACGGCCCTGGTCCAGAACCTGCTCGAGCAGCGCGGCCTGCCCGCCCAGCTCGGTGAGGCATTGGCCGCGGTCGACGACCCTGGCCAGGTGGCGGACCAGGCCGGTTGGTTCCCCGACCTGTCCTTCGCCAGCAAGGTCGACCTGCTGGAGCAGCTCGACGTGCGCCTGCGCCTGGAGATGGTCCGCGACTGGGCCAGGGAGCGCCTGGCCGACGCCACCCTGAAGGAGCAGATCCGCCGGGACGTCTCGGAGGGGATGGAGAAGTCCCAGCGGGACTACCTGCTGCGCCAGCAGCTGGACGCCATCCGCCGCGAGCTGGGCGAGGACGACGGCGACGTCTCCGGCGGCTACCGGGGGCGGGCAGAAGACCTGGAGCTGCCCGAGGCCGTGGCCGAGATGGTCGACCGTGAGATCGAGCGGTTGGAGCGCACCGGCCAGCAGAGCCCCGAGTACTCCTGGATCCGCACCTGGCTCGACACCATCCTCGAACTGCCATGGGGGAAGCGCTCCGAGGAGCGGCTCGACCTCGACGAGGCCCGGCGTGTGCTCGACGACGACCACACCGGTCTCGACGAGGTCAAGGAGCGCATCATCGAGCATCTGGCCGTGCGCAAGCTGCGGGCCGAACGAGGCAGCGACGGCGGATCCGCGGCCGGGGCCATCCTCGTGCTGGTCGGTCCTCCCGGAGTGGGCAAGACCTCCCTCGGCGCATCGGTGGCTCGTGCCCTTGGCCGCGAGTACGTGCGCGTCGCCCTCGGCGGCGTGCGCGACGAGGCCGAGATCCGGGGCCACCGTCGCACCTACGTCGGGGCCCAGCCCGGTCGCATCGCCCGAGCCCTGCGCGACGCGGGGACCATGAACCCGGTGTTCGTCCTCGACGAGGTCGACAAGCTGGGTGCCGACTGGCGCGGCGACCCCAGCTCGGCGCTGTTGGAGGTCCTGGACCCCGAGCAGAACCACAGCTTCCGCGACCACTACCTCGAGGTCGAGCTGGACCTGTCAGGCGTGCTGTTCCTGGCCACCGCCAACGTGGCCGAGACCATCCCTCCGGCGTTGCTGGACCGCATGGAGGTCATCAGGCTCGACGGCTACACGACCGACGAAAAGATGGCCATCAGCCGCCAGCACCTGCTGCCCCGCCTGCTCGAGCGGGCCGGGCTGCGTCCCGACGAGGTCACGGTCAGCGACGAGGCCATCGAGCTCGTCGTCACCGACCACACCCGCGAGGCCGGTGTCCGCAACCTCGAGCGCGAGCTGGCCAAGCTGGTCCGCAAGGCGGCAACCAGGATCGCCGGCGGCCACGCCGACCACATCGACGTCGGCGCCACCGACGTGCGCCAGTACGTCGGCCGGCCGAAGTTCTTCGCCGAGGCGGCCGATCGCACGCTGGTGCCAGGCGTGGCTACAGGCCTGGCCGTGACCGGGGCCGGCGGTGATGTGCTGTTCGTGGAGGCCACCCGCAGCGACGAGGGTGAGCCGGGGCTGCTCCTCACCGGTCAGCTGGGCGATGTGATGCGGGAGTCCGCCCAGATCGCCCTCAGCTGGGTGCGCTCCGGATCGGACCCCTCGCTGCCCATCGCCACAGATGGCCGCTACCACGTCCACGTGCCCGCCGGCGCCGTGCCCAAGGACGGCCCCTCGGCCGGGGTCACCATGACGACGGCTCTCGTCAGCCTTCTCACGGGCAGGCGTGTGCGCAGCGAAGTGGGCATGACGGGCGAGGTCACCCTGCAGGGTCGGGTCCTGCCCATCGGTGGCGTGAAGCAGAAGGTCCTGGCCGCCCACCGGGCCGGTCTGACCGAGGTGATCCTCCCCAGCCGCAACGGCGGCGACTTGGAGGACGTGCCAGACGCCGTGCGCGAGGCGATGACGTTCCATCTCGTGGACGATGTCACCGAGGTGTTGGCCATCGCGCTCGAGCCCGAGGCCGCCGGCGAACCGACGGCTCTGGCCAGGGCCGCCTGACGGCCCCCTCAACCGGTAGCGGCGGCGCGTGCCCGCTGGCGGGCTGCCCGTGGAACGCTGCGCAGCGGGGCCAGACGCATCGAGCTGTCCACCCGGGCCGCGCCGCGCTGGTCGACGGGCGGGCGCTCGTTGGCGTTGCGGAGGCGCCAGGCGTGGGCGAGATGCTCGGGGACCTCGAAGCGGGCCTGGTCGCCGCGGAGCTCGCCGGCGACGAAGGACGTCATGATGTGGCGCCCGATGACCATGGCCACGCGCCTGGCCATCCAACGTCCCAGCCGGCCTAGCCGCACGGCACCGGCAGCGTCGCGCATCGGCTCGTACAGGTGCCGGGCCCAGCCGGACGGCTGGACCCCCACCATGTCCGCCACGTCGTCGCCGACCAGGTAGCGGATCGTGTCAGGGGGCAGTGACCTGAGGAATCGCAGCGGCCGCGGGACGTAGCCCTGCATCACCCCGATGAGGGCGTCGGTGAGCACGACGCCGTCCTCTGACGGTCCGTGGTGACGGGCCCGGAACAGCGCGTCCAGCGGAGGCAGGTCCTCGTGGTGGAGGGGCAGGATGTCGGTGCGGATGCCGAGGTGGGCTCCGATGACGCTCCAGGTGAAGAGGTAGGCCTCGCGGTCGTCGTCCCCCAGCGGCAGGCCGTACTTCTCCAGGGCCCGGAACGGAGGCCACGTGAAGCTGAGCAGCGTGCCCAGGAGCTCCTCCTGGTTGACGGCCACCCGCCCAGGCCTGACCGGAGCGGTGTGGTGGCGCACGGCCGCATGCATCAGGCGCACCCGACGCACCGCGGTCCAACCGGGCCGGCCAGGATCGAGCCCACCGTGCTCCATGGTGTCGAGCACGAACTGGCTGGTCTCGGCGATGCGTCGCCTGGCGTTGCCGGTGAGCTGGGCCGTGGCCACCAGGGTCCGGGCGATCTCGGGCGCTGCGTACCCCTCCGGGAGCGAGGCGCAGTAGAGGGCGGAGCCGATCTGCAGGCCGTACATGGCGAACACGTCCTGGCCCCTGGCCACACGCTCGGCTGCGCCGGGGCCGGTGGCCCAGACCGGCAGCGGCAGCCCGGCGGCCATGAACTCCTCGAGGGCCGGGGAGGTCCGCTGCGGGGCGGGCCCGCCGTGGGTGGCGATGTCGGTGAGGAGAGCCCGGTCGTCGGCCCTCGGGCCCCCCTCGGCCGCCTGGCGCGGCGTGCGTGTCCCGAAGTGGGCAGCGACCGCTTCGTCGGCCGGTGGGTCTCCCTGGACTGCCATCTCGTCGAGCAGGGCGTCGGTCCAGTGGGTCACGGGTCCCCTCTCGGTGCCTTCGGCGTCACTGCGATCTGGGCCCCCATGCTGATCGTGACGACGGCGATGGCCAGGAACCCGATCACTCCGAGGGGCCAGAGGGCCTCCACCGCCAAGCCCAGGTAGACGGCCAGGTTGGCGGTGGCGGCGACCACGGCCAGCCAACGGACCGGGCCGGACGGCCAGCCCGCTGACAAGGCCCACAGCCCCAAGCCGACGAGGCTGTTCGAGGCGAAGTACAGGCCGTCCGCCACATCGTGCATGGCTGTGCCCAATCCGGGGTCGCCCGCAGCCACGGCATCGCCGGCCACGGCTGCGCCGAGGGGAACGTTGACCACGGCGGAGGCGAGCTGCAGCACGGCTCCGGCGCCCACGAGCGCGCTGCCGGTGGCCACCGCCGGCCCCAGGGCCGGGTGCCACGTCCACACCGACACCAGGAACGGAGCGAGCAGCGGCTGGGCCACGGCGATCGTCACCGCAGCCAGGACCCAGGTGGTCCTGTGGTCGTGGACGGTGATCAGGAGGTCGAGGCCCTCGGTGATGTCGAGCTCCACTGACACCAGCGTGAGCACGCCGCCGGCGACGAGCAGGACCCCGGCACCGATCCCGCACAGGCCTCCGGCACGGGTGGGCCAGGGGTAAGGGAGCGACTGGCTCACGGGCGCACCGTAGCCAGGCGGTACGTTCGGCGCGGATGGCCCGGGGCGCAGCGGTGGCAGCGGTGGACGGCGTGGCCGGCACGGGCGGCCTCGCGGCCGTGGACGATCTGACTGCGGGAGTCCTCGGCCAGGCCGACCCACGGGTGGCGAACGGCCTCATCACCTGGCGGTACCACGAGCTCGCCCTGGAGTTGGCCCAGCGGCTCGACGGCACGGCCTCGTGGTTCGCCTTCGGCACCTGGGCGTCGCGCACCGCAGGCCGGGTCATCCGCGGCGAGCAGTTCGGGGGCGGCGCGCCTGACGCGCTGGCCGCCGACGCGGGCTCGGCTGCGGCCGTGGCCAAGCTCGAGCGGCGGGTCCGTGTCGCCGCCGCGGTGGCGCCGGGGCCGGTGGCCGAACCCGACCGTCCCGCCGGCCTGCTGGACCGCTACCTCGACGAGGTGCGCGGGCGCATGGCCGACCTGGTGTGGGCCGGCAACCGCATGGTGTTCGTCGACCTGGCCCCGCCGTTCACGGCGCTGTGCGAGGCGTTTCCTCCAGGCCGGTCGCCCACCCCCGGCGAGATCGAGCGCTTCCTGGCTGGCCAGGGTCCCGGCCAGCCCCCCTCAGGCCGGGACCGGGCCCTGGCCCTGACCTGCCGAGCTCTGGCTGTGACCGACCGCCGCCAGAGGGCACAACTCGTGGCCACCGCTGCCCTGCAAGCTGTCCGCCACGAGCAGGTCCACCTCGACCCCTACGTCGACGCCGCCTTGGTGGCCCCCAACTGGGCCACCAAGGAGCTGCTCGGTCGGGCCATCGGCGCCGGTCTGCCCCGCTGGCTGTCGCCGCTGGCCCGGCTGCTGGCTGTGGGCCTGGTCGGGCCGTTCCTGGACGCCACCCGCCCACTGGTCGAGGAGCTGACCACCCGCCACCTGGTCCAGTGGTCCCTCGGAGATCACCTTCAGGTCCCCGTCAGCGAGGACCTGGGCCCGCCACTGGCGGGCGGCCCCTTCCTGCCCGCCGAGCTCGATCCACCCCGCATCGAGGAGATGGTCGTGTTCCTGGCCCATTGCGGGACGGACCTGGACGGGCGGGGCACGGCCGTGCTCCGCTGGGGCGACCTGGACCAGCGGATGCGGTTCATCACCAACCTGTTCTGCAGCCGGTTCGCCGAGGCCGAGCTGCTGGCGCCCCCCTTCAGCCCGGCACAGGTCGACCTGCTGCAGCGCGGCCAGCTCCCCGACGACCTGCCTTAGCTCAGAGGCAGGCAGCAGGCGACCGGCAGCAGGCAGCGGGCAGGAGGAGGCCGGCGGGAGGGGTCGGGCCGTCTCAGGCGCGGGCCGTCTCAGGGGCGCGGGGAGGACCCTCGACCAGCCGAGCGGCCAGCTCGGCCAGGCCCGCATCGTCTGAATCGCATCCTTCCAGCCACCAGGTGGCGCCGGCCTGCTCGTACTCGGACGGCTCGTGGCCGGGGTGGCCGCCGGCCACCACCTCGAAGGGGCCGTGGGGCCGCCGCGGCAGGACGAAGCGGCAGATCTCGGCGATGTCATCGGGGGTGGGCAGGGGGAAGCCGTCGGTGGGTGCAACGAGAGGGACCACACCGTCCCAGCGCGCCGCCCGCTCGAACGGGGCCCGGTGCGGCCAGATGCCGGCCACCCACACCGGGACCCGCGGTCGCTGGAGGGGACGGGGTTCGAACCTCACACCGTCGACAGTCACGTGGCGGCCGTGCAAGGTCACGGTCCCGCCGGACATGGCGGCGTCGAGCAACTCCAGGCCCTCGTCCAGGCGTTGCGCCCTGGTGCGGGGAGAGCCGTCCTCGGCGAAGGCGGTGAACTCCTCGGGCGGCTCGCCCAGGCCGACCCCGAGCACCGCCCGGCCAGCGCTGAGGTGGTCGAGGGTGACGATCTCGCGGGCCACCTTCTGCGGTCGGCGGCGGGCCAGCGGGGTGACCAGGGGCCCCAGGGTGAGCCGCTCGGTGCGCGCCGCCACGGCGCCCAACAGCACCCACGGGTCGCAGACCGGCCGCGGGCCACCGTGGTCGCCGGCGATGTGGTCCCAGACGAAGACGCCGTCCCAGCCGTGCTGCTCGGCGGCCGCGGCCAGGTCGGCCAGGCGCCGGGCGTCGCCGAGGTTGGGGAGGGAGATGCCGTACCTCATCGCAGTGAAGCGGCCAGGGCGATCGCCTCGTCCCAGGTGGCGCCCTGCCCCAACAGGATGCGGAACTTGACGAACGGGCGGATGAGGCCGAGCGCGGCCACGGCCACCAGGCGGTCGCCACGCCGGTAGGCGGCCAGGAAGGCGCGCTCGTCGACGGAGCCCACCAGCACCTCTGGCGTGTCGTCGGCCTGGACGTGGCCAGCGATCTGGATGCGCGTGCCGTACTGGTCGGACCACACGAAGGGGACCGAGGAGAACGGTTGCGCTGCCTGCGGCCCGGTCAGCAGGTTGGCCGCCGCAGCCGCTCCCTGCTCGACGGCGTTGGTCCAGTGCTCGGTGCGCATCTCCACCCCGTCGGCCCCCGTGTTGGGCCAGCGGGCGCAGTCCCCAGCCGCGTAGACGCCGGGCGGGCCGGCGGCAAGGGTGGCATCGCACACCACCCCATCGTGCAGCATCAGGCCAGAACCCTCGAGCCACTCCGTGGCGGGGACCGCTCCCACGCCCACGACCACGACGTCGGCCTCGAGCTCGGTGCCGTCTGTGAGCCGTACACGACCGACCTGCCCGTTGGCTCCCTCGATACCGTCCACGCCGACGCCGACGCGCAGGGTGGTGCCGTGGTCGGCGTGCAGGGTGGCGCATGCGGCGCCGATGGTGGGTCCCAGACCCCGTGTGAGGGGGGCGGGGAGGGCTTCCACCACCGTGACGTCGCAGCCCCGGTTGCGCGCCACCGATGCCACCTCCGCGCCGATGAACCCGCCGCCGATCACCACCACGCGGGGCAGCTCGGCCAGCGTGTCCCGGAGAGCGACCGCGTCGTCGAGGGTGCGCAGCACGTGCACGCCCCCCAGGTCGTGGCCGAAGGGCAGGAGCCTGGCCCTGGTACCGGTGGCGATGATCAGGCCGTCGTAGCCGACGCCCCGGTCGCCGACGTGCAGGGTGCGGCTGGCCGGGTCCAGCGCGCGGGCCGGTTCCCCCAGGACGAGCTCGACGTCGAGGTCAGCCCAGTGTGAGTCGTCGCGTAGTGCCGTCTGGGCGGGCTCGACGTCGCCGGCCAGCACCTCCTTGGACAGGGGAGGACGGTCGTAGGGGAGGTGCGGCTCGGCGCCCACGAGCTGGAGCGATCCCTCGAAGCCCTGCTTGCGTAGCGCCTCCGCAGCACGTGATCCGGCCAGCGAAGCCCCCACCACGACTATGCGCTCCAGCGGCCGACCCACTGGGCATCCACCCTTCCACACGGCGCGAACGCGACCCTTGTAATTCGCCGGGGTCGGCAGTACCTTCAGCGAACTACGTGAGCGTAATTACACGGCCGGAATCGCAGGCGTGAACGGCGACAGAAGCAACCGGCGGACAGGGGAGGGACGGTGGCAGTCACGGACGTGGTGACCGAGGATCGGCAGGCGCTCGCCGGAGCCACCCAGATGCGCGTCCGCAAACGCAACGGCGACCTCGAACCGGTGGATGTCGGCAAGATCGTGCGCGCCGTGGAGCGGTGCGCGGTGGGCCTGGGCGGGGTCGACCCCATGCGCATCGCCACCCGCACCATCTCCGGTCTCGCCGACGGCGCCACCACCAGCGAGCTCGACGAACTGTCGATCCGCACCGCCGCCGCCCTCATCGTGTCCGAGCCCAACTACTCCAAGCTGGCCGCCCGCCTGCTGCACACGGTCATGGACAAGGAGGTGCGCAACCAGAGCATCCACAGCTTCAGCCAGGCCATCGAGGTGGGCCACGACGCGGGGCTGATCGGTGACGAGACGTGGCGGTTCGCCCTCGACAACGCCCGCAAGCTCGACCAGGCCATCGACCACTCCCGCTCGCTGGACTTCGAGTTCTTCGGTCTGCGCACCGTCTACGACCGCTACCTGCTGCGCCACCCCCACACCCGGGAAATCATCGAGCTGCCGCAGTACTTCCTCATGAGGGTGGCCTGCGGGCTGTCGCGCGGCCCCGAGGAGGCCATCCGCTTCTACGACCTCGTCTCCTCGCTGCGGTACCTGCCGTCCAGCCCGACGCTCTTCAACTCGGGCACGACGCACCCGCAGATGTCGAGCTGCTATCTGCTCGACAGCCCCGAGGACGACCTCACCGCCATCTACGGCCGGTACACCGACGTCGCCCGCCTCTCCAAGCACGCCGGCGGCATCGGCCTGGCGTACCACCGTGTGCGTAGCCGGGGTTCGCTCATACGGGGCACCAACGGCCTCTCCAACGGCATCGTCCCGTGGCTGAAGACCCTCGACAGCTCCGTGGCCGCCGTCAACCAGGGTGGGCGTCGCAAGGGTGCGGCATGCGTCTACCTGGAGACGTGGCACGCCGACATCGAGGACTTCCTGGTGCTACGCGACAACACCGGCGACGGCGCCCGCCGCACGCACAACATCAACCTGGCCAACTGGGTGCCCGACCTGTTCATGGAGCGGGTCGAGAAGGACTGGCAGTGGTCGCTGTTCGACCCCAAGGTGGTCCCTCACCTGTGCGACCTGTACGGCGAGGAGTTCCGGCGCGCCTACGAGGAGGCCGAGTCGAGGGGCCTGTACGAGCGTCAGGTGCCGGCCCGCCAGTTGTACGGCCGAATGATGCGCACGCTGGCGCAGACCGGCAACGGCTGGATGACCTTCAAGGACGCCGCCAACCTGAAGTGCAACCAGACGGCGGCGTCAGGGCGGGTCGTCCACCTGTCCAACCTCTGCACCGAGATCATCGAGGTCACCAGCCAGGACGAGACCGCCGTGTGCAACCTCGGTTCCATCAACCTGGGTCGCCTCGTCACCGATGGCGCCTTCGACTTCGCGGCCCTGGGCGAGGTGGTTCGCACCGCCGTGCCGTTCCTGGACCGGGTGGTCGACATCAACTTCTACCCGACGGAGGAGGCCCGCACCTCCAACGAGCGCTGGCGTCCTGTCGGCCTGGGCCTGATGGGCCTGCAGGACGCCTTCTTCCAGCTCGGGCTGGCCTTCGACAGCGACGAGGCCTGCGCCCTGTCCAGGCGGATCTCCGAGGAGGTCTACTTCTGGGCGCTCGAGTCGAGCTGCCGGCTGGCCGAACAGGAGGGACCGCACGCCCTCTTTGCGCAGACTCGAGCGGCGGCCGGCCACCTGCAGTTCGACCTGTGGGGCGTGGAGCCGAGCGATCCGCAGCGCTGGGCCGCCCTGCGGTCCCGCATCGCCGAGCACGGCCTGCGCAACTCGCTCATGATCGCCATCGCCCCCACGGCCACCATCGCCTCGATAGCGGGCTGCTACGAGTGCATCGAGCCTCAGGTGTCCAACCTCTTCAAGCGTGAGACGCTGTCGGGAGAGTTCCTGCAGGTCAACCAGTACCTGGTGCGCGAGCTCCAGGAGCGGGGCCTGTGGGACGAGGACATGGCCGGCGCCATCAAGCGGGCCGAGGGCTCCGTCCAATCCGTGGAGGCCATCCCCGACGAGTTGAAGGATCGCTTCCGCACGGCCTGGGAGATCCCCATGCGTTCGCTGGTCGACATGGCCGCTGAGCGCGGCGCATTCATCGACCAGAGCCAGTCCCTCAACCTGTTCATGGAGAGCCCCACCATCGGCAAGCTTTCCTCGATGTACCTGTACGCCTGGAAGCGCGGGCTGAAGACCACCTACTACCTCCGCTCGCGTCCGGCCACACGCATCAACCAGACCACCACCGGAGCGGGGGGCGGCGGGCAGTCCCCCGAGCCGGTGCTCGTCGCGCCCCTGACCGTCAGCGACAGCGAGGCGATCGCCTGCTCGCTCGAGAACCCGGAGGCCTGCGAGGCCTGCGACTGACCGGCCCGCCGCCCGACGATCCGAACGCTGCCCCTACCGAGACGAGAACCCATGGCCCTGGCCGAACCGCTGTACGACCCAGCCGCCGCCCCCCCAACGGCGGTAGCCGACTCGGTCACCATCCCCGCCAACATCCTGGACCCTGGCTTCAACCTGACGCTGCGGCCCATGCGGTACCCCCAGCTCTACGAGATGTACCGCAATGCCATCAAGAACACCTGGACGGTGGAGGAGATCGACTTCTCAGACGATCTCGTCGACATCGCCCGCAAGCTCCTGCCGGCCGAGCGGCACCTGATCAACCGCCTCGTCGCCTTCTTCGCCACCGGGGACTCCATCGTGGCCAACAACCTGGTGCTGAACCTGTACCAGCACGTCAACAGCCCCGAAGCCCGCATGTACCTGTCCCGCCAGCTCTTCGAGGAGGCGCAACACGTCCAGTTCTACCTGACGCTCCTGGACAGCTACATCCCTGATCTCGAGGAGCGGGCGCAGGCGTTCGCCGCCATCGAGACCATCCCTTCCATCAGGGCCAAGGCGGAGTTCTGCTTCCGTTGGATGGACTCGATAAGCCACCTCGACCGTCTGGACACCGACGAGCAGCGCCGCCAGTTCCTCCTCAACCTGGTGTGCTTCGCGGCCTGCATCGAGGGGCTGTTCTTCTTCGCGGCCTTCGCCTACGTGTACTTCCTGAGGTCCAAGGGCCTGCTCAACGGCTTGGCCGCGGGGACGAACTGGGTCTTCCGCGACGAGTCGGCCCACATGAACTTCGCCTTCGAGGTCATCGACGTCGTCCGGCGCGAGCAGCCCGAGCTGTTCGACCAGCAGCTGGCCACCGCCATCACCACGATGATCTGCGAAGCGGTGGACTGCGAGTTGCAGTTCGCCGAGGACATCCTCAGCGAGGGTGTGCCAGGGATGTCTCTGGCCGACACCCGCTGCTACCTCGAGTTCGTCGCAGACCAGCGGCTGGCCGCGCTCGGCCTGCCCCCGCGATTCGGCTCATCCAACCCCTTCGACTTCATGGAGCTCCAGGACGTGCAGGAGCTCTCGAACTTCTTCGAGCGCACGGTGAGCGCCTACCAGGTGGGCGTGAGCGGAGACGTGGCCTTCGACGAGGACTTCTGACCGACGCCTCCGGCGGGCGCCGCAGGCGCAGGGGCCTGCCCGCAACCCGGTTGCCCGGCGGGCCGGGACACGGCGAAGCTGGCAGCCGTGGAGGGCCCCGAGCTGCCGAAGCTGATCGGTTGCGGCGACCTCCTCCTGCGTCTGCCCGTCGAGTCCGACCTCGACGCGATCGTCGCTGCTCTCCAGGACCCCGAGATCTCCCGCTGGACGACCATCCCCTGGCCCTACGGACCCGACCAGGCCCGGATCTGGGCCGGTCTCGCCGCCCGCACCCGCCGGGAACGCAGTGGGCTGCACCTGTTGATCGTGGACCGCTCGTCAGGCTCGTTGCTGGGTGCGACCGGGGCGTCGGATCTCGACTGGGACGGCCGGGTGGCCGAAGTGGGGTACTGGCTGGCGGCCGAGGCGCGCGGTAGAGGCGCGGCCACCGGCGCCCTGCGGGTGCTCACGGCGTTCCTCCTGCAGGCCGGCATGGCCCGCTGCTACGCCGAGGTGATGGCGGGCAACTCCGCGTCAGAGCGGGTGCTGGAGCGGGCCGGCTACCGCAAGGAAGGGGTCATGCGCTCCCTACCCTCCGGTAGCTGCGGCATCGATGAGGCCCGCATCGACATCACCATGTACTCGCTGCTACCCGCCGACCCTGCCGCCAGGGAGCTGTTCGGCCTCGAGCTGGCGTTCGGCGCGGCGGCGCTGGCCGTAGGTGGTGGGGGATAGGGCAGGTCACGGGCCGGGTGCCGGTGTTCGGGCGGCGATCTCGGCGAACCGGACGAGGGCGGTGAGGCCGAGGAGCTCCGCCGTGTCGCCCTCCGTCTTGTCCACCAGCGCCACCGTCCCCACGACCTGGGCGCCCTGATCGGTGGCCCACCGGCGCAGGGCCAGGGCGCTCTCACCGGTGGTGACCCAGTCGTCGACCACCAGGACTCGGTCGCCGGCAGCCAGGTCGAACCCACGGGTGATGAACCGCTGCGCCGTTCCCCGCCACGTCGGGCCGGTGCTCAGCACGGTTCTGGCCCCTGGGTGGTTCTGCCCTTCCTTGCGGGCCATGACTAGGCCGGCGCCGAGCTCGACGGCCACCAGGGCGCCCAGGA
>Ga0256867_10000664_pt1 | contig 13800 bp, 13 predicted proteins | sample RVTome_15_FD_185939 | JGI IMG/M metagenome (GOLD analysis project Ga0256867, IMG submission 185939) | Soil microbial communities from uranium-contaminated site in the Upper Colorado River Basin, Wyoming, United States - RVT150D86 (HiSeq) ... | reverse complement strand
CACTTGGCCGCCGCCGCGCGGGCCCGCTCGACCAGCGCCGCCCGCGCGGCCGGGTCGTCGAGCAGCGCGCCGACGGCGCGGGCCACGGCCTCGGGGTCCGCACGGGGAACGAGAACCACTCCGTTGCCGGTGAGGGCGGGCACGCCACCCACCGCGGTCGCCACGACGGGAACACCCGCGGCCATCGCCTCCTGGACCACCAGCGGCGATCCTTCCCACCGAGACGTCATGACGAACACGTCCGCGGCCGCCAGCAGATCCGGTACATCAGCGCGTCGCCCGAGCAGGCGAACCGGCAACCCGCGCGACTCGATCAGGCGGGCCAGGCGGTCGTACTCTGGCCCGTCCCCTGCGGCCAGTACGAGAGGCGGCGGATTGCGGTGGCGCCAACTCGACGACGCTTCGAGCAGGGTGTCGTAGTCCTTCTGCTGCGCCAGCCGGGCCACGGCAAGCACGATCGGCCGCCGTCCCGCACCGAACTCGTCCCGCACCTGCGCCCGCGTCCGGGACGGCGCAGCCAGCCTGGGAGCCGGGACGGGGGCGAGCCTGGCCTCGGGCGCGCCCAGCTCGCGGGCCCGATCCACCAGGTCGGGAGATACGGCCAGGGTCAGATCGGCGCGGCGGGCCGCAACCGCCTCGATCAGGGCCAGGACTCGCCTGCGCCGCCCCCCCACCAGCACGGCGTTGTGCCAGGTCGCCACGAGCGGCGTGCGGCCGGGGCGGCGCCGGCCGAGTGCGATCCCGGTCAGCGCGGCCGCGCGGAATCCGTGGGCGTGCACGACGTCGGAGCCCCGGGTGACGGCCCGCAGGCGCAGGACCGTCGCGGCATCGCTGACCGGACGCGGACCGGCGGCGATCGAGACCGGGCGGTAGGCAGCGCCGGTGGCGGCGAACCCGAACCTCTCCTCGGTACCGGGCGGGCACGCCACCGTCACCTCGACTCCGCTGTCCGGGAGCCGCTGCGCCAGCATCCGGACATGAGCGCCGACCCCGCCGGTACTGGTGCCGAGCACGATCGTCACCTTCATCGCCGCAGCAACTTCCGCAAGTCGTCCCTGTCGCCCACCAAGAGGGCACCGGCGACGCAGGCCAGCGCCACCACCGCGGCCAGCACGCCCGTGCCGACGGCGATCACAAGGCCACCGTCCGGCATAGCCCTGGCGGCGAACCACCCGGCCACCGCGCCCACCGCCGCGCCGGCGCAGGCGCTGGCCCCCGCGCGCGCCACCCCGGCCAGAGCCGGCGCCCCGCTGTCCGCGTACACAGCCCGCAGCAGCAGCCCACCGGCGACCAGCATCCCGATCGCATGCGCGAGCCCGAGGCCGGCAATGACCCGTTCACCGTCCAGCACATACGCGAGGAGCAGAGCCAGCGCGGCCGCCAGCATCCAGCCGGTCACGATCGCTGTGGCCGCGGCTCGACCCCGCCCGCGTGCGTAGAGCGCCCGGCCGAGGAGGGCGACGAGCCCGTACCCGATCAGGCCGGGCGCGAAGCTCACAAGGGCGAGCGCCATGCGCTCCGGCGGAACGTCCGCCTGGCTGATCAGCTCGAAGAAGTCGGCGATCGGGCTGGACGCCGCGACGAGCATCGCCGCACCCGCGGCGGACGCGATCAGCACCACCCGCGTGGTGCCGGAGAGCGTGCGGGTGTAGGCGCCTGCATCGTCGTGTGCGTGCTGGGACAGTCGCGGGAACGCAGCCGTTGCGATCGGGACCGCAAGCACCGCATAGGGCAGCAGATACACCATCCAGCTGTTCACGTACGTCACCCAGCCGCCCTCCGGTGCCTGCTGGTTCGCCATCGCCATCGCCACGAGGTATGCGACCTGCTGTGCGATGAGCGTCGCGAGCCCCGCCACGGCGAGCTTGCGCGCGAGCCGTGCGACACCTGGCGGGAAGCGCAAGCTCAGGCGGATGCCGGTGATCCGCACGAGCATCGGCACGAGCGTGGCGAGGGCCAGGGCGAGCACTCCGAGCGTCGTACCGCCGGCCAGGATCCACTCGCTGGTCGGGCTCACCGTCGACAGGTCGTCCCGGTCACCTTCGAAGGACCGGTTGAACAGCAGGTAAGCCGACGCCACGACGATGCTCGAGAGCACCGGCGCGAGCGCGGCGGCGAGGAACCGGCGATGCGCCTGCATCACGCCCGCCGTCACGACGGCGATGCCGTACAGCGGTATCTGCGGAAGGAAGATCAGCAGCATCCGCCGGCCCACGTCGACCCCGAGTGGTCCACCGGTCCCGCGGAGCATGAACTCCATGACCGGACCGGCCACGAGCACCCCGAGCAGGGCTACCGGCACCAGCAGCACCAGCGTCCAGCTCAGGAGCGCGGACACGACCTGCCGAACGTGATCGGCATCGCCGCGGGTGGCCGCCAGCGCCAGTAGCGGGACCACCGCGCTGGCGAGCGCCCCACCGGCGACGATCTCGAACGCCACGTTGGGCAGGGCGTTGGCCGTCTGGTAGATCGATCCGAGCACGGTCTCGCTGACCGTACCCTGGAAGACGAGTTGCCGGCCGAACCCCACGATCCGGGCCAGCACGCTGACCGCGGCGACCAGGGCCGCTCCCCCGGCGATCCCGGCGGCGGCGCCGGCAGCGATCCGCCGAGCGTTCACCGGCTGGTGCGGCCGAGTTCGTCGAGCCAGCGAAGCGCCCGATTGCCGGCGATCACCTGGGTGAAGCTCACCTTCTCACTGGCCAGCGTCAGAGCGGTCACCATCGCGAGGTGGGCCAGCCGCCCGGCGCGCCCCTCGCGGGCGACGAGGGCGAGCCCGACAACCGCGCCCAGGGCGTTCGCGCCGGCGTCGCCGAGCATGGTCCGCTCGGCCAGGTCGCCGGGAAGCATGGCGCCCGCGGCACCAAGTCCGGCGGCTGCGACCGGTCCGGCCGGGCTGGCAACCGCGAGTGGGGCGTGCAGCAGGCTCACCTTGATGGCCCGCCCGGGGCGCAGGTCGAACAGGTTCATCAGGTTGGCGTGCCCGGCGACGGCCGCGCCGCCGATGAGCGTATCCAGGGCGTTGTCGCTGACCAGTGCGGCACCGGCCAGCCCGGCCGCACCGATGACGCCGATCTTGACCGCTCCGGTCGTGACCTCGCCCCGCGCGAGCGCCGACAGGTGGCCGCGCAAGCCCTTGCTGGCCGAATCGCCCTCGAGGTCGTCGTACAGCCCGGCGGCACCCGCAGCCGCTGCGACCAGCGTGCCGGCTGCCCGGACCCGGGCCGGAACCCCTGGGGCCAGGGCGGTTCCAGCGGCTGCTCCGGCCGCGGTGGCCGCCCCCGCGGCAAGCGTGACAGTCCGGCCGCGGTGGTTCTCCCGCTCCCACCTTGCCGGACCTCCGGGGGGATCGACGGTCAGCCGGCGCGTGACGATCCGCGCGACGGTGGCACCCACACCGGCTGCGACCAGCGTTGCCGCCGCGCGTTGCCAACTGCCGTTCATCCCTCGCCGTCCTCACTGTCGTCTGCACCGCCGTCCGCGTCGGTTTCACCGTCGCCGGTCGGGTCTTCGCCGCCCGGATCGCCGGAGTCCTGATCCTGGTCCTGCTCAGGTGCGGGACGTGCGGGAATCGGTGGCATCGGCCCGTCCGGAGATCCGGAATAGCCGTATTGCCCAGCGTCGCCGGACTCCTGCTCCAGGATCGCGAACACCACGGCGACTCGGCCGACGAGCAGGTCGGCCGCGTCGACCGTCGAGACCTGCTCGGCCAGATCCCCGTCACCGCGGATCGTCGGGATGAGCTCGCCTTCGCTGTCGAGGGGCGGGCCGGCCACCACCGTGCCGGCGCCGGCCTCCTCCAGGGCACGAACGACCGTAACGAGCGGCTCGACCGGGATCGCCGAATCCTCCGCTACGAGCGGGCCGGCGACCACGACCGCCAGCTCAGCCTTACGATCAGGGTCGCCGTCCACGCCGATGAACCCGGCCTCGCTCAGGCCGATCACGATCTCTTCATCGATCTGCCGGTTGAGACCAACGGTCAACTCGTCGATGCTGTTGGGCAGCCCCTCCTCCAGAGTGACCTCCTCAGGAGAGATGAGGAACGCCTGCGCCAGCAGGGCCGCTCCCCTGTCGTACCCGTCGCCGTCCTCCGGGATGGTAATGCCGGTCGACACCAGGCCCGCTGCTAGAGCGTCCAGTGCCGCCTCGGACTCCGCATCGGTCCAGCTGCTGTCGACCTGGACGCTCGCGGTCACCTCGGCGCCGGCTTCTCGCAGCGTCTCGGCGACCGCAGCGACGATATCGCCGTCGGCGTTGGGCATCGCCATCACGACCACGTCGCGATTGTCCAGCCGCCCACTGACGATCTCCGGAGTCACCACCTCGATGAACCCGTCGCGGTACTCCTGGATCGACTCCAGACCGCGGATCTGCTCCTGAAGCTGGCCGTTCTGCTCCCGCATGCTGTTCAGCTGGTCGGGCAGATCGGCGTCCACCCGCTCGCCCAACGGCCCGGCGCCGAGCACGATGCCCACCGCGAGCGCGAAGAACACCGCGATGATCGAGACGAGGTGGTAACGAAAGTCGATCACGTCAGATAAGTCCTTGCAGCCAGAAGACGAAACGGTCCCACCACGACCTCATGACCTCCAGGTAGGCCTCGCCGGTGGGCGTGGATGTCAATGCGGCCAGCACGGCCAGCACACCCGCGACCACTAGGAGTACCAGGCTCCAGGCCGGAATGCGACTGCGGTACAGCCGGCTGACGCCCTTGGCGTCGATCAGCTTGCCGCCCACCCGTAGCCGGGTCAAAAAGGTACTGGCCATGCCGGCGCGGCCCTTGTCGAGGAACTCCACGAGGGTGTCGTGGGTGCCCACTGCCACGATCAAGCTGGCACCCTTGTCGTCGGCCAGCAACATCGCGACGTCCTCGCTGGTCCCGGTAGCCGGGAAGACCACTCCCTTCAACCCCAACCGCTCGAGCCGCTCGAGGCCGGGCGCCCGCCCGTCGCGGTAGGCGTGCACGATCAGTTCGGCGCCGGAATGCAGCGCACGGTCGGACACCGAATCCATGTCGCCGACGATCACGTCCGGTCTGAGCCCGGCGTCCATGAGCGCGTCCGCACCGCCGTCCACCCCGACAAGCAGCGGCCGGTACTCCCGGATATACGAGCGGAGCATGGCCAGGTCTTCCCGGTAGTGGTACCCGCGAACCACGACCAGAACGTGCCGGCCAGAGAACGAGGTGTCGACGTCGGGCACGCCGACACCGTCGAGGAGCAGGTCGCGCTCCTTGCGCAGGTACTCCATCGTGTTGGCGGCGAACGCCTCGATCTGGGACGACAGCCCGCCCTTTGCCACCTCCATCAGCTCTTCGATGCTGTGGAGCGTGTGCTCGAGACCGGTCGCGATCTCCTCACTCGCGCCGCCGCCGTCGCGATAGATCACATTGCCGTCGATCCTCAGCGTGTCGCCCTCTTTGATCATGGCGAAGAGGTCTGAGTCGGCCGCATCGAGCAGCCTGATACCGGCCTCGAGCAGGATCTGGGGACCCAGGTTCGGGTACCGCCCGCTGACCGATTGCTGCACGTTGACCACGGCGACCGGTCCGCACGCCACGAGGGCCTCAGCGCTGACCCGGTCGATGTCCAGATGGTCGACGATGGCGATGTCGCCGGACCGCAGTCGTTTGGTGAGGTCCTTGGTGCGCCGGTCCAGCCGTGCGGTCCCGCTGACGCCGGGCAGGCCATTCGGCGCGGAGCGACGTCGTAGCGGGTTCCTCACTGGCGAAATCCTGCCATGCTGCACCGCACTGCGCGCCACGAGCCCTCATCACCCGGAACGGGTTGCCCCCGCCCTGGCTTCGGCCGCGGCGGCGAGCAGTTCGACGACATGCGCCTTCGCGGTCGCCGAGCCCTCCAGACCGGCCAGCATTCGGGACAGCTCGCGGATCCGACCTTCGGGATCCAGTGCGATGACACCGCTGCTGGTTATCCTGCCGTCGTCGCTCTTGACCACCCTGAGGTGCCGGTCCGCGAATGCCGCCACCTGCGGCAGGTGAGTCACGACGAGGACCTGCGCCGTGCGGGCCAGCTGGGCCAGCCGTCGGCCGACCTCCACCGCCGTGGCGCCGCCCACGCCGGCGTCGACCTCGTCGAAGACGAACGTCGGCACCGGGTCCGCGCCGGCGAACACGACCTCGACCGCCAGCATCAGCCGTGACAGCTCCCCACCCGAGGCGCCCTTGTCGATGGGTCGCGGCTCCGCCCCGGCGTGCGCGGAGAACAGGATCTCGACGTCGTCGACTCCGGTACGGCCGAAGGCGAGCTCGCTGCCTCCGACAGCCAGGCCGGCCGAGTCGGGACGCTGGGTGATCGTGACGACGACGCTGGCATGCGGCATCGCGAGTGCGGTCAGTTCCTCCCGCACGGCCGCACCGAACCGGTCGGCCGTCTCGGTACGGGCCGCCGAGATGCGAGCTGCGAGCTCGGCGAGTTCGGCCCGCAGCCGGTCACGCTCGTCTCGCAGTGCCTCGATGCGGTCGTCGTCGCCGTCCAGCTCCAGTAGCCGTCTTGACGACCGCTCGGCCCACGCGAGCACCTCGTTGACGTCTTCGCCGTACTTGCGGATGAGTCCGAGCAGGTCGGCGCGCCGCTGCTGCACCTGCGCGAGCCGTTCGGGATCGGTGTCGACGCGCGCGGCGTACGACGCCAGGTCGGCCGCGACATCGGCGAGCAGGTACGCCGCCTCCGCCAGCCGATCCGACAGCTGACCGAGTTCCGGGTCGTGATCCTGGGCAAGCTCGAGCGCTTGCCGGGCCTTCGCGACGAGGCCAAGCGCATCTACGGCATCGGGTCCGGTCTCCTCCGCGGTCAGGCAGCTGTGCGCGGCCTCGGCGGCCGTACGGAGCCCGTCGGCGTGGGCCAACCGGGCCTCCTCGGCCGCCAACGCGGTGTCCTCACCCGGGTGGGGGTCGACCTTTTCGATCTCGTCCACGCCATGCCGGAGCAGATCAGCCTCCTGAGCCCGCTCGCGTGACCGCGTCGTGACGTCGGTCAGCTCCGCCTCGACGGCCCGCAGCCGGTCGAAGCGCTCGACGTAGCCGGCCAGCGGCTTGGCGACGGAGTCACCGGCGAACCGGTCCAAGGCGGCTCGCTGCTGGTCACCTCGCAGCAGCCGGTGCTGATCACTCTGACCGTGGACGGCGACCAGGTCGGCGGACAACTCGGCCAGCATTCCGACCGGAACGGCCCGGCCTCCGACGTGGGCGCGGGACCGGCCCTCCACGGACACCGCCCGGGACAACAACAGCTCACCGTCGTCGAGCTCGGCACCGACCTCGGCGACGCGCTCCGCGATGGGTCCGCTAGCAGGAACTCGCACCCGTCCTTCGATGAGAGCGCGATCCGACCCCGATCGCACGGCTCCCGGATCGGCCCGGCCGCCCATCAACAGCCCAAGCCCGGTCAGCACCATGGTCTTGCCGGCCCCGGTCTCCCCAGTGAGCACCGTAAGGCCGGGCGCGAGGTCAAGCTGAGCATCCTCGATCACTCCCAGGCCGCGGATTCGGATCTCGCTGAACACGTACGGCAGCCTACGTCGTACCGGGACGCTCATACCGGGCGCCGCGCCACCCCTCGACCGGTAAGGCGAACTTGGCGACCAGCCGGTCGGTGAACGGCGGGCGGTGCAATCTCGCCAGTCGCACCGGTTCGGCGCCCCTTCTGACCTCGACCCGGGCGCTGGGCGGCAGGTCGACGGTCCGGCGGCCGTCGCACCACAGCACCGCTCCCGCGGTCCGCGGTTGGATCGTGACAGCGAGCTCGGACGACGGCGCGACGACCAACGCTCGGGCGAACAGAGCATGCGCGCTGATCGGCACGATCAGCAGTGCCTCGAGATCGGGCCAAACCACTGGGCCTCCCGCACTGAACGCATATGCCGTCGAGCCGGTGGGAGTGGCCATCACTACCCCGTCGCACCCCCAGCGCGACAACGCCCGGCCGTCGATCTCGGCCACCACGTCCAGCATCCGCTCACGGCTCGCCTTCTCGACGCTGGCCTCGTTGAGCGCCCAGTTGGTGGCGATCACCTCGGCGCCGAGCCGGACGACCACGTCGAGGGTCATCCGCTCCTCCACCTCGTAGCGGCGCTCGACGACGCGATCCACCGTGAACGTGAGGTCATCGCGCTCGGCCTCGGCCAGAAACCCGACGTGGCCCAGGTTGACGCCGAGAATCGGGGTTCCCGTCGGCCGGGCCAGCTCAGCACCTCGCAGGATCGTGCCGTCGCCACCGAGCACGATGACGAGCTCGCAACCGTCCGCCGCCTCGGGTCCGGGGTCGACGGCGACCGCACCGGCGCCGACAGCATCATCGGCTTCAGCGGCGAGCACCCGCACCTCCAGCCCGGCGGCGGTCAGCAGGGCCACCGCTTCGTGGCCGGCTTCGAGCGCCTCTGGACGGCCGGTGTGCGTGACGAGCAGCACCGAACGGTCAGCCATTTGAGCACCTCATGTCGGGCCTTCTTCAACGGCGCGATCGAGCGCGGCCGAATCCAGCGGCGGCGCACCCGCCCGCAGCCACACAAAGTACTCGACATTGCCGGCCGGCCCGGGCAACGGACTGGCCGTCACGCCACCCACCCCGAAGCCGTGCGCGGCCGCCGCTTCGGCGACGGACCGCACCGCCTCGGCCCGCAACTCCGGATCGCGCACGACCCCGCCCTTGCCGACCCGGTCCCGGCCGACCTCGAACTGGGGTTTGACCATCAGGACGAGATCTGCCTCGGGAGTCGCGCACGACACTAGAGCTCCCAGGACGAGCGTCAGTGAGATGAACGACAGATCGGCGACGACCAGATCCACCGGGCCGCCGATTAATTTCGCGGAGATGTCCCGGACGTTGGTTCGGTCGTGGACGGTGACGCGCTCGTCCTGCCGCAGCGACCACGCGAGCTGCCCGTAGCCGACGTCGACGGCGACGACATGGGCCGCGCCCCGGCGAAGCAGCACGTCCGTGAAGCCCCCGGTGGACGCGCCCGCGTCGAGGCACCGCTTGTCCGCCACCGTCAACCCGCCGGCAGCGAAGGCGTCGAGCGCTCCGGCGAGTTTGTGGCCCCCCCGCGACACGTACTCGACCGGGAGATTCCCTTCGATTACGAGGATCGGATCGGCCGTGGTCACGGCCGTCGCCGGCTTGCTGGCCGGGCGCCCGGCCACCCGCACCCGGCCGTCGGACACCAGCCGGGCGGCGTGGTCACGCGAACGGGCCAGCCCGCGCCGAACCAGCTCGGCATCCAGTCGCCGCCGTGGTGGCACGCTCAGCCCTCGTCCTCGGCCAGGGTGTCCTGCAGGGAACGGTGGATCGCCTCCACCACCGATACGTGCTCGTGCACCGGTGCGGCGTCCAGTTCGGCAAGGCGGCTGAGGGCTTGGTCCACCCGGTCGTCACCGGTGCTGGCCGCGGCTGGAACCGCCGGCGCCGGGTCCCCTGCCTGCACGGGCGTCGCCTGCGGCGCCGCTGGACCGCGTACGTCGGCCGCGTCGGCCTCGATCCGCTCGCCGACCGCCTCGGCCTCGATCCGCTCGCCGACCGCGTCGGCCTCGTCGGCCGGTCGTTCGTCCTGCTCGCTCATGTCGCCCAACGGTAGTCGCCCTGTGGTCACCAACCGGCCTTTACGAGCGCGTCGGCGACTCCGTGCGGCCGCTCGCCCGCCGCCCACGCCGCTCCGCACAGGGAACGCAGGGCGTCCAATCGGGAAGCCTCGTCGCCGATCTGCTCGATTGACAACTGGCCGCGCTCGACGGCCGCCGCCCACCCCCCGTTGCGGTTCGCGCCCTCGTGGAGGCTGACGTCACCGGGCGCCGCCAACAACGCGCGCAGGTCCTCACCGACATAGGTGGGCCGCCGGCCGGGCGGCGCGCCGACCAGCTCCTCTGGAGAGGCCACGCCGGTGAGCACGAGCAGGCTCTCCGCACCGGCCCGGCGGGCACCTTCGATGTCGGTGTCCAACCGATCGCCGACGACCAGCGGCCGCTTCGCGCCGGTGCGCAGGACCGCCTCACGGTGCATCGGCGGTTCAGGTTTGCCGGCAACGACGGGCGTCCGGCCGGTCGTGAGCTTGAGAACCTCGACAAGGGCGCCGTTACCCGGGGCTTCGCCGCGCGGAGTGGGAATCGTCCGATCGAGATTGGCGGCCACCCACGGCAGCCCGGCGGCGACCGCGTAGGCGCCCTCGGCGAGCAGCCGCCACCCGACGTCGGGGTGGAATCCCTGTACGACGGCGGCGGGCCGGTCGGGCATTTCCGCCACGGGGACGAGGCCCCGCTCGACCAGAGCGTCGACCAAACCTTCGCCGCCCACCACCAGCACCCGGGACCCGTCGGGCAGCATCTCCGCGAGCAGTCGCGCCGCCGCCTGGGCCGACGTCACGACCTCGCCCGGTCCGGCCTTGACGCCGAGCGAGCTCAAGTGCTCGGCCACCACGTGTGGAGGGCGGGCTGCGTTGTTGGTGACGAACGCCAACCGCATGCCCAGCCGCCTGCATTCGGCCAGGGCCGGCTCAGCGTGCGGCACGACGCCGGCGCCGACGTAGACGACGCCGTCCAGATCGAGCAGCGCGACATCGTAGATCTCGGCAAGCGTCGCCATGTCAGCATCCTTTCAGTCCGGTCGTCGCGGTCGTCGCGCGCGTGCGTACGATGCGGACTCAACATGACCCGATCCATCGACAGCGCACGGCCGCTGCGGCTGGTGCCGTTTCGAGCCCTGCGTTACAACCCGGCCGTCATCGATGACCTCGGTGCGGTCACCTGCCCGCCGTACGACGTGATCGGCGCCGATCGCGTCCGATCATGGGAGGCCGCCGACGAGCACAACGTCGTGAGGCTGATCCTCCCGCGGCCTGGAGACGGCGACGACCGTTACACCCACGCCGCGAGCGAGCTGCGTCGTTGGCTTGCGACCGGCGTGCTCGTTCAGGATCCGACGCCCAACCTGTACGTGTACGAGCACACCTCCGCGGACGGCGTCGCACTGGGGCTGGTAGGGGCGATCTCGCTGCACGAACCCGGCGAACGGCGCGTCCTGCCCCACGAGGACGTGTTTCCCGGCCCGGTCGAGGACCGCGCCGCGCTGATGAGTGCAACGGCCGCACAGCTGGAACCCATACTCCTCACGTACGACGGTGGCGGGCCGGCCAGCGACGTCGTCGACGAGGCGGTCGCCACCGACCCGGACTTTCAGGCCCACACGTCTGACGGCTCGAGCCACCGGGTGTGGCGGGTGGGCGGGCCAGGCGCACTGGCTCGCGTCGCCGCGGACCTCGCCGATCGGCATGCGTTGATCGCCGACGGTCACCACCGGTATGCCGCATACCTGCGCCTGCGTAACCGCTCGTTTCCCGGGTCCGACGCCGGGCTGGCGATGCTCGTCGACGCCAGGCGGCATCCGCTGCGAATCGGTGCGATTCACCGGTCGGTGACTGGCCTCGGCTGGCAGACGGCCGTGAGCGCCGCCGGGCGGGTGTTCGGTGCCGTGGAGGTGCTCGACCACGCCGCAGCGGCATCGAGACCGGGCCTCCGCTCGGCCGGCTCGCCCGACGGAGCAGATGATTACGCACAGGTCGCCGAAACCGCGCTGAGCCGGCTTGCCGATACCAGGTCGCGAACCGGCGGACCCGCGTTCGCCATCGCCGCCGGATCGCTGGTCGCTGTCGTCAGCCGTCCTGATCCAGGTGTGGTCAAGGCCACCATGCCTGCGGACCGGTCGGAACTGTGGAGATCGCTCGATGCCAGCGTGGCGGGCGAACTCGTACTGCAGCACCTGTGGGGCGTCCAAGACAAGGATTCCCGCGTCTCGTACCACCACAACGCCACCGACGCGGTAGCCGCAGCGAATTCCTCTGGCGGCGTCGCCCTGTTGCTGGCTCCGCCGCGCCACGCCGAGGTGCTGGCGATCGCCGCTCAGGGTGAGCGGATGCCCCGCAAATCCACCTCATTCGGGCCGAAGCCGCGTACCGGCGTGCTGATGCGGCTGCTCAATCCGCGTTGACCTCCTCTGGAGGAGGCGGCGGGTGGTAGAGCCGGCGAGCTTCGGACAATTCGACCTCGTACCTGCTCTGCGGCACGCCGTCTCCGCGCCAGAACCTGCGGTGTAACGCGCCGCGGACCTCGACGATGTCGTTCTTGCACCACCGCATCACGGTGCGCTGCAGTCCAGCCTCCCACGCAGCGCACGAGAGAGTGTCAACTTTCTGCCTCCGACCGCGGCCGGCCGGTGGTCGAGGGCGTTCGACGACCACCTGAACGTTCACGACCAGGTCCCCGCTGGGCAACCTGGCCAACGTGGGGTCGCGGGATACCCTCCCGATCAGGTGGACCTCGTTGCGGTGCTCGAGAGCCGGAACGGTCGTAATGGTCATGCTCGCCGCCTCCTGGCGATCGTCGTAGGACTGGTATCCGCCCATGATCGCGTCGCACTGGCGCGGCTACGGAACGCGCGGGCAATCTGTGGATAACCCGGCCGGACTGCAGTCGATGTGGATAGCTCTTGCGAGCCTCGTCCACGTCGAGTCGCACGTACGATGGCCGGCGTTACACCAACCGGTCGTCCAGCTGCGTGACCCGTTCCGCTGCGTCGGTCTCGTCCGCGACGTCGGCGTCGAGCGCCCGCACGAACCACCGGCGGGCCTCCTCGCGGCGGCCCGCCGCTTCGAGCAGATCGGCGTAGGCGTATCGCAGGCGCGCCACCCACTGCGCCTTTGCCTGTGAACGCAACTCAGGCACCTGAAGCGAAACCACCGCCGCCTCGATGTCGCCGAGATCCCGACGGGCGCCGGCGGCGACGATGAGCATCTCGATCCGGCTTTCCAGTGGAAGTCCGGTGCTCGCGGGATCGCTGGCCAGGTCGAGAGCACGGCGAGGGCGGCCAAGTCCGCGCTCGCAGTCGGCCATCACCGGGAGGTACTCGGCCGAGCCGGTGATCCGCCTGGCGGCCCGCAGCTCCGCAAGCGCCTCCGCGTAACGCCCGGCCATATAGGCCGCAACACCAGCCGCCTCCCGCACGACACCTATCCGTGCAGCCCGGCGCCGAGCCTCCATGGTGTAGCGGTATGCCAGGTCAGGATCGTCGTCCAGCAGCCTGCCGGCCATCACCAGATGCTTCGCGACCGCGCGTGCCGCGCCCTTGGAAAGACTGCCCAACTCGGCCGCCACGTCAGGATCGAGCTCGTCACCAGTGATGTCGTCGTCGATCACAAGTTCAGGATCGGCAGGGGGCCCGCCAGTTCCATCGCGCGACCGATCGCCACGCGGGCCGGCACCGGAACCCTGCGTCGCCCGGCGATCCCGCTCGTCGCCACCGGGCCGGCGCCCGCCGCCCGTAGCCCGGCGATCCCGCTCGTCGCCACCGGTCCGGCGCCCGCCGCCCGTAGCCCGGGACACCCCTTGCCCGGTAGACCCGCTGCGGGAGGACGGCCCCTCTCGCGGTTTACTCCGGGGTGATCGCCGCCCGTCTCGCCCGGGTTCGTCCGAATCTCCCCCGCGCCTCTCAACCATCCCGCTCCTTACGCTTGGTGCAACCCATCGAATCATGGCCGCACAACGCAACGAGGGCCACCCGCCCGTACGGCAGGTAGCCCTCGCAATTCGAATGTGTCCGGCGGCGTCCTACTCTCCCACCCCGTCTCCAGGGCAGTACCATCGGCGCTGAGAGGCTTAGCTTCCGGGTTCGGAATGGGACCGGGCGTTTCCCTCTCGCTATGACCGCCGGAACTCTATTGAGATGTGGTCGGGCCGATCGATCGGACGCCGTCCATACCTCCAGAACAGCACAGTGGACGCAGCATTTCTTCATC
>Ga0256867_10000661_pt1 | contig 13845 bp, 14 predicted proteins | sample RVTome_15_FD_185939 | JGI IMG/M metagenome (GOLD analysis project Ga0256867, IMG submission 185939) | Soil microbial communities from uranium-contaminated site in the Upper Colorado River Basin, Wyoming, United States - RVT150D86 (HiSeq) ... | reverse complement strand
CACGCCATGGGCGCGAACGCCGGCGTCGAGTGCGCCGAGGGCGTTGAGGGCGCCGCGCATCTTGAACGAGCCCGTCGGCTGCAGGTTCTCGGGCTTGAGCCACAGTGGGCGCCGCTCGTCGGCCCACGGACAGGGCAGCAGCGGGGTTCGCACGACCTGACCGGCGATCCTGTCGGCCGCGGTGCGGATGTCGCCGAGACCGACGAGAGTCACCGCTGCACCACCTGCGCCGGTGCGGCGATCGAGTCCGTCCATGGCAGGCATCCTCCCTGCATCGCCGTCCGGTTCGCCCAGCGACCGGCACCGCTGGGCGGCGGGTCGCGCCGTCGCCTACGCTTGGCCTCATGTTCGCGTGCACCATCCCGGGGCTGGACCCGTGACCAGAGCCCTGCCCATCGTGGTGGCCGTGGTCCTCGCGGTCTACGCGCTGATCGACTGCATCCAGACCGATCCCGCCGAGAAGCCGGGCCCGCGCCGGGGCATCTGGCTGGCTCTGATCGTCCTCGTGCCGGTCGTGGGCCCGGTCGCGTGGATCATCGCGAAAGCCCGTCGTGGTCGGGCCAGGCCCACTCAGCGCCGGGTTCCTCGGCCGGTGGCACCGGACGACAACCCCGAGTTCCTCCGCGAGATCAAGCAGATCGACGATCGCCACGAGCAGATGCTCGAGCAGTGGGAGGCCGACCTGCGCCGCCGCGAGGAGGAGAATCGCCACCGTTCCGACGGCGACGACGACCCCCGGTGAGCGCCTGGCTCGACGCTGCCCACATCGACCCCGCCGTCCAGGCGCTCCGACCCGACTACCGCGCCCTTCTCGTCCTCGCCGAGGGCCTGACAGCGGGCCCGAGCGACATCGCCAGCAATGGCCTTCTCGTCGCGGCCGAGCAGCGCGCCCGTGTCCGTCTGGACGGATCGCCGCCGGAACTGCACCCGAACGTTGCCGCCTGGCGTGATGCCTTCCGGGCATTCGGCGCGAAGCCCCAGCGGACCCGCTCCAGCGTCGAGGCCCTTCTTCGGCGCGTGCCCGAGGGCCTGCCACGCATCGACAAGCTCACCGACGCCTACAACGCCGTCTCCGTCTCCCATCTCCTTCCGCTCGGTGGCGAGGACGTGGATCGTTACCGCGGCCCGCTGCGGCTGACCCGCGCGACCGGCGACGAACCCTTCGAGACCACCGCCGGCGGCGAACCCGTCGTCGAGCACCCCGAGCCGGGTGAGGTCGTGTGGTGCGACGACAGCGGAGTCACGTGCCGGCGCTGGAACTGGCGCCAATGCACGCGGACCCGGCTGACGGAACGGACGACCCGCGCGGTCTTCGTACTGGATGCTCTCGACCCGCTGTCCGACGACGACCTGGACGCTGCGGGGATCGCGCTGCGTGAGGCCCTGCTGGCAACCAGCCCGCAGGTCCGCCTGACCAGCCGGCTGGTCGGCCGATCCTAGAGGCCGCCGTAGGAGTGCAGGCCGTTGAAGACGATGTTGACGCCGAAGTAGCTGAACAGAACGGTCCCGTACGCGATGAGCGACACGGCCGACGCCTTGGAGCCCTTCCAGCCGGCGGTGGCACGAGCGTGCAGGAAGGCCGCGTAGGCCAGCCACGTGATCAGGGCCCAGACCTCCTTCGGGTCCCAGCCCCAGTAGCGTCCCCACGACGCCTCGGCCCAGATCGCACCGAGAATCAGCGGCCCGACGGTCCAGATCGGGAATGCGATCGCGATCATGCGGTAGGCGAGGCGGTCGAGCGTCGTCGCGGCGGGCAGTGAAGCGCCGAGCCCGCTGGTGACACCTCTGCTCTCGGCTCGTTCCGCGACGATCTGCAACGCGCTGACCACGGCCGCCACCGTGAACAGCCCGAAGGCCAGCACGGCCGCCCCGACGTGGACGACCAGCCAGTACGAACGCAGCGCCGGGACGAGCGGACCCGGCGGCAGGTAGAGGACCGTGACCGCAAGGCTCAGCGTGACGAACACCAGGAGCACGACCCACACCGCAAGAGCACGTCCGGCCTTCGTCCGGGCCAACGCCAGGAAGGCGATCGACGCCACGAGCGCGGCGGTGATCGAGAACTCGTACATGTTGCCCCACGGCGGCCGCGACACGCTGAGAGCTCGCAGCACGACGCCGGCGCCCAGGAGCAGTGTGGCCAGCACGGTGACCGAGTAGCCGACACCTGCCATCCGATCGGCCTGGTCATAGGCGACGACCGGCTCCGATCCGCGCTCCGTCGAGCCGTCGCCGATCGGCTCGGCCGCGCCGGTGCCACTGACGCGGGCGAGGTGCGGCGCGGCCGGCGCACCGACCGCAGCCGCGCTACCCGAAACGACCCGACGGCCGCGAAGGCGGTACGCCGTATCTGCGCAGTACGCCAGCCAGGACACGATGAAGGCCGCGATCGCACCCGCCACCACGAACCTGCTCCACTCGCCCAGCGCTGCGGCGTCCATCCATGTCTCCAACTCGGTCACGCGTCCGGTCGAGCCGTCCCGGCCGGCGTTGCCCGCGACGTGCCCCTCGCGACCGGGACCGCGGGCAACCGGCCGAGCAAGCCCTCGGCGATGCCGTCGACCTCAGTCTCGAGATCGCCGCCCTCGGACCGCTGCAGGCCGGCGATCTCGACCACGGTAGCGGCCCCGACGCCGGGCTCGACCCGTACCCACGCGCGGCGGCGCCGCACGTACAACGAGGCCAGCAGGCCGGCCAGTGCCATCAGGGCACCGGCGAGGACGAACTCCTTGCCGGCATTGCGCCCGATCTGAAGGTTCACCCAGGTGACGTAACCGTCGAAGGTCACGCTGCCGTACCCGTCGGGGAGTTGCACCGTCTCGCCCACGGCGAGGGCGGCCCGGAAGGCCTCGCCGTCATCCGCCCGGAACTGTTCCATGCCCGACGTGTCCAGCCGGTAGACCGACTGCGGCTTCCCGTCGTCGAGGCCCAGGTCACCGTGGAACGCGGTGAGGAACAGCGCCGGGTTCCTGGGTTCGGGAAAGATCGACCGCGGGCCGCGGTCGTCGACCACGGCCGTGGGAAGGAACAACCCCTGGATGCCGATGTCCTCGCCGAGACCGGACTCGGGCCCCACCGGCACCTTGCGCACGCCGGTCGAGGTGAACGAGTTGTCCTGGGGCAGGAACGGTACCGGCCCCTCGGCCAGCACCGTGCCGTCGGCGTCCCGGACGGTGATCTCCGGCGCGTATCCCGGATTGAGGATGTGCACCAGCGTCCCGTTCACCGCGAGCGGTTCGTTCACGCGGATCGTGCGGGTCTGCTCGGCTGCGCCCGGCTCCGGGGTGAACCGGACGGTCGCCTCGAACTCGTCCGGCGTTCCGAGCTGCGGCCCGGCCTCGACGAACTGCATGTCGAACTGGTCCACCTCGAGCGAGAACGGTGGCAGGTTCCCGGCATCGAACAGGGCTCCGCTGGACAGGCCGTCGAACTGGATGACGGAGTTCGCGAATCCGGAGCCCTCGGGCACGAGCACCGTCGCCCGGTATCCGAACAGGCTGCCGGCGGCGACCGCGACGAGCACGACGACCACCGCCAGGTGGAAGACGAGGTTGCCGGTCTCCCGCAGGTGCCCCGCCTCTCCCGCCACCGAGCCGCCCAGATACCCATCGGACTTCACGTGGAGCTCGGCCGCACTCTCGGCGGCGTCCACGAAGGCACCACCAGCAGGTGCCACCCGGAACCGGCGGCCGCGCAACTCGGCCCGAGCCGCGTCGAGCACCTCACCGGGCGTAGCCGTCACCTCGAATCGGCGGTACACCGGCATCCGGGACAGGCGACGCGGAGCCGGAGGCGCTGCGGCCCGCATCGCCCGCCAGTGCTGCACCGAGCGGGGAAGGATGCAGCCGACCAGCGAGACCAGCAGCGCGAGGTAGATGGCCGCGAACCACGGGGCGGAGTAGACGTCGAACAGGCCGAGCCGGTCGTACCACTCCGACAGCGCCGGGTTACGCGCTCGGAAGTCGCCGACCGCGAGCGGGTTGATGTCGTTCTGCGGCACGACCGAGCCCGGGATGGCGGCGACGGCCAGCATGAAGAGCAGGATCAGTGCCACCCGCATCGAGGTGAGCTGTCGCCAGACCCAGGCCGCGGACTCCCGAGCCGACAACGCCGGCGGGCGCCCCGGCTCCGGCGGGCCGGGAGCAGTTTCGACGTCGCGCACGGTCACACCGCCACCTCGAAGCCGCTGATCCAGCTCTGCAGCGACGACACGATCTCCGTCCAGACCCCGGTCACGAGGAGCAGCCCGAGCCCGACCAGCATGGCCCCGCCGACTCTCAGCACCCAGACCTGGTGCCGGCGTACCCATCCGAAGGCGCCCAGCGCCCGTCGGTAGGCCAGAGCCGCCACCACGAACGGCAGTCCGAGGCCGAGGCAGTACGACAGCGAGAGCAGCGCTCCGCGGGCCGCGCTGCCGTCGTCGAACGCCAAGGCCTGGACGGCCGCGAGTGTCGGGCCGGTGCAGGCCGTCCACCCGATGCCGAACAGCGCGCCCACCAGCGGTGCGCCGGCAAGTCCCACCACCGGCGACACGTGCCAGCGCCATTCACGTGCGGCTCCCGGCAGCCAACCGGCGTAGACCAGGCCGAGGGCGATGAGCACCACGCCCATGACCCGGGTGATCGGGTCGGCGTACTCACGCAGGACGGATCCCAGCCCCCCGAACAGCGCGCCGTAGGAGACGAACACCACCGAGAAGCCGAGGACGAACAGCAGCGCGCCGAGCACCACCCTCGCTCGTCGGCCGCCCGCCAGCTCCACACCGGACATCCCGGTCACGTACGACAGGTAGCCGGGTACGAGCGGCAACACACACGGCGACAGGAACGACACGAGCCCGGCCAGCGCTGCGATCGGAACCGCGGCGAGCAGGGACCCGGAGAGCACGGTCTCCGGGAACGTGTCACCCATCGTCTGCGGCGGGTGCACCGCCGTCTGCCGGGGTCTGTTCCGCGGCGATCGCGGTCACGAGGTCACGCAGCGAGGCCTCGGTGATCTGACCGAGCACGCTGGCCGCCATCCGGCCCTGGCGGTCGACGACCATCGTGCTGGGGATCGACGTGGGCGGCAGCGTGTCCCGGAAGGCGAGCAGTCGCGAGCCGTTCTCGTCGACCACGCTGGGGTAGGTGACGCCGAACTCCCGCTCGAAGGCCTGGGCGTCGACGTCGTTGTCACGGACGTTGACCCCGACGAAACGCACGCCCTGGGCCTGGAGGGACTCGTTGACCGCCTGCAGGTCCGGCGCCTCGTCGCGACACGGCGGGCACCACGAGCCCCAGACGTTGAGCACGACGACGTCGCCTCGGGCGGCAGCCAGGTCGAATTCGCCGCCGCCGAGCAGCGGGCCGCCGAAGTCGGGAGCCGGATCGCGGCTGTCCGCCGGCACCAGCGTGACCGCGCCACTGCCCTCGATGTAGCGGGTCTGGCCGCCGTCGGTACGCCCGACCTGGCCGTCGGAGCACCCTCCGACGGCCATGACCGCGGCGGCGAGGGTCACGACCACAGGCCGGATGCGCACCCGATCACGCTCCTGCTGCGAAGCGCTTGCCAAGCGGCGGAAGCAGGTCGGCGGCCGGTTCACTGTAGGCAACCGACAGGACGTCCTCGTCCTCGTAGGTGAAGGTCGTCAGGCTGGCCAGCGAACAGGCGCGCTTGCGCGGGTCGTGCCACAGCCGTCGCCCCTCGACCGCCGAGCGGACGGCCCAGATCGGCAACTGGTGCGAGACGAGCAGGGTCTCGTGGCCGTCTGCGGCCTTACGGGCATCGGCCATGGCCGCCTGCATGCGAGCGACGATCTCGGCATAGGGCTCACCCCACGACGGCCGGAACGGGTTGCGCAGGTGCCGCCAATGACCGATGTGCCGCAGGGAGCCCTCGCCGAGGCCGAACGTGAGCCCTTCGAAGACGTTGCGCGCCTCGATCAACCGCTCGTCCGTCGCAACGTCGAGCCCGAGCCTCGTGGCGGCGGGCGCCGCTGTCTGCAGGGCACGCTCGAGTGGCGACGACACGATACTTACGACGTCGCGGGTCGCCATCGTCTCGGCGATCCGCTCGGCCATGGCCACACCGCGCTCGGAGAGGTGGTAGCCGGACAGGCGGCCGTACAGGACGCCGGCCGGGTTGTGCACCTCTCCGTGCCGCAGCAGGTGGACCCGCGTGACCGACGGTCTCACTGCTCCTCCGTACCCGACCGGGCTGCTGCACGGGCCGCCTCCGGCAGCGCCGACGCCACGCGGTCGATCGCGGCGTCGTCGTGTGCCGCCGAGACGAACCAGACCTCGTACGCCGACGGCGGCAGGTGGACCCCACCGGCCAGCATGGCCTGGAAGAAGGCCGCGAACCGGATCGTGTCGGTACGACTCGCACCGGCGAAGTCGGCCACGACGTCGCCGTCCCGCTCCGGATCGACGAAGAAGACGCTCAGCAGGTTCCCGGCGTACTGCACGACGTGCGGAACGCCCTCGGCGGTCAAGGCCTTCGTCGCCAGGTCGCCGATCGTCCGCGCCGCCTCGTCGACCCGCGCGTACACGGCGTCGTCGGCCAGCCGAAGCGTCGTGAGCCCGGCAGTCGTCGCGACCGGGTTTCCGGACAGTGTGCCTGCCTGGTAGACCGGGCCTGCCGGAGCGAGCAGATCCATCAGGGCGGCGCTCCCTCCGAATGCCGCCGCAGGCAATCCACCACCCATCACCTTGCCGAAGGTCGTCAAGTCGGGACGGACACCGTCGAGTCCGAACCACCCCGACCGCCCGACCCGGAAGCCGGTCATGACCTCGTCGAGGATCAGCAGGGCCCCGTGGGCGTGCGCGGTCTCACGCAGGAAATCGTTGAAGCCGGCCGCGGGTGGGACCGCACCCATGTTGCCGGCCGCCGCCTCGGCGATCACACACGCGACATTCCCGCCGTGCTCGGCGAAGGCGGCCTCGACGGCACCCCGGTCGTTGTAGGGCAGCACGATCGTGTCGCGGGCGCTGGCATCGGTGACACCCGGCGTGTCCGGATGCGCGAAGGTGGCGACTCCGCTTCCCGCGCTGGCCAGCAACGCGTCGACGTGCCCGTGGTAGTGGCCCGCGAACTTGACGATCGTGGCGCGGCCAGTGGCACCACGGGCGAGCCGGATCGCGCTCATCGTCGCCTCGGTGCCGCTGGAGACGAGTCGCACCTGCTCGACCGATGTCCGCCCGACGATCTCCTCGGCGAGCTCCACCTCCTGCCGGGTCGGCGTTCCATACGAGGTGCCGAGCGCAACCTGGCGGGTGACGGCCTCGATGACCTGCGGATGAGCGTGGCCCAGCAACAGCGGTCCCCAGGAGCAGACCAGGTCGACATACTCGCGGCCGTCCGCGTCGTAGACGTACGGTCCTCGTCCCCGGGTGATGAACCGCGGCGTGCCACCGACCGCCCGGAACGCCCGCACCGGCGAGTTGACGCCGCCGGGCGTGACCGCACGCGACCGGTCGAACAGGGCGGCGCTGCGAGGGGCACCGTAGGGGTGTGTCACGCGCGTCATTGTCCCAGTCGCGCGCGTGGCGGCGAGCGGCGGCCACGGCGCGGAGGTCCGGCGGGCTCTATCCTGGCGACGTGCCCGACGACGCACAGCCCACCCGTGACGACCTGACCGCCGCCGTCGGCGCGCGGCGGGAGCTCGGCCCGGACTACGAGGACGCAGTGCTGGAGAGCTTCCTTGCCCGGCTCGATCGGCAGATGCAGGAGCGGGTCGACACGAAGGTCGCCGAACGGCTCGCCTCGGGTGAGCCGCGCGCGGCGGGGGCGCCGGCCCGCCGCGATCCGGGCCTGACGCTCGGCGTCGTGTCGGTCATCGCCGGCATCCCGGTCACGGCGATCGCGACGAGCAACTCGGGGCTCGTGGCCCTGATCGTGGCCTGGGGCGGCATAGCGGCCGTGAACGTGGCTCATGCGTGGGGTCGTCGCCGCGCCGGTTGAGAACCGTGCGCTCGCGGGCGTGGCGTGATCCCCTGTGCTCGTGGAAGCGACGACGTCGGAGCGGGACGACAGCATCGACACCGGTTCGGACGGGCGTACCGAGTTGCGGGTCCACGGCGTCAGCGGTACCAGCGCCGAGACCATCCTCGCCCACCCGCTTCTCAAGCGGGTCGCGGGCAACGGGCGGGCCGGCTTCTTCCGCCGTTGGTACCCGGGGGGCCGGTCCGCGGATCTCGGCAGCCGCGGACGGCTCGAGGCATACAGCTGGGGTGGCCTCACGTCCGGCCCCGCAGGACGGGCGGCCTGGCTGCTCCTCCTTCCGCTGATGCTGGTGAACCTCGTCCACTGGATGCTTCCCGCGGTACCGGTCGGCGCCTCCCGCCGACAGGTCGTCGCCGGGCACGCCGCGGCAGTGCTGCTGCGGCTGTTCGGGCTCGTCCTCACGGTGACGATGCTGCTGACGGCCGTTCTGGTCGCCGTCGACCTCGCCGGCTGGCAGTGCGGTCGGATACCCCGATGCGCCGACGCCACGCCGCTCATCGCGTTGATTGCCGACGGCTTCCTGTCCAGCCCGGGCCGGCGCGTCGCCGTCACCGCCGTGATCCCCCTGCTCGTGGTGCTGCTCGTGGGAATGGTGGGACGCGCCACGCCGCGGATGACCGAGCCGGCAGCGGACGCCACCGTCCAGCAAGCCGACGACGTGCCGCTGGCCCGCACGCGGTTCTGGCGGGGGAACCCGGGGATGCCGATGCTGCGGACCACGCACGTCGCCGCGGCGACCGCCTTGCTGGCCGCCCTGGTGGCCTGGCCGGCGACCCGCCTGGTCGCCACCGGCGCCGCGCAAGTACTGGGCGCGGTGATCTGCCTCGCGTCCCTGGCGGTCTTCGTCTACGCGGTCGTGCTCATCGGTGCAGAAGCGGTGACCGGCCGGGGTGCGAACGACGTGCCGTCGGCGCGGGCAATGCAACGTCCGGTGTCCGCAGCGGGAGCGACGTTCGCGCGGCGCAGCGCACTCGTACTGCTGGCGATCGGCGCGGTCTACTCGGCATGGGACTGGCAGGGTCGGTGGGCGGACACCGGGCGGCTGCCCGGCCTGCGTCCGGCAATCCTCACGTCGTTCACGGCGGGAATCGTGATCCTGGTCCTGCTCGCGCTTGCCGTAGGTGCGCAGCGGCCCTGGCGGCAGGCCGACGGGGTACCGACCGACCCGCTGAGCCGGCCCGCCATGCGCGGCATGGCAGGTCCGGCCATCGCGACGGTCGCCTTCCTCGTGGCCGGCGGGTTCTCGGCCGGCATCACCTACCGGGTCGCCGAGCTACTCGGCTTTCCGGTGCTCAGCCAGCAGACCGCGGCGAGCCACCTCCTCGCCCAGCAGGTCGTCGTGAACGACCCGTCCCGGCCCTTCCCGGACCGGCTGGCCGCCGCGACAGCCGAGGTTCCGATGGTGGTGCCACCGTCGTTCGCCTGGGCAGGTGCTGCCGCGTCGGTGATCACAGCCGCTCTGCTGGTGGTCGCCCTCGTCGTCGTCCTGGGCGTGCGTGGGCGGCTGGACGACCTGGCCGACGCCGTCCTCCGCCAGCGTCCGGACGAGGCGAACGGGCGCTCGGGATCGGATCCGCTCGTCCGGAAGGTCGCCGCGGCCGTCGGCTGGGCCTCGCTCACCGACGGGGTGGGCCGCATCGTCGGCCGCATCGTCCTCGTCAGCGGAGCGGTGCTCCTCGCCGGACTCGTCGTATACACGGCCGGCGCGGACAACTGGCGCTTCGTCGAGCAGCCGCCGTTGTCGACACTGACCGCGTTCGGCACCTGGATCATGGGGCTGTTCGCGCTCGGCCTGGTCGTCCTGGCGTGGAACTCGTACCGCAACGCGGCCCTGCGCCGGACCGTCGGCATCCTCTGGGACGTCGGCACCTTCTTCCCCCGCGCCGCCCATCCGCTCGCACCCCCCTCCTACGGCGAGCGGGCCGTCCCCGAACTGGCCGACAGGGTCACGGCACTGACCGGCTCCCCGTCCTCGACCGTCGTGCTCTCCGGCCATTCCCAGGGGTCGGTTCTGGTGGCGGCCACCGTCCTCCAATTGAGCCCACAGGCCGCATCGCAGGTCGACCTGCTGACCCACGGCTCGCCGCTGCGCCGTCTCTACGCACGTTTCTTCCCGGCATATCTCGGCGCCGACACGCTGGCCCGCGTACGCGACCGGCTCGACGGCCGCTGGCGAAACCTCTACCGCGACACGGACCCGATCGGGTCGTGGGTCCTCGACCCGCCTACGGTTGCCGACCCGCCGGTCGACCGGTTGCTGATCGATCCTCGCCGGCTCGGCGAGGACATCGAGGGCCACTCCGACTACTGGTCCGACCCCGGCTACGCGAACGCCCTGCACGACCTGGCCAGGCCCGCACGGCCGGCTCCGTGACGGCAGAACTCATGCCCTCGGGTCCCTGAACAGCTCTGACCAGTGGCGGCTTGTCAACGCCACCTCAGGCGTTGTGACGTGTCCAACCCGCCACATCATGGCCAGCTGTCGAGCGTCGCCCGGTCACCGCGACATGGGCTCGAGCCTGGTCGGCCCTGCCCTCGGTGTGCGACAGTGCCGAGGGTGCGCAAGTACGTCCTCATGGGAGCACAGGGCAGCGGCAAGGGCACGCAGGCGACGCTGCTCGCCCGCGACCTCGACCTCACCCAGATCAGTGTCGGCGACATCCTGCGCTGGCACGTCCAGAACCACACCAAGCTCGGGGCTCAGGTCCGGCGCGTCATGGCCGCCGGTGACCTGGTGGGCGACGACCTGGTGGAGACCGTGGTCAACGAGCGGCTCCGCCAGCACGACTGGAACTACGGATTCGTCATCGACGGGTTCCCCCGCAACCGGCCGCAGGCCGAGTTCTTCCTGGAAAGCTACGACATCGACGCGGTCATACACCTCTCCCTTCCCGATGACGACGTCCGCCGTCGCGTGCTGGCCCGACGCCTGTGCTCGTCGTGCGGGCTCGATTACAACCTCATGGCCCACCGGCCCAAGGCCGAGGGCCGCTGCGACGTGTGCGGTGGTGAGCTCGTCGCCCGCGAGGACGACACCGAGCAGGCGCTCGAGGCACGCCTGCGCGACTACCACGAGAAGACCGATCCCGTCCTCGACCTGTTCCGCCGCAAGGAGTACGTCATCACCGTCGATGCGCGTCCCGATCCCGCCACCGTGCAGCGTTCGATCCGAGACGAACTCGGGCTTCCCCGCGCCGACTGATCCGCAAGCTGGTAGGAAAGTGGGCATGATCCAGGTCGACATCGCCGAGGCAGCCAAGGCCAACGAGGCGTTCCGTCGGGTACTGCACACGACGGGCCATGTCCAGTTGGTGGTCATGACACTGAGGCCGGGCGAGGACATCGGCACCGAGGTGCACGAGCACAACGACCAGGTCCTCTCCTTCGTCGAGGGCAGTGTTCGCGCCGATGTCGCGGGCGAGACCAGGCAGGTCGGCCCGGGCGACGTCGTCGTCGTCCCCGCCGGAACCGAGCACAACTTCACCAACATCGGGGCGGGGCCGGCGCGCCTCTACACGCTCTACAGCCCACCCGACCACAGCCCGGACACCGTGCACGAGTCGAAGGCCGACGCGGAGGCCGCCGAGCGCGAGCACTCCGACGTTCCTCCGCCCGAACACGACTGAGGGCACCTGGCCGAGGCAACGCCTCAGAGGTGCCGCTGCCACTCCGCTGCCGTCGCGACGACTCGGTAGCCGAGCGCCTCGTTGACGCGGATCATGTGCGCGTTCGAGGCCGCGTTCCAGGTGTCGAGGAGCAGGAGTTGTGGTTCGACGTCGGCGAGCCACCGCATCATCGCGATCTTGAGGAGCAGGCCCAACCGGTGACCTCGGTGCGCACGAAGCACACTCGTGTCGAACTGCGCGCCGAACCATGGCCGGTCCGCCTCGACGGCGACCTGGGTGTGCCCGGCCAGCTCACCCGTTCGCCGCTCGCGGGCGACAATGCGGTAGGTCCGCCGGCCGTACGCCCGCTGGGAGGTCTCGAATGCCCGGATCCGCTCGGGGCTGAAGACCTCGTCCTCGATGTCGAGGCCGTCGATCGGTGCGTCGTTGATCGCCGCGGTCATCGCGACGGCATCCGCCAGCAGTTCGTCCGGGATCGCACCTGGAAGCCGGAGCAGTTCGTAGTCGCCGCCGTGCCGTTCAGCGTCGGCGTACGTCTCGGCGAGGTGGGTCCAGTCCGTGGTGAGCAGGTCCTGCCGGCGCTGCACGACATCCGACGCCCGGTCCAGGCCCATGGCCTTGAGGAACCCGACACCCGGTGACAGTTCGAAGCTCTCCGACAGGAGCAGCGTGCGCCCGGCGGCCCGGACGCGATCGACGCCCTCCTCGAACATCCGGCGGCCGATTCCCTGGCCACGACTGACCGGGTCGACGGTCACCTCGACCCATCCGGTGTGGGTGTTGTCCCACTCCGAGAGCGAGACCTCGACGACGCCCACGACCCGGCCACGGCCAGCTCGGGCCAGGCCTGCGGTCGGGGGGTCGCCGTCCCAGCCGTGCCGCAGTCGTGCGGTGAACCATGACACCGTCGGCCCGAGCTGATGCGGGTAGTCGGCCAGCCGGGCCGCCTCGAGCACGGCTACCGCACCGGCCACGTCGCGATCGTCGAGGTGGTCGGGATCCAGCCAGGTCAACTCCACGAGTACAGGTAACCGCCAGCGAGGTCGCCGCGGCGACACATTTATCGCAGGGAACGTGCGACCTCGGCGGCCCAGTACGTGAGCACGATGTCGGCGCCGGCGCGGCGGAGCGACGTCAGCGTCTCGGCGATCACCCGCTCGCGGTCGATCCACCCGTGTGCGGCTGCGGCCTCGACCATGGCGTACTCGCCGGACACCTGGTAGGCCGCCACCGGTACGTCGACCAGATCGCGCACGCGGGCCAGCACGTCCAGGTACGACATCGCGGGCTTCACCATGACGATGTCGGCACCCTCGGCGACGTCGAGGCGTACCTCGCGCAGCGCCTCGCGGCCGTTGGCCGGATCCTGCTGGTAGGTCCGGCGGTCGCCGGTCAGCGACGACTCGACGGCGTCGCGGAACGGCCTGTAGAAGGCGGACGCGTACTTCGCCGCGTAGGCGAGGATGGCCACGTCGTGGAAGCTGCCACCGTCGAGCGCACCCCGGACGGCACCGACCTGGCCGTCCATCATCCCGCTCGGGCCGACCACGTGGACGCCTGCGTCGGCCTGCGCCAGCGCCATCCGCTCATAGGTGCGAAGCGTCGCATCGTTGTCGACCGTTCCGTCCGCCGCAAGAACCCCGCAGTGCCCGTGCGAGGTGAACTCGTCCAGGCACAGGTCGGCCATCACGACGGTCGCGTCGCCGACCTCGGCCACGACGTCGCGGATCGCCGTGTTGAGCACACCGCGCGGGTCCTCGGCGCCCGACCCCGCGGGGTCCCTCGACGCCGGTATCCCGAACAGCATGAGCCCGCCGACTCCGGCCTCCACCGACTCCAGGGCCACCTTGCGCAGGGTGTCGCGGGTGTGCTGGACGACGCCGGGCATCGACGGGATCGCCCGTGCCTCGACCGCCCCTTCCCGCACGAACAGCGGTAGCACCAGGCGCCGAGGTTCGAGCGAGGTCTCGGCGACCAGTCGGCGCATGGCCGTGGTACGGCGCAGCCGACGGGGCCGTTCAGCGGGAAATGTCACGGCGACTCATGTTGCCTTACGTCGGGCGGAGGTGCGACGCCGTTGCGATGGTTTGGTGACCGGTTCACCGGCTCCGAGCATCGCCAGCCGTCGGGCCGCGCCGAACTCGGCCAACGCCTCGGCGAGCGCCTCGACCGACGGCTCGGGTGCGAGCACGTCGACGCGCAGGCCGTGCTCCTCCGCGGTCTTCGCCGTGGCCGG
>Ga0256867_10000660_pt1 | contig 13870 bp, 12 predicted proteins | sample RVTome_15_FD_185939 | JGI IMG/M metagenome (GOLD analysis project Ga0256867, IMG submission 185939) | Soil microbial communities from uranium-contaminated site in the Upper Colorado River Basin, Wyoming, United States - RVT150D86 (HiSeq) ... | reverse complement strand
ACGTGCCCGGCCCCCATGTCGAATGGGTCCGCCGGGGTGGTCTGGTCCTCCTTGAACACATCCTGTCGGGCCGAGGTCATCAATGCCGACTTGACGGCAGCGGGCGACCACGTCGGGTGCGCCTGCTTGAGCAAGGCGAGCAATCCCGCCCCATGCGGGCTCGACATCGATGTCCCCTGGATCGCCTGGAACAGCTGCCCTGGGGCATCGAAGCCCGCCGCCGGTGAATTCGCAGCCAGGATCTGCACACCGGGCGCGGTCACATCCGGCTTGATGATGTCTGACGATGCCGGGCTACCGACCGGACCCCGCGAGGAGAAGTACGCCATGAAGGTGCCGCCTTCTCTCTCGACCGCCTCGCCGCCGATGATCGCGGCTTGGGCCCTGACACCGATGGCTTTGCCACCTCCCCGGCCAGGAACCACGGAGTCGATGTATGCCTTGATGGCTAACCCGTCGGCGTTGGTGACGTGCACCGTGGGGACGAAGTGGTTGTCAGAAGGCAGGGTCTGGTGAGCGACGTCGTTGTAGAGGATCATCCCAACACCGCCCTGTTCCAACACCGCCCGGCTCTTTGCCGCGCGACCCACTGCGCCCTTGCACAGCACGATCTTTCCTCGGGGAGGCGGCGTGAATCTGGTGTCCGGGCTACACAGCTCGTTCCTCAAGTCGGCCGCGTCGACCAGATCGGCTGTGTCGACCCCGGCGGTGACCGAGGCCCCGAAGAACTCGGATTCGTCGCCCAGGACAACAGAGCCCTGGAACATCCGGTTGTGGTGGCTGGCGCCGACCGAGGTGAGCCACGGGACCGACGCCGGGCTTCCGACGGTTCCGGCGCCCGGGCCACTGTTCCCATTTGACGTGGCCACGTGCACACCGACAGCGGCCGCGAACAGGAATCCGATGTCGTCGGGACCGGTGAGACCAGGGGTGAGGCTCCCGATCGAGTAGTTGATCACATCGACACCGTCGGCCACTGCTTGGTCGATGGCATCGGCGAGATCCCCGACGAAACAACCCAGGTCGCCACAGCCCTTGTAGGCGACGACATGGGCACGATTGGCGATGCCGGTGACGGTGCCTCGGTCGATCCCGAAGATCTCCGCCGGCACGTCGGCATTGCCCGCCGCGGTACTGGCGGTGTGGCTGCCATGGCCGTCGGCGTCACGGGCCGAGTTGTAGAGCTCGGGACCGATCAGCGCGTTGTACAGGGTGCGCATGTCACGGGCACCGATCAGCTTGTCGTTGCACTCGAAGGCGAGGTCGTCCGGGTTGTGAGCGGTGTCTCCGAAGTTGCAGCCGAGGAGAATCTCGACGTCCGGACCAGGGTCGACATCGACGTCGTCGATCGAGACCGGGGGAGCCGGAATCAAGCCGTCGTCGGCGAAGGACGGATGCTCGGGCCAGATGCCGGTGTCGATTATGCCGACGACGACGCCCTCTCCATCAATGCCACTGTCGTAAGCGCCCCCGGCATCGGTCAGACCCAAGAAGTCGCCCGATGCGTCGGTGTGCAGCTGACGCAATTCGTCGCGGACCACCGAGATCACACCTTTCTGGTTCTGCAGTCTCTCCGCTTCTGCTGGAGTGAGCAGAGCCGAGAACCCGGCCAGTGTGAAGTGGTAGGTGTTCACGATCCGCGAAGCGGCGACACCCGCGGCGGCGCTCGCCTTCCCCCGTTGGTTGTCGAGGTGCTTCTGGTAGTTCTTCACCGCAGCCGAGTTGGGGTTGACCTTTCGGCCACGTGCCGGCTTGGTCGCCGCCAGTCCGGGCACGTCGCCCTCGTAGGCAACGACCGGATCGTCGTCCATGATCACCACGTAAGGGGCTCTGTCGTCTGAAACCTGAAGTGCCGGACCGGCCCCGGCGGGGACGGTGAATGCGACTGCCGTTGCCAAAGCGATCAGGAGCACGATTGATCGTCTCATCGTCGGTCTTCCTCCTAGATGTTCTTCCTCCGGGCCCAGGCCCACATCGCCGAGGCGAACCATAGCGATCACCGCAGAGAGTGGTCAATGGAAAGTTATGCGCCGGGCGTCAATAAAATCCCCCTCATGAACAACCTCAAGACGGTGGGTCTCCTCGCCTTCATGACGGCGCTGTTGGCGCTTGTGGTCTACTGGCTGGGCGGTGAGTTCTGGATCATGATCGCCGTTGTCGTCGGCTTCAACCTCCTCGCCTACTTCTTCTCCGACAAGTTGGCCCTGGCGTCGAGCCGCGCTCGTCCGGTGACCGAGGCCGAGCTCCCGCAGGTCTACGGAATCGTCCGCCGGCTCGCCACCCAGATGAACATTCCGGAGCCGTCGATCCATGTGATCGACTCCCCCCAGCCCAACGCCTTCGCCACCGGTCGCAGTCCGAGAAAGGCTGCGGTGGCGGTCACCACCGGGATCGTCCAGCTTCTCAACAACGAGGAGCTCGAGGCGGTGCTCAGCCATGAGTTGGCGCACGTGCAGAACCGAGACATCCTCATCGGGTCGGTGGCGGCGATGATCGGCGCCGCCCTGTCCATCGTCGCTCGGATGGGATTCTGGTTCGGCGGCAGTGACAGCCGAAACAACCCGCTTGGCGCGATCGGGGCGATCCTCTCTCTGATCATCGCCCCCTTTGCCGCGATGCTGATCCAGTTCGCCATCTCCCGGACCCGTGAGTTCCAGGCAGACAAGTCGGGGGCCGAGCTCACCGGGCAGCCCCTGCAGCTGGCCAGTGCCCTGGCCAAGATCTCGGCGGGCACCGCGCGGATACCGATGAACGTGAACCCGGCGACCAGCCAGCTATTCATCGACAACCCGCTCAAGGCGGTACGGGGCCGAGGAGTCTCCAAGTTGTTCAGCACCCACCCCCCCGTCGAGGAGCGCATCGAGCGTCTCCACGACATGGCCATGGGGGTTCGCTGACCCATTCCCAATGCCGTGGAGCCGGTATTCCGGCTCCACGGCGTCCGGAAACGAGACGTCTCCTCATTGGGCACTGGTCGGTGGCCTAGCTAAGATCGACTCTCGGAAACCGTGCGTCGCAAGCGCACGGTTTCGGTGTGCGCCGGGATGTCCGAGCGGCCAAAGGAAGCAGACTGTAAATCTGCCGGCAAACGCCTACGGAGGTTCGAATCCTTCTCCCGGCACGCAACGCCCCCAGCGTCAGACAACTCAGGCCCCGTTAGCTCAGTCGGTAGAGCGCTTCCATGGTAAGGAAGAGGTGTTCGGTTCGATTCCGGAACGGGGCTCCGGCGAGGCGACTCGCCCGAGGCGGCGTAGCTCAGTAGGTGAGAGCGCTCGACTCATAATCGAGAGGTCGGCAGTTCGAGTCTGCCCGCCGCTACATGACAGCCGACGCGTATCCTCGTCGGCCGCAGAGACAACAAGGAAAGGGATGTCTGGCGATGGCTAAGGCAAGGTTTGAGCGGACGAAGCCTCATGTGAATGTGGGGACGATGGGTCATATTGATCATGGGAAGACGACGTTGACGGCGGCGATTACCAAGGTGTTGGCGGAGCGGGTGGGGGGGGATAACGCGTTTATGTCGTTTGAGAATATTGATAAGGCTCCTGAGGAGCGGGAGCGGGGGATCACGATCAGTATTTCTCATGTGGAGTATGAGACTGAGGCTCGTCATTACGCCCATGTGGATATGCCGGGTCATGCGGATTACATCAAGAACATGATTACGGGGGCGGCTCAGGTGGATGGGGCGATTCTGGTGGTGTCGGCGGCTGATGGTCCGATGCCTCAGACCCGGGAGCATGTGTTGTTGGCTCGTCAGGTGGGGGTGCCTTCGATCGTGGTGTTTTTGAACAAGGTGGACATGGTTGATGATGAGGAGTTGTTGGATCTGGTGGAGCTGGAGGTGCGGGATTTGTTGACTGAGTATGAGTTTCCTGGTGATGAGGTTCCGGTGGTGAGGGGTTCGGCGTTGTTGGCGTTGGATGGGGTTGAGGCGGCTCAGGATCAGGTGATGGAGTTGATGGGGGCGGTGGATTCTTATGTGCCTACTCCGGATCGGGACACCGAGAAGCCGTTTCTGATGTCGATCGAGGACGTGTTTTCGATCACCGGGCGGGGGACGGTGGTGACGGGTCGTATCGAACAGGGGGTGCTCAATGTGAATGAGGAGGTGGAGATCGTGGGGATCCGGGATACTCAGAAGACGGTGGCTACCGGGATTGAGATGTTCCGTAAGCTGCTGGATCAGGGGGTGGCCGGGGACAATGTGGGGGTGTTGTTGCGGGGGATTGGTAAGGATGATGTGGAGCGGGGTCAGGTGTTGGCCAAGCCGGGGTCGATCACTCCGCATACCGATTTCGAAGCTCAGGTGTATGTGTTGACCAAGGAGGAGGGGGGTCGGCATAACCCGTTTTTCCCCGGGTACCGGCCCCAGTTCTATTTCCGGACCACCGATGTCACCGGGTCGATCCAGTTGCCGGAGGGGACTCAGATGGTGATGCCGGGGGACAACACCGAGATGACCGTGGAACTGATCGCTCCCATCGCCATGGACGAAGGCCTCCGCTTCGCCATCCGCGAAGGCGGACGCACCGTAGGCGCCGGCCGAGTAGTCAAGATCAACAAGTAGGGCTCGCAACCCGAACCCCAACGAAACGAGTAGGAAATGCCATCAGACAAGAGACCGCCGCTGACCCTTGCCTGCACCGAGTGCAAGCGGCGGAACTACGTCACAACCAAGAACAAGTCGAACACCCAGGATCGACTCGAGCTGAAGAAGTACTGCCGGTTCTGTCGCACCCACACGGCACACCGAGAGACCCGGTAGGCGAAGCCAGTCCTCAAAGCATCCCCACCCACCGGTCCGGGCAGGGGGGAGGGCTACGGTGATGGTGATGAGCCCGAGTGACCTCGAGGGAAAGACCTACGGGCCCGCCCGCTGGCGCATCACCGACGATTCCGTGGGTGACTTCGTCGACCTCACCGGCGACGATCCCGCCCGCTGGGCCGAAGTGGCGCCTCCCGGGTTTGCGGCGGCTGCCCTCTTCTCGGTAGCCCCCGAGCTGCTGGCCGAGCTGTTCGACCATTCCGTCGTACATGGCGAGCAATCCTTCACCTGGCGCCGACCGTTGTCGAGCGGAGACCTTCTCGAGGTTGTGGGCACTGTCACCCGCGTTCGTGAGCGAGGCGGGGTGCATTTCATCACCTTCGAGATGACCGCCTCCGATGGCGGCGACGAGGTGCTCTCGGGCAAGTCACTCTTCCTCGTCTCGGGAGAATCGATCCCGGGAGGCCAGGGCGGTCTGCAACGCCCCGAGCCCCACCACTCCCACACCGGTGACCCCGGGCCCGGCCAGGTGTCGGCCTCACGAGCCGACCTCGTCCGGTATGCCTCGGCGACTCGTGACTGGAACCCGGTGCATTGGGACCACGAGGCAGGTTTGGTCGCCGGGTTCCCCGGTGTCGTCGTCCATGGGTTGCTTCAGGCGGGATGGGCGCTGTGCGCCGCGGCGACGCCAACTTCATCGTCCTCGCCGTTCGCCTCGGCCAGGTTCCGCTTCCGCAACCCTCTGCTTCCGGCCCGACCGGTGAGTGTCTCGGTCGACCGGAGCGACGGCGCAGTCCAGGTAGTGATCGCCGATGACGATGCCGAGTATCTGACCGCAACCATCACCCTCGCCGATGGGTAACCCCGCTGACCCCTCCCAGGTCGAAAGGGAGAAAGAACGAGAGCTCATCACCAGGGCCCAAACCGGCGACCGCGCCGCTTTCGCTGCCCTGGTTAGAGCAAATCAAGACGAGGTCTACACATTGGCCCGGAGACTGGTCGGCGACCCCCATCTGGCATCGGATGTCGCACAGGAAGCGCTGATTCGCGCCTGGCAGGCCCTGCCCAAGTTCAGAGGCGACGCCAAGCTCTCCACCTGGCTCCATCGCATCACGGTGAACACCGCTTGGACCCACAAGCAACGAGCCCGTCGTCATCGGAGCACCCCCATCGACGATTACCGCGAAGTGGCCGCGCCCATGGGGGCAGATCACCCCGAGGTCGCGGGGGAGACCCTCGAGCTGAGGGGTCGTCTCCGCGCAGTGCTCGACCGGCTTCCTGACTCGCAACGCGAGGTCGTCGTCCTCAAGGACATCTACGGCTGGTCCCACGCCGAGATAGCCGAGTCGATGGGTATCTCCATCACCGCGGCAAAGGTACGACTGCATCGCGCCCGGGCCCGCCTGGCGAAAGATCTGGAGGAGACGGCATGAGCGTCGTGTGTGAGCTCGCCGCTCCTTTCGTGGCCAACAGTGCGGTCGACGGTGGGCCGGTGGCACGTCCGTTCCGGGCCCATGCCGTGTCGTGTCTGAAGTGTCAGGCCCGTCATGCCGCCATGACCCGGACGGCCCGGGAGCTGGCTGCGCTCCAAGACGAGCGGCTGGCCGCCCCGGCCGACCTCGAATGGAGGGTCATGTCCTCGTTGGAGGGCGACCTCGCACTGCCGCGAACCTGGCGCAGGCCCCTGGCCTGGTCGGCTGCGGCCGTCTCGATGGCCGCGGCCATCCTCATCTGGAGGTTGCGCCTCAAGACCTCCTGAGTCGCTTTCCCTTGACACATAGGTACTCGGTATGCATACTCCGCAACTAGTCACGGAGTATGTAGGAGAACAATGGGTATCAAGGAAGGGCTCCTCGCCCTGCTCGCCGACGGTGCCAAGCACGGATATCAGCTCAAGCTCGACCTGGAGGCCGCCACCGGCGAAGGGACAGCGGTCAACGTCGGCCAGATCTACAGCACGTTGCAGCGTCTCGAGCGTGACGATCTCGTCGAGGGCGGGACCACAGACTCCGAGGGCAGGGTCGTCTATCGGATCACGCCGGCAGGGAGGTCGGTCCTGGCGGATTGGGTGACCGGGCCCGAGGACCTGGCCACAGCCAGGCGTGACGAGGTCTCGATCAAAGTGCTCATCTCGATCTATACCGATGGTCTCAGTCCCGAGGAGGTCATTGAAGGCCAGCGCCGGGCCACGATGGGGCTGTTGCAAGATCTGACCCAGCTGCGTGCTCGCGACGGCGGGGACGATCTCGCCTGGCAACTCCACCTCGACCGACTCATGTACTCGGCGGAAGCCGAGCTCAAGTGGCTCGACCGGGTCGAGGAGAGACTCGAGACCGCCTCTCCTGGGAAGCGAGCGAGCCGGGTGGATGCCCCATCGGAGGAGGTTGTGAAGTGAGCGAGCCGGTGCTCAAGATGTGCCGGGTGGGCAAGACCCACGGCAGGGGGGCGCAGCGGGTAGACGCCCTGGTCGACATCGATCTCGACGTGGCTCCCGGTGAATTCGTCGCCATCACCGGGCGCAGCGGCTCCGGCAAGACCACCCTGCTCAACATCGCCGGGGCGCTCGACGAGCCGACCACGGGAAACGTGTGGGTGGACGGCCAGGACCTGGGCGACCTCTCCAACAAGGAGCTGGCCCGGATCCGCCGGGTGTCCGTCGGCTACGTCTTCCAGCAGTTCAACCTGCTCCCCGCGTTGACTGCCGCCGAGAACATTGCCCTGCCCCTCGAGCTCGACGGGATGGAGGTCAAGGAGGCGAGAGACTACGCCAACCTCGCTCTGGAGGAGGTCGGCCTGGGGGGAATGGGGGACCGCTACCCCGACCAGCTCTCCGGGGGCGAGCAGCAGCGGGTCGCCATCGCTCGCGGGCTGGTCGGGCCCCGCACCCTCCTCCTCGCCGACGAGCCCACCGGCGCACTCGATGAGGCCACCGGGGAGAGCATCCTCAAGCTTTTGCGGGAGCGGTGCGAGCTGGGCGCCTCGGCGCTCCTGGTGACCCACGAGCCGGCGTTCGCCGCCTGGGCCGACCGCGTGGTCCGTCTACGCGACGGGCAGATCGAGGAGATCTCGGTGCGGTCCCTGGTGCCGTCGTCGACGGCCGATATCGGGTGATGAGTGGTCGCCGCGCCGCCTTCTCGGTGGCGATCAAGAACGCTCGCCGTAACAAGAAGCGGACCTTCTATCTCGTCGCCCTGATCGGGGTACCGGTCCTGGTGGCGGTGATGACCGCCGCGGTGGTCCGGGCCAGTTACCTCTCACCCACCGAGCAGGCCACCTCCGAGTACGGGTCGGCCAACGTCAAGATCGAGCAGTGGTTCGCCACGCCTGATGCCACCGCGTGGACCCGGGGTGTGATCGACGAGGTCGACCCGGATGCCACGGTCCTGGCCTTCCGCCACGACTTCAAGTCGTTCGGCCCGCGGCTCCACGGGCGGGTCAGCGATGTCGACCTCGAAAACCCCTTGTCCGAGGGGATTCTCACCTTGACCGAGGGGAGGGCCCCCGAGATGATCGGAGAGGTCCTCCTCAGTGAGCACCTTGCCTCGGAACTCCATCTGTCGGTGGGTGACACCGCAACTCTCCGGCTACGTGGTGGTGACGAGACGGCGTACCAGGTGGTGGGCATGGCCTCCCACCCCATCTTGTGGCGGCTCGACGAGGTGGTGGTCGCCTCCGAGGAGATGGACCTGATCAACACCAATCGGCAGGTGGGTGAGGTCTTGTTGGTGCAGACCGAGAACGATTTCGACTTCGGTCTGGAGTTCAACCGTCTCTGGGAACAGACCCGTTACGACTTCTACCCACAGAACGTGGCGTGGCCCATGCCCGAGGACCTCCATTTCCTGCCCGAGGACTACTACGCGGCGATGACAGAGCAGCAGCTCGTCGAGACCCGCACCATCATCGAGGAGCAAGGGATCCAAGCGGCCTCCGACTATGTCTACGGGCTGTTCCTGAATGGTGTCTCCGTCGGTCTTCCCCAGGTCTACGCCGAGACCCTCGCCGACCGGCTCTCCTTCAATCAGACCAACCTGGCGGAGAGCCCGTCGGTGATCGGGACCGCGGTGGCCGCGGTGATCATGGCCGAGGTGGCGTTCATCGCCGGGGCCGCATTCGCCACCGGCACCAGACGACGACTGCGGGAGATCGGGCTGCTTGGGGCCAATGGGGCCGACACCACCCAGGTGAAGGCTTCGGTGGTCGGGGAAGGCCTGGTCGCCGGTCTCGGGGGCGGGATCTTCGGCGCCGGGCTGGGGCTGGGTCTGCTGATTCTGGGGCGTCCGGTGCTGCAGCGCTTTGTCGATAGACGCATCGAGGAATTCCCCCTCTCCGTGCTCGACCTGGCCGGCCCGATCGTGGTCGCCGTGATCGCCTGTGTGATCGCCGCCTGGCTCCCCGCCAAGACCGCCTCCAACGTGCCCACACTCACCGCCCTCCAGGGCCGGATGCCGGTGGGAGCGCCGAAGCGGTGGGTGATCCCCGCCGGTCTGAGCCTCACCGGCCTCGGCACCCTGCTCCTCGCGGTGGGGTTGGCCACCGCATCGGGCGCGGGAGGTGCGGTGGCGTTGCTGGGAACCGTATTCATGATCGGCGGCGCTGCCCTGCTGGCCGGGCCGATCGTGGCCTGGGCGAGCAAACATGCCGAGCGCTTCCCCATTACCTCTCGCATCGTGCTCCGCGACTCCGGCCGCCAGCGGGGCAGGGCCGCCGCCGCGGTGGCAGCGACCATGGTGATCCTCATGGCTCCCGTGGCCGGATTGGCGGGAATGGGGGCGAACGAGGCCTCGTCTTCCATTTATGGCCTTCCTGAGGAGAGCCCACAGATCCTCGTTGAGGGTCGTTTCGACGAGGAGTTCAACATGGTCGCTCTCACCGATGAGGACCTCGCCGAGGTCGAGGCGCGGCTACCCGGTGCGCAGATCGCCCGATTCGAGACCCTCGACGCCCGGGTGGAGTACCCCGCCGAGCTCGAGGCGCGCAAGGCCGGGAGCACCGAGGATCAGGGCGGCTACTACGTCAGCCCATTCCGGGTAGGGGTGGCCAGCGAGGAGCTGCTGGCCCTGCTCGACGACGACCGTCTCGATGCCCGGCTGGCCGATGCCGGCATGGTGCTGGTCGGTGTTGCCGAGCGCGACACCACCATCGCGGTGGACGGCGAGGAGCAGGTGGTCTCCGAGGTGCCCGTGCCGGTGCAGCTGTACTCGTTCCCCCGACTGCTGGTCACCGCGGAGACCGGGGACCGGCTGGGCGGCGATACCCGTAGCACCGCTCTGGTCGAGGCGGAGGTCGGCTGGTTTCAGAACCCGTTCGGGTCGCCTTTCGATCCGTTGTGGCAGGCCGGTGGCGTTGAGTTCGTCACCAGCGGGGGTGGCTCCGACAACGCCACTCCGGTGGTGCTCGCCCTCGGCTTCCTGGCCACGATGCTGATCGTGCTGATCGTGGTCGCCACCATCACCGCCCTCTCCGCCGCCGAGGCGGACACCGACCTGCGGACGGTGGTCGCAGTGGGCGCCACCAACTCGATCCGTCGCCGATACCTGGGGCTGCAGAGCGGGCTGCACACCCTGATCGGGGCGGTGCTCGCCATCCCGCTCACCCTGCTGCTCTACAAGACGGTGGTGATGTCGAGCGGGAGCTACCAGTCGGTGGGCAACTTCGGGGTGTGGCGCTCCTCGACGGTGGTGGCGCCCTGGGGAGGTCTCGCCTTGCTGGTGTTCGGTCTCCCGCTTGCCATCGGCCTGATCACCGCGGTGTCGGTGCGCTCGGCGCCGACGACGCCACCCCGCCGCGCCACCTAGCGCACGGCGGGGGATTGTCGGCTAGAGGGGATATTCCCCGAACCTCCCCCAGGCGACGAACGCCGCCACGGCGACGAGCACGATGTTGGCGATGATCGCCTGTGGCTCCTTGCGCCGGACATGGACGGTGATCGCGCCGGCCTGTTCAACGGCGAGACCGACAGCCGCCCACGGGACGAGCACGGTGGCGATCGCGGTGACACCGGGGAGGATGAGTCCGAGGGCGCCCAACACCTCGACGAGGCCGACGAATCTGACGAACCCGGTGGAGTAGTCCCCGGGCCAGCCCAGCTGCTCGCTCAGCTGATCGTGTGGCCGGGTGAGCTTCAACACCCCGGCGAGGAGGAACACGGCCGCCAGGAGTCCCTGGGCGATCCAGAGTGCGACGTTCGTGGGGGTCACGCTCCCACGGGTCGGGGCCGGCTGACACCCACCCCACCCGGGGTGTCGGCGCCGTAGCGATCGATCTCGGCGTCGAGGTCGAGACGACGGGCGACCGGGGCGTTGTCCTCGGTGATCAGGTCGGCCGGCACCAGCCAGGCCACCTCGAAGTCGATCGCGTCCGGGTCTCGCCCATACAGGGCCTTGGTGGTGCCGTGATCGGTGGCACCCACCAGGGAGCCCTCTTCACCGAGCCGCCGGGCGATGTCGGCCAGGTCGGCCAGAGTGTCGACCTCCCAAGCCAGGTGATAGAGACCGACCGCGGTCCGACCTGCTGGCGAGGGCGCCGCCCCGTCTCCGATCGAGAAGAGACCGAGGTCGTGGTCGTTGCTGGAATCCTCGGCCTGCATGAAGACCGCGCCGGGGACCTCGACAGGGAGACGCCGGAACCCCAGCACTCTTTCGTAGAAGTCGGCGGATCGCTCGGCGTCACGGACGTAGAGGACCGCATGGTTGAGTCGATGTATTGCCATTCGTGTTCCTTTCTCTCCTCAAATGGGTTCACTGTTGTCCCTTCTGTCAATATCATTGAAGTTTCAAATATTCCTCTGGAGTTGTGATGACCCTGAGCAGGGCAGAGTTGCGAAGCTGGCTGAAGCTGGTTCGTGGCGTGGTCGGTTTGCTCGATGCATTGGACCGCCGACTCCGGATCGAGGCTGGGATCAGCCACGACGACTATCTCATCCTCAGCCGCCTCCACCGCGAGCCACATCGCACCTTGCGGATGAGCGACCTTGCACGGGAGATAGGGCATTCACCGAGTCGGCTCTCCCATGCCGTGAGCCGGCTGGAAGCGGAAGGATGGGTGGAGCGGTCCCGTGGCGGGAGGGATCGCCGGGTGGTGGAGGCCAGGCTCACCATCGAGGGCGTGGCCCGGGTCGGTGAAGCCTCGACAGCCCATTTCGACCAGATCAAGGAACTGGTCTTCGGGACTCTCGGCGCCGAGCGGGCCCGGGAAACCGCCGACGCTCTCGACCAGATCCGCCGCGCCGCTGGCGGCTGAGACGTGAGGTGGGGGAACGGACTACGAGCCGGGCGGCACCCCGTACTCGAAGTGCATGGAGTCGGGCACCAGCCAATCGCCTCCCCAGGTGAACCCCCACTGCTGCATGATCTCGACGAGCCGGTGGTCTTGACTCCCGGCCGATCCCATAGGGTTGGAAGCGGCGTTGATGTCCACGGCGGCACCCCAGGCGTGACGGGAGATCCCCGCCAGCTCCCCGGTGATGGTCCGGATGAACCTCGGGTTCCAGCAGCCGGCGAACTGCGAGGGGTCGACCAAGTGGGCGAGGCCTTCGTCCACCAGCTGACCTAGGGCGCCGCGCAGCATGGCGACGACGGTCTCGTGGCACGTGACCCGGCCCAGGACCGGCACCTCGGCCGAGATGATGTGCTCGTCGAGGAAGCCGGGATCTTGTGAGAACTCGGAGCCGGAGCGGTCGCGGTACGAGAACTCGCCGAGAGCTTCCTTGATGAAGATCTGGGGCAGGACGGCATCGCCGTGACGCAGCCACGGTGTCTCCCCCTCTGACCTGATCCGAAGAGGAGCAGGCCCGTCGTAGAGGCTGCGCACCACCTCTTCGAGCTCGGCACGGGGCAGGTCGGTGGACACCAGCGCGAATCGATCGGTGGCGACAGGGGCTGTCTCATCGTCCTTGGCGAAGACGATCTCGGCGGCGGCGACGACCTCGTCAGGCGCGATCGCCACCACCTCGTATGAGGACCCGGCGATGCTCAGCCGATCGCCCAACCCCAACTCCCGGAACGCCGCTGACGACTCTCCGAGCACCACGGCTCCGGGCCCGAGTGCGCCAAGGGATCTCTCCGAGTCGAACGGAGTGTGGTTCTCGGGGTCGATGGCCAGCGCGTCGAGGGGGACGACCCATCCGTCCGTCCCGGGGTCGAGCTCGACGACGTCACCGACCACCACGGACAGGTCGGGGAATGTCGACTCCAGACCGGCCACCAGCTCCGGGGTGAGCCCTCCCGTCGACCAGACCAGATAGGTCTCGGCGCCGGCGAGCGCCGTGCTCTCTCCCGCGGTCGTCGTGGAGCGGAGAGGGTCCATCTCGGTGCGGAGGCCGGGCGCCGGGGTCTCCGCCGGCTCGACGAGTGCCGGAGCGCCTACCACGCTGGCTATGGCGTATCCAATCAGGACCGCGATTAGCAGGGCCCCGAGCTCGACACCCCGTCTCACCGGGTCTCCATCGAGTCGGCGACCTCGACTAGTGCGTTCATCCCCACCGCGTCGCTCCGCAGGGCCACGATCCGGCCGTCTTCGACCCACTCCAGGGCCCCGGTGGAGGCGTCGTATCTCCCGGTCATGTCCCTCACTTCGACCTCATAGACGTCCGGTCCGGCCGGCGGGTCGAGGAGAGTCCCTTCCCGTTGGATTATGAGGATGTTGCGGGAGGCACCGCTGCTCAGGAGAATGGATATCACCTCCTCGTCGACCCGGGCTGAGGCGAACCACCCCTCGACCCGGGGCGCCAGGGTGCCCGCGGGAAGATCCGAGACGTCGGCCGTCGACGCCTCCAGCCAGGTCTCCGGGACCTCGACTCCGCGGATTTCGAGCGAGGCCGCCACCTCTACGAGTATCTCGGGCGGAACCGACCCCGCGACGACCATTTCGACATCCTCGCCGTGGATCGCCAACTTGTTGCCGGACGGAGCCATGTAGCCGACTGAGCCGTCGCCCAGCTCTGTCGGCCTGACGAAGGGGAGGGACATGCCGAAGAGGCGCGGCTCGTCCCAGTCGTCGGTGGTCTCGATCATCAGCCACGATCGCCCGTCGCTCCAGGTGGTGACCTCCACCAGACCTCCCTCGCCCAGTGGTCGGTGCCCGCTGCGATGGGGGACGAAT
>Ga0256867_10000659_pt1 | contig 13880 bp, 13 predicted proteins | sample RVTome_15_FD_185939 | JGI IMG/M metagenome (GOLD analysis project Ga0256867, IMG submission 185939) | Soil microbial communities from uranium-contaminated site in the Upper Colorado River Basin, Wyoming, United States - RVT150D86 (HiSeq) ... | reverse complement strand
GTTCCACGCCGATGGGGCCCCAGCCCCAGCAGCTGTTCTCGCTGCCTGCGCTGCGCCCTTCGGGCCCTGCTCGGCAGTACACCGCGCTCTCGGCTGAACACCGGCAGCGGTTCCACGCCGATGGGGCCCCAGCCCCAGCGGCCGGTTGGTTACACCGCGCCGACGACGGCGTCGGTGTCGAAGACGGCCAGGGCTCCGTCGGCATCGACCACGACGACCCGGTCGGCGGAGCGTCGGACCTTCTGCACCGGCGCCGTCACCTCGAGCTGGCCCAGCTCGTGGGTGACCTGGTCGCCCGAACCGGAGATGACCAGGAAGCTCCCGTCGGCGGCCACCACGACGTGAGCCTCGTTGAACACGAGCAAGCCCACTAGTGGTCCGGCCAGGTAGCCGGTGGCCGAACCGCGCACGACGGCGTCACCGGCGCCGGCGATGCGTCCGGAGCTGTCGAGGGTCAGGTAGCCGGCGCCGCCCACTGACCGGTCGGCCGCCACGATGGGCGGGCCAGCAGTCAGGGCCGGGCCGGTGCGGGCCGGCAGGTCCGCGTCCACGGCCACCACTCCGCCGTCGGCGAACACCACCCAAAGACCGGTCTCGGTGGCGTCGGCGACGAGCTCGACCGGCTGTTCGCCGAGGGGCACCAGGAGGCGTCCTGATCCGATCGTGGGCACGTCACCGAAGGGCCGGATGCGGCCGTCGGCGAGGAGCTGCCAGCCGCCGAAGCCGTCGGAGCGGACGGCGACGTCGATCGTTGTGGCCGTGACCGGTCCCAGCCAGGTCATCCGGTTGATCGAGTCGGTGACCGAGCCATCGGGCTCCACGACCCACATCGGCGGCGGGCCGGAGCGGTCGAGGTCGCTGTCCGGGTCGGGCGTCCCGGGGCGGGCCACCGGCGCTGTGGCCGGAACGGCCGTGGTGGCGGGCGCAGCAGTGCTGGGAGGAGCAGTGGTGGCCAGAGCAGTCGTGGCCGGAGCAGTGGTCGGCGCGGCGGTGGTGGCCGGTGCCCCCGAGGTGGGGCTCGACGAGGATGAGCCCGTGGGTAGCGCCGTCGCCGACGGCTGGATGGCAGCGCGGGCCGCGGGCACTGCCACCGTCTCGCCGTCGGGGTCGTCGGGGTTGGTGGCGAACGTCAGAGCCGCCGCCGCCACGCCGATGGCGGCCACCGTCGGCACCCAGTACCACGAGCGCCAGCGTCGACGCCGGGCAGGGCGCGTCCGACCGAGGTGCGACCGCCGTCCGGCCCTGGGCCGGGCCCCGGCCGCGTGCAGCACTACGGGTCGATCGCTCGGCCAACCGTGGGCACGAGCCACGGCTCGCAGCCCCTCGACGAAGTCCGGCATCGTGTCGTAACCGTCCGGGCCGCCGGCCTCCACAGCCGCCTCGATGGCCGCCGCGAGGTCCACAGGGACGACCGGTCCGGACGATGCGGCGCCGCGGTCCACAGCGCCGCCGGAGGCATGGTCGCCGGCAGTGCCGGTCGCGTCCGTGGTCGGTGGCGCCATCGTCCGCCGAACGAGCCGGCCCAGCGCAGCTACGTCCTCGGTCTCGGGGATGTCCCTACGCACGGGCAGGAAGCCCGTCACGCTGGTCCGGCCGTGGGGTCCGGTGATGACGTTGGCCGGGCTCAGGCGACCGTGCCCGAAGCCGGCAGCGCGTGCGTCGGCCAGGACCCGTCCTACCGACAGGCCCACGGCGACGGCCTCGACCGGCCGCAGGCGACCCCTGGACAGCCGATCGGCCAGGGCGCCGTGCCTTGCCCGCTCGGACACGACGTATGGCCGACCGCTGGGTGTCACCCCCGACTCGATCACCGCTACGACCCCGACGACGTCGTTCAGCGCCTCCATGTCGACCAGCTCCCACGCCGTGCCGGCCGGGTCGCGTTCGGGGAGCACCACCGCCGACACCTCCAGCCCGTCGCTCAGCCGTCGCCCCCGGCACGTCTCGGCCGCGTCGTCCTGGCCGATCGCCGCACCCAGCTCGTAGCCGGGAATCTCAAATTCCATCGTCTTGCGCCCGCTCCTGTGGTCACCGGCATCCCGCCGGCATCTTCACGACGTGTCGGCCACCTCGATCGCCGCCGCGGCGGCCGACTTGACGATCTCCTCGATCAGATCGTCGCTGTGGGCGAGGCCACAGAACAGCACCTCGTAGGCACCGGGGGCGATGGCCACCCCGCGGTCGGCCAGCGCGTGGAAGAGCCGAGCGAACAACTTCTCGTCCTGGGACCTGGCCCCGTCGTAGTCACGCGGGCGGTTGGTTCCGGCGTGGATCCCGATGAGGGTCCCCACCCGGTCGATCCGCATCTCCAGCTCGGCCCCGGCCAGGGCCGCGGCCAGGCCCTCCGCCAACCTTGTGGCGGTCGCCTCGAGGCGCTCGTAGGCGGCGGCGTCGAGCAGCGACAGGGCTGCCAGCCCGGCAGCGGTGGCCACTGGGTTGCCCGAGAGCGTGCCCGCCTGGAACACGGGCCCTTCGGGCGCGACCGACGCCATCACCTCGGCCGAGCCGCCGTATGCGCCGATCGGCAACCCACCCCCGATCACCTTGCCGAAGCAGCTGAGGTCGCCGGTCACCCCGTAGCCGGCGGCTGCACCGCCGGGGCCCAACCGGAAGCCGGTGATCACCTCGTCGAGGATGAGCAGCGCCCCCACCCGGTCGCACTCGGCCCTCAGCCCCTCGAGGAAGCCCGGTTCGGGGGCGACGAGACCCATGTTGGCGGCGACCGGCTCGACGATCACGGCAGCGACCGTCTCGTCGAGCGTGGGCACGACGTTGTATGGCGCCACGACAGTGTCGGCCACCGCCGAGGCTGGTACGCCGACCGAGCCCGACAGGCCGAGCGTGGCCACCCCGCTGCCGCCGGCGGCAAGCAGCATGTCGGCGTGACCGTGGTAGTTGCCGGCGAACTTGACGATGCGGTCACGGCCGGTGTGCCCGCGCGCCAGCCGGACCGCGGACATCGTGGCCTCGGTGCCGCTGTTGACCAGCCTGACCCGCTCCACGCCCTTGGTCCTGCTGCAGATCTCCTCCGCGAGCATGACCTCACGCTCCGTGGGCGCGCCGTAAGACGTACCGAAAGCAGCGGCCTCGGCCACGGCCTGCACCACCGCTGGGTGGGCGTGGCCTGCGATCACCGCGCCGTAGGACTGGATCAGGTCGACGTAGCGGTTGCCCTCGACGTCCCAGAGGAGGGCTCCCTCAGCCCTGGCAACGAAATAGGGGTGACCACCGACCGCCCCGAAGGCCCTCACGGGCGAGTTAACCCCGCCTGGGATCCGCCTGATCGCCCTGTCGAACAGCTGGTCGTTCGTCGGCACGGACACATCCTAGGTCCCGGCGCCCACCACCACGCTCCGCAGCGATGACCGGCGAGCGCAATCGAGCGGCGTCGGCCGTCCTGTCGGGGCACGGCAAGATCGGGGGCCGGCCTGGGGAGTCCGACCCCCGATCGCAGGACCTTCGCGCCGCCCGCTGATCAGACGCTGAACGGTGTCAGGGGCAGGCCATGCCAGGCTCGGCCCCGCTCCGGCGGCGCGCTACCACGAGGGCGGCGAGCAGGCCGTCGACGGTGTGGGGGTCGGCCTCGGCGGTCACGTGCAGGCCTCGCTGCGCGGCCCGCTGGGCGGTGGTGGGGCCTATGACCACGACCACGGGCGGAGTGGCCTTCGGGCCGGCTGCGTGCATCCAGCCGTCGACCGCCGATGGGGACAGGAACGTTATGGCGTGGGCGTTGCTGGCCCGATCGAGCGCACCGCGCCCCGCAGGCACGGCCAGGGTCCGGTACGCGGTGACGACGTCCACCTCCCAGCCCAGTTGCCGGAGCGTGGCCGGGACCTCGTCGCGGGCCACGTCGGATGCCGGCAGCAGGGCGCGCTGGGGCCCACCGGCGTGGCCCAGGACCGCAGCCAAGGCGGCGCCGGTGGCCTCGTGGGGTTCTGCGTCGACGACCAGGCCGGCGTCACGCGCCGCCCGCGCCGTGGCCGGACCGACCGCGGCCGTCCGGCACTTCGGTGGGGCCGAACCCAGGTGCCGCCGGACAGCTCTCACCGCTGCGGCGGAGGTCAGCAGCAGCCAGTCGTAGCTGGACAGTCCGCCCAACGCCCGCGCCAGGGCTCGGCCGCCGTCGCTGGGCTCCGCGGTCCGCAGCACGGGGATCAGGACCGCTTCGGCGCCGTGACGGTTCAGGGCGTCGACCAGGGGTTCCGACCGCTCCGCCTCCCGGGTGACGACGACCCGCCAGCCGGCCAGCGGGCCGGACCTCACCCGGTCGCTCCAGCCAGGCCGAGCAGGTCACGACCGCCGGCATCGAGCTGATGCCGAGCCAGCGACGCCCCCAGCTCCATGGGGTCGGATCCGGTGGCGGTGTCGCGCAGGACGATGCGGCCATCCAGCGAGGCCAGCATGCCCTCGAGGTGCAGAGCACCGCCCCATCCGCCCCAGGCGTCCGGGCTGCCCGGGCCTTCCGAGGCGTCCGGGCCTTCGGAGGCGTCCGGGCGGTGCAGCAGGCTGCCGTAGGCCCCGACCGGGAGGTCGCACCCACTGCCGAGCTGGGCCAGCCAGGCCCGTTCGGCGGTGAGGACCGCTCTGCTGGCCCGATCGTCGGTCGCAACCAGCAGTTCGAGCACCTCCCCGTCGTCGCTGCGGCACTCCACGGCCAGGGTCCCCTGCCCCACCTGAGGGACGACGACACCGGTTCCCAGCCGCTCGGCGATGCGGTCGGCCCGGCCGAGGCGGTCGAGGGCGGCGGCGGCGACCACCACCGCGTCGCAGCTGTCGAGCCGCGCCAGTCGAGTGTCCACATTGCCCCGCAGCTCCACGAAGCGCAGGTCCGGACGCATGGCCGCCAGCTGGGCCCGCCGGCGCACCGATCCCGTGGCCACCACCGCACCGGTGCCCAGCTCCGCCAGCGATTTGCCGACGATGGCATCGCGGGCGTCGCCGCGCGGTGGCACTGCGGCGATCGTGAGGCCGTCGGTCGGAACAGAGCGCAGGTCCTTGGCGGAGTGCACAGCGCACTCGGCGCGACCCGAGAGCACGGCCGCCTGCACCTCCTTCACGAAGACACCCTGGCCACCGAGCTGGTGCAGCGGGGTGGCCCGATCGCGGTCACCGGTGGTCTCCACGATCACCAGCTCGGTGGCGACGCCGGGGTGGACGGCCATCACGGCGGCGGCCACGTGCTCGGCCTGCCACCGGGCCAGCGGGCTCCCCCTGGTGGCGATGCGCAGGGTCACCATGACCCGGCGTCCTCGATGACGGTCGCGGCAAGTGCAGCGGGCACCAGGTCCCCCGTCACTAGAGCTCGAACAGCTCCCGCAGGCTGTCGGCCAGACGGTCGCCGTTCAGGGTCCCCGCCGTCTCCTTGACCTGAACCGTGGGGGAATGCAGGAGCTTGTTGACCAGCCCACGGGTGACGGCGTCGACCAGCTTGCGCTGCGCCGGGTCGAGCCCGGCCAGGCCGGCCCGGTGACGATCGAGCTCGGCCAACCGCACAGCCTCGCCGTGCCCGTGCAGCGCGGTGATGAGCGGGGCCAGCTCACGGGCCGATCGCACGTCGGCGAAGCGGGCCATCTCCCCTTCGATGATGGCCTCGACGGCTGACACCTCCTGAGCCCGCTCCTGGCGGCCCGCCTCCGCGAACGTCGTCAGGTCGTCCATGTCGAGAAGCGTCACGTCGTCGAGCAGCCCCACGGCGTGATCGACGTCGCGGGGGACCGCGATGTCCACGATGAGGAGCGGTCGACCGGCACGGGACCGGGAGGCCGCTTCGAGGTCGGCATGCTCGACGAGCACGGAGCTGGCGCCGGTGCAGGTGACGAGCAGGTCGACCTCGCTCAGAAGTCGGGGCACGTCGGACAGGTCGGCCACCTGACCGCCCACCCGGGCCGCCAGCCCCACCGCCCGGTGCTCTGTGCGGTTGGCGACGTGGATCCGGTCCGGCCCGGCGGCGTGCAGAGCGGCGACGATCCCCTCACCCATCTCCCCGGCGCCCAGCACCAGGGCCCGGCGTCCAGTCAGGCCGCCCAGCCGATCGCTGGCCATGGCCACGGCAGCCGAGGACACCGACGCTGCGCTGCGGGCGATACCGGTCTCGGTACGGGCCCGCTTGCCCACCTCGACGGCGTGGCGGAAGACCAGGTTGAGGCTGGGCCCGGCCGCCTGCTCGACCCGGGCGTCCTCCCACGCCTGCTTCACCTGTCCGAGGATCTCGTGCTCGCCCAGCACCACGGAGTCCAGCCCGGCCGCCACCCTGAACAGGTGACGCACCGCCGCCTCGTCGTGGAGCGCGTAGACATGGTCGACGACGCCGTGACGTGGCATGTCGGCGGTCTCGGCGAAGAAGTCCTGGATCTCGCCGAAGCCGCCGTGGAACCGCTCGGCCACGGCGTAGATCTCGAGCCGGTTGCACGTCGACAGCAGCACGGCCTCGCTCAGGTGGTCTGCGGCCACCAGTCGGGCCAGCGCCTTGGCGCGGTCAGGAGGGACGACAGCCAGGCGCTCCAGCAGGTCGAGCGACGCGGAGCGATGGTTGACGCCGAGGCAGACGATGGACAAGGGGGACCTCGCGGTCGGGTTCGTTGACAGCATGGCGGGTGGCAGGACGGGATCGCCACTCGGCCCGGCAATCCTGGGGAGAAACTTGTCACACGGAGACCGCCGCGCCGCGCCGGCCCCGATCGACGGCTCAGCCGGCGGCGGCGGAGAGGTCGTGGCGTTGTGCGTAGAAGCTGAGGATCTGCAGCTCGAGGGCGAGGTCCACCGGGCGCACCGTGACCCCTGGGGGCACGTCGACGATCGCTGGCGCGAAGTTCAGCAGTGATCGCACCCCGGCAGCCACGAAGCGCTCGGCCACCGCCGTCGCCACATCGGCGGGGACGGCCAGGACGCCGATGCAACCGACGTGGCGGCGTACGAGCGCCACCAGGTCGCCCAACGCGTGGACCTCTATGCCCCCCACGTGCCCGCCAACCTTGGCCTCGTCCACGTCGACCAGCGCCACCACGGGGAAGCCGCGGTCGGCGAAGCCGCGATACTTGGCCAGGGCCCGCCCCAGGTTGCCGGCCCCGGCGATGACCACCGGCCGCTCCGTGGCCAGGCCGAGCCGGCGACTCATCTCGAACAGCAGGTACTGCACGTCGTAGCCGACGCCACGGGTGCCGAACGACCCCAGGTAGGACAGGTCCTTGCGCACCTTGGAGGCGTTGACCCCGGACCGCCGGGCCAGCTCCTGGCTGCTGGCCGTAGCGGTGCCGTCCCGATCCAGGTCGACCAGCGCCCGGAAGTACACCGGCAGCCTGGCCACGGTCGCATCGGGGATGCTCCGGTCCATCATCGGTGACAGTAGTCGCCCGTTCACGATCTCACATGCTCGCGCTCTGTGTGGGCGGGGTTCACGTACCGTCGTCTCAACCCCTCGCTAGCCTCCGGGGCCGCGTGACCGCCGCCGCCTTCGCTGCCACCGCCACCCTGGTCTCCCTCGGCTTCGGTCTGTCCACCCTGGATCGGTGGTTGGAACGGCGGCGCGACCATGAGCTGGCCTGGACAGTGGCGCTGCTGTTGTTCGCGGCTGGCGCCCTTGCCCTGTGGGCGGGTGTGGCCACCGGCTGGACGGGGCCCATCTTCAGGGTCTTCTACCTGTGCGGGGCCATCCTCAACGTGGTGACGCTCGCCTTCGGCACGCTGCTGCTGCTGGTGGGGTCGGCCCGGGTCCGTCCGTGGACGTGGGTGCTGATCGCCTTCTGCGGCTTCGCCTCCGGCGTGGTGCTGGCCGCCCCGTTCGAGGCGGCCGTTCCCAGCGAAGGCCTGCCCACGGGGCGGGAGCTGTTCGGGCCCCTCCCCCGGATCCTGGCCTCGGTCGCCTCGATCGGCGGGGCCGCCGTCCTGGTGGGCGGGGCGGGATGGACCGTCATCCGCCTCCTGGGGCGTGGCCCGGACCGGACAGCGTCTGACACCCGGCTGATGTGGGCCAACGTCATGATCGCCGTCGGGGTGCTGATCCTCGGCCTGGGCGGTGCGGCCTTCGAGGAGCCGACACCGTTCGCGGCGACGACGGGGATCGGCATCGCCGTGGTGTTCGCCGGCTTCCTCCTGACCAATCCCAGCCACCCCCCGCACCCCCCGCACCCCCGGCACGCCCGCCGCGCCCAGGCACCTCCGTCGGCCTGACCGCTCACGTACAGGGCCAGGATCAGGCTCGCAGCGCCCTGCGGGTCACCTTGCCCGAGGCCCCGATCGGTAGGTGATCGTCGAAGACCACCTTGGTGGGCGCCTTGTAGCGGGCCATCTGCGAGCAGCAGAAGTCGATGATGTCGTCCTCCTCGGCGGCCGCACCGGTGGCCAGCACCACATGTGCGACCACGGTCTCGCCGGTGGCAGGGTCCGGGTGGCCCACGACGGCGGCCATGGCCACGGCCGGGTGCTCGGTCAGGATGGCCTCCACCTCGGCGGGGAACACGTTGAACCCCGACACGATGATCATGTCCTTCAACCGGTCCACGAGGTGGAGACGGCCTTCGTCGTCGGCCACGGCCAGGTCGCCGGTGCGCAGCCAACCGTCGTCGCTGAACACGGAACGGGTGGCCTCGGCGTCGTCCCAGTAGCCGGCGAAGACGGATGGGCCCCTCACCCAGATCTCTCCGGTGTCGCCGACCAGGGCCTCGTGGCCGTCGCTGTCCACCAAGCGAACCTCGACGCCAGGCACCGGCCGCCCGATCGACCCCGGGTGGACGCCGTCGCTGCCGTCGGTCGTGACGACCGGCGAGGTCTCGGTCAGGCCGTAGCCCTCGGCCACTTCCAGACCGAGGCGATCCCGGACCAGTGCGAACGTGGTGGGCGGCAGCGCCGAGGCGCCGCTGCGGGCGATGCGCACGGTGGCCACGTCGGCGGGCGTCACCTCGGGTAGCTGCCCCAGGGCCGTCCACATGGGCGGAGCGCCGCTCAGGACCGTCACACCGTGCCGGCGGATCGCCTCGATGGTCGACACCGGGTCGAAGCGCTCCATCAGCACGAGCGACGCGCCAGCCCTCAGGCCGGCCAGGAGCAGGGCGTTCAGCCCGAAGATGTGGAACAGGGGCAGGACGCACAGCGTCGTGTCGGCGGAGGTGACGGGGGCCGAGCGGGACTCCTCCAACGATCGCTGGTTCGACAGCAGGTTGCCGTGGGTGAGCACCGCTGCACGGGGCGCGCCGGCCGTGCCACTGGTGAACAGCATCACGGCCGGGTCGTCGTCGCCCCTGTCCAAGATGGGAGCCGGGTCGGCCGCCAGGAGCTCCTCCAGGCGGATCGCCCCGGCCAGGTCGGTACCCGCCGGTGCGATGACGTGGTCGAGGCCCCCCAAGGCAGTCACGTCGACCGTGGCGAAGTGCCGGGCCCCGGTCGGCCCCACCACCGCGGCCCGACAGCGCACCTGTCCCAACCGGGTGGTCGTCTCGCGGGCGGGCTGGCTGGGGTTGATCGGCACGGCCACCATGCCCGCGCCGACGATGGCCAGGAGCCACACCACGAAGTAGTGGTTGGTGCCGCACAGGACGGCCACCTGGTCCCCGGCCCGAAGCCCCAGGCCGCCCAGCCCGCCGCGCAGGCACGCCACCTGCTCCCGTAGCTCGCCGTAGGTGGTGGCGATGCCGCGGGACACGAGCGCCACGTCGGCCGCGGGGTGATCGTCGATGATCGAAGCCAGGTTCACGGCTCTCCCTGCCTCGGCAGCTCAGCGGAACAGGAACACGAACTGGACGGTGGCCGCGGCCAGCAGCGCGATCAGCAGCAGCGCGATCACGATGGTCGTACCCGGCCTCATTTCGGGCCCGAGCCTACGGCTCGACCGGCAGGTCAGGTGGCTGCGGCCAGGCGCACCTCGGACCCCGTCCCCAGCGCCAGCTCGTCTGCGGCGGACTGGCGGTCGGCGGCGATGGCGAGCAGGCCGTAGCTGTCGAGCACGAGCCCGAACTGGCCGGGGCCGAGCTCGGCGAAGGCACCGACCAGGGGCATGGAGCGGCGGTCGCCGCCGATCGACACGGACACGACGTCGCCCAGGTGCTCGATCGAGGCGGGATCGACGTTGAGCTGGGCGTTGCCGAAGCGGTCGACCCACAGCACCTCTGCCACCACCACCCCGTCCTCGTCACGGGCCACGGGAACCAGACCAGGCGTGAGCAGGGCGGGGTCGACGGCGGGGCCGAGCTCGGTCAGGTCGGTGCCGCAGCACAGGTACGCAGCCACGGGGGCGAACAGGTCGCGGCCGGCGAAGGTCGCCCCCGGGGCCTCCAGGTGGAAGTCGGCGTTGGTGAGCTCGACAGCGCGGCCGGCACCGCCGGCCATGGCCACGGCCGAGGCGAGGACGCCGTTGTCGGGGCCCACCAGCACGCCGGCGCCCTCGGCCACCTCGACCGCGATGGCCCGCCGCGAGGTGCCCACCCCAGGGTCGATCACCGCCAGCACGACGCCAGGGGCCACGTACTGGATGCAGCGGGCCAGGGCCAGCGACCCGGCTCGCACGTCGAAGGCCGGGAGGTCGTGGGTCAGGTCGATGACGGTCACGTGAGGCGCGAGGTCGCGGATCACGCTCTTCACCACGCCGACGAACTCGTCGGTCGTCCCGTAGTCGGAGAGGAAGCTGATCGTCTCGTACCGCTGACCCATGGCGCGCGTCGACGCTACCGGGACGGGCGGTGTCAGCCGTTGCCCAGCTCGCGTGAACGTCTGGTGGCCGCCTCCACGGCCTCGATGAACGCGGCCCGCACCGCCCAGCGCTCCAGGACGGCGAGGCCGGCGGCCGTGGTACCCCCGGGCGAGGTCACGTCGCCTTTCAGGGAGGCCGGCTCGCTGTAGGGGTCCCGGGCCAGCAGCTCCGCCGCCCCCCGCAGGGTGCCCACGGCCAGGGCGCGGGCGGTGGGGCGCGCCAGCCCCTGCAGCACACCGGCCTCGATCAACGCCTCCGCCACCAGGAACACGTAGGCGGGTCCCGAACCGGACAACCCGGTCACGGCGTCGAGCTGCCCCTCGGTGACGCGGACCACGGTTCCCACCGCCGCCAGCAGTCCCTCGGCCCACTCCAGATCGGCTGCAGCAGCGTAGGAGCCCGGGGCGATGGCGGCGACCCCCATGCCCACCAGAGCCGGGGTGTTGGGCATGGCCCGCACCACCGGCAGATCGAGGCCGAGGGCCGTCTCGATGGCGGCCAGCGGGACGCCGGCGGCTATGGACAGCACCCGCTCGGCGCCCGCATCGGCGACGGCGGCCGCGGCCGCCGGAACGACGTCGGGCTTGACGGCGAGCACGACCCCCCTGGCCTGGACCGGTTCGGCCACCACCTCGACCTGGCGCGTACGGCGGACCTCTTCGGCCCGCGCCTGGTACGGCTCCACCACCACGAGGTCGCTGGCGGGGTGACCGGCAGCCAGGAGTCCGCCCACGAGGGCGTCACCCATCCTGCCGCCCCCGACGACCAGCAACTCAGCGGCCACGACCGCACCGTAGCGGGCCTGGCCCAAGGCTCAGGCGGGAAGACTGGCCCGGCGGGAGAGGGCAAGCGACACCAGGCCGAGCGAAGCCACCGTGCCGATGACGAAGGCCGCCCTGGTCGACGTCGCCGCGATCGTGGCCGCGGCCAGCAACGGACCGATCGTCTGGCCCAGGCGCGTCCCGGTGGTGAACAGCGCCACCACGATCCCTCGCGACTGGGCAGGCGGGGTGCCGGCCACGTAGTCCTGCAACGTCGGGATGACGAGTCCCTCGGCCAGCCCCGCGAAGCCGGCGGCCACCACGACCAGGGGAACCCGGGTGGCGGTGGCCACACACAGGGCCCCGACCGCGTAGGCAACCGTGCCGACGACGATGGTGGTGTTCCTCCCCAGGCGCCGGTGGATGCGCGGCAGTGCGAGGATGACGACGATCGACAGCACGGCGTTGGCCAACAGAACCAGGCCACGGCCACCTGCACCTATACCGAACTCCTGCTCGAGGTGTTCGGGCAGGGTGCCCAGCGTCAGGCCGAAGACGAGCGTGAACAGCACAGCGCCCAGGCTGACGGCGGTGACGACGGTGGGATCGGTGACGTACGGCCTGGCTTCCCGTAGCTGCGTCCGCAGTGGGATGGGCTGGCGCTGGTGGGGAGCCGGCAGCACGAGCCGGGCCAGGATGGCAACGCCGATCCCGAAGCCGCACAGCAGGAACGGGGTCCGCCACGACCCCGCCTCGGCCAGCCAACCACCGATCACGGGGAGGATGGCGATGCCCAGGGTGAGCACCGCCGCGTTCCAGGAGATGCGGCGCGCCCGTTCCCGGCCCGACCAATGGTCTCCGATCAGCACGATCGCCAGGTTGACGAGGCCCGACGCGCCGGCCCCCTGGCCGACTCGCAACAGCAGGAGGACCCAGAAGCTGGGGGCCGCCGCCGCGGCCATCCCGAAGCCGCCGAACAGGAGCAGGCAGGTCACCAGCACGGGACGGCGACCGAAGCGGTCGGCCAGCAGGCCGACCACCAAGGCCAGGAAGACCCCTGGCAGCGCTGCGGCCGCCACCGGTAGCCCGCTCAGGGCTCCGCTCAGCCCGAAGTGGTCGGTGATGTCGGGCAGGGCGGCGATCACCACCGTGTTGGTCGTGATCGCGGCCAGCGTCGTGGCGAACACCACCACCATGAGGCCGCGCTCGGCCCGATCCGTCGTCCCGTCCGCGGTCCCGGCTGGGGCCGCAGGCTCAGTCACGAAATCGCGACGCGAAACCGATGCGCAGGGCGGGCCGGAAGTTCTGCTCCACGTAGGCGTACACCGAACCGACGATGCGGTCGAGCTCGACCACGTCGACCGACCCCACCCCGATCTCGCCGGTCAGGAAGATCGCATCCTCGGGGCCGATGCCGAAGTGGGCACCGACGAGACCGTGATTGCGGCGGAGCAGGAAGTCGTACAGCTCGACGCGGTTCTCCGCCGGCGCCGGCATCACGTAGGTCTCGTAGCGCAGCGTCCGCTGGCCGAGCGTCAACCAGATGGTCGTGAAGTCCTTGTCCTCGCCCACGAGGCGCACGTACCAGCGGTACGGGACGTCGTCCGCCCTGGTCACGTCGGCCAGGATCGGGTTGGACGCCAACTCGGTTGCGAGCCAGGCGTCGATGACCTCCTCCAGCGCGCCCAGCTGAGCGGCGTCGGCCGGAGGTGCCACCATCAGCGGCACTCCACGAGCTGGCGCATGCGGAGCCCGGCCACCACATCGGCGAACTGCTCGGCGGCCGCCTCCCAGGTGAACTCCTGGGCGTGGAAGGCGGCGTGCAAGCCCATCCGCTCGGCCTGCATCGGATCGTCGAGCAATGAGGCGGCGGCGGAGGCGAACTCGCCTGGGTCACGCGACGGGACCAGCACCCCGGTGCGGCCGTCGACCACGACGGTGGTCAGGCCGCCCACGGCCGAGGCCACCACAGGGATCCCGCAGGCGGCCGCCTCCAGGGCCACCAACCCGAACGACTCCGAGCGACTGGGCACCACCACCACGTCGGCGGCCCGGTACCAGCTCGACAGCAGGTGGCGGGCGGTGGGCGGCTCCCACATGATCCGATCTGCCACCCCCAGGCGGGAGGCCAGGGCACGCACATCGGCCAGATGGCGCACGCCTTCGGGACCGCTCGGGCCGCCCAGCACCACCAGGCGCGCGTCGGGCCGCTGCAGTGCCGCCAGCGTGGCCACGGCGATGTCGACGCCCTTCAGCGGCTGGATGCGGCCCACGAAGAGCAGGACCGGCCCTTCGCCGTCGAGACCGACGGCCCGCCGCGCACCTGTGCGGTCGCCGGGACCGAACAGGGCGTGATCGACGCCGGGGTGGATGATCTCCACCCTCCCGGGCGGCGCCTCGTAGAGCTCGGTGAGCTGTTGGTACTCGGGCAGGGCGTTGGC
>Ga0256867_10000658_pt1 | contig 13890 bp, 12 predicted proteins | sample RVTome_15_FD_185939 | JGI IMG/M metagenome (GOLD analysis project Ga0256867, IMG submission 185939) | Soil microbial communities from uranium-contaminated site in the Upper Colorado River Basin, Wyoming, United States - RVT150D86 (HiSeq) ... | reverse complement strand
CAGTTCATCCTTCATCCTTCATCCTTCATCCTTCATCCTTCAGAGGCGAGTCTCGCACCGCGATATGCGAGCGTCAACAAAACCGCGACCCTGTTGCGCACGTCAGGGTCATCGCGAGCCGCCCGCGCTGTTCAGGCGCGCGAGGTCCTCGCGCCGGTCGATGTCTACAAAAATGCCGGGATCGTCGCACTCGATGGGCTTCACGTCACCTTGGTGACGCTCGAGCACCGCGCGGGCACCCTCGTCGCGGTCAAGCGCCTGCAACTCCGGACGCAGGCGTGCCGCAAATCCTACGGGATGTCCTCGTTCTCCGCCGCGCGTCGGCGCGGCGATCAGGGCTCCAGCTTCCAGCGCCGCGACAATGCTCGCGATGGTCTCAGGCCTGATATCCGGCATGTCGGCCAGCGCAATCACCCAGCCGTCGGCTTCGCGCGCCTGTGCGATGCCATGAGCGAGGCTTGCACCCATGCCGCGTGCGGCGCCCTCGAACATCGTGACGTGGCAGCCCTCCTGCTCGAGCATGTCGTAGAGCGGAAAGTCGCCCCAGCGCACGATGGCCACCACGCTTGGCACCGCGGCAACGAGATTGCGCGCGGCATGGGCGGCAATGGCGACACCGTCTGCAAGCGGCTGCAGAAGCTTTTCGCCACCGAAGCGCGAGCCGCTGCCGGCGGCAAGGAGAATGCCCACGATGTTCGATGGAACGCGAGCAGCCATGGATGGACCTGATTATAGCGGCCCGCCGGACAGTTGACGGCCGTGCGCGCGCGGGCACGGGCAGTTGCCATCTATAATGCGGCTTCGCGCCAACCAATCCGCGAAGCCGCATATGCCGAAGTTCTGCGCCAATCTCACGATGCTCTGGAACGAGCTCGACTTCATGGACCGGTTTGGCGCAGCGGCGCGCGCCGGCTTCACCGGCGTCGAATACCTTTTCCCCTACGACTGCGACAAGAACCGCCTGGCCGATGAGTTGAAAAACCACAAGCTCGCCCAGGTGCTGCACAACTTTCCGGCGGGCGACTGGGCCCAGGGCGAGCGCGGCATCGGCTGCCACCCCGACCGCGTCGGCGAGTTCCAGGACGGCGTGGGCAAGGCGATCGATTATGCGCAGGCGCTCGGCTGCAAGCAGCTTAACTGTCTGGCGGGCATCGCCCCGCCCGGCATTGCTCCCGAGAAGATGCGCGAGACGTTCGTCTCCAATCTCAAGTTCGCCGCTGCCCAGTTGAAGGCCGGGGGCATCAAGCTGCTGACCGAGCCCATCAATACGCGCGACATGCCCGGCTTCTACCTCAACACGACCCGGCAGGCGCTCGACATCATGCGGGACGTGGGATCGGACAATCTCTATCTGCAGTACGACATCTACCACATGCAGATCATGGAGGGCGATCTCGCCCGAACGATCGAAGCGAATCTCCAGCTGATTCCCCACATGCAGCTCGCCGACAACCCCGGGCGCAATGAGCCCGGCACGGGAGAGATCAACTACGGCTTTCTTTTCGGGCACATGGACCGGATCGGCTACCGGGGCTGGATCGGTTGCGAATACAAGCCGAAAACGACCACCGACGCCGGCTTGGGGTGGGTCAAGCGGTACCTTGGCCGCGGGACACCACCCTAAGACACGAGATCGTTTCTCCATCAGGGCACAAGCAGCGCGCGCTGGCGTTTTTGGTATCCTCAGCGTCTCCGTGTCTCTGCGGTTGATTGACTAAGCACGTGATCCGGCATCATGTGCCCTTCCTCGATCTTGCTCTCCTTGTGCCGCGCCAACCGATGAAACACCTCACCCAGATGCTGCCGCAACCGCTCATACAGCACCTTCCTGCGCATCTTCGGCATGGACACTACGTGGTATTTGCACTCCCATTTCGTGTGGCTTAGGCTTCTTACCTCGTCCATCCTGGATTCTCCCTTTCGTGTGCTTGGCGGCTCACGATTGAGAGTTTCCTCGATGGACGCCCGTATCTGTCAAACTGCGACTGCCTCCCCGGCAGAGCCGGGGAGTCTCCCGCTTTACGCTAGGGGGTTCTCATGAGCAACATCGGATTCATCGGCCTCGGCATCATGGGCAAGCCCATGGCGTCCCACCTTATCAAGGGCGGCCACACGCTCTTTCTCTCCTCGAGGAGCGGCGTGCCGCAGGAGCTGACGGCGGCCGGCGGCAAGGCCTGCGGCAACGCGAAAGAAGTCGCGCAGAAATCCGAGATCATCATCCTGATGGTCCCGGACACGCCTGACGTTGAAAAAGTGCTCTTTGGAAATGACGGTGTTGCCGAGGGCCTGGCCCGAGGCAAGACCGTCATCGACATGAGCTCGATCTCGCCAATCGAGACCAAGGCCTTTGCCAAGCGCATCAACGAGCTCGGGTGCGAGTACGTGGACGCGCCGGTGTCGGGGGGCGAGGTCGGCGCGAAAAACGCGGCGCTCACGATCATGGTTGGAGCCAACGAAGTGACCTTCAACAAGGTGAAGCCGGTCTTCGATCTGATGGGAAAGAACATCACGCTCGTCGGCGGAAACGGCGACGGGCAGACCTGCAAGGTCGCAAACCAGATCATCGTTGCGCTCAATATCGAGGCCGTCGGCGAGGCGCTGCTCTTTGCGGCCAAGGCCGGCGCCGATCCCGCCAGGGTGCGCCAGGCGCTGATGGGCGGGTTCGCCGCCTCGCGCATACTGGAAGTCCACGGCGAGCGCATGATCAAGCGCACTTTTGATCCCGGATTCAGGATCGAGCTGCACCAGAAGGACCTCAACCTCGCCCTCCAGGGTGCCCGCGCCATGGGCGTGTCGCTCCCGAATACCGCGACCGCGCAGGAGCTTTTCAACGCCTGCGTCGCCAACGGCGGCGCGAAATGGGACCACTCGGCGCTCGTGCGCGCGCTGGAGAAAATGGCAAACCACGAAGTCGCCCGGTAACGCGCGGCACATGGATTCTGCCGGCGCGCAGCGGCAGCTATAATCCGGTTTTGGCGAGAGCGTCCGGAAGAGTCGAATGACGGCACCGGCAGAACAGACCGCGATTGACCTTCAGCGCCAGCGGGAGGTCGTGTCGGTGCTCCGCACGTTCCTGCCCGAAGCGAGCGTGCTCTTCGCACAGGAGGACGTGAAGCCCTACGAGTGCGACGGGCTCACTGCCTACCGCCAGGTGCCGATGGTCGTGGCGCTGCCGGACACCGAGCAGCAGGTCTGCCGCATATTGAAGGAATGTCACGCTCACAAGGTCCCGGTGGTCGCACGCGGCGCGGGCACGGGTCTCTCCGGGGGTGCGCTGCCGCTCGGCAACGGCGTGCTGCTCTCGCTCGCCAAATTCACGCGTATTCTGGAAGTTGATATTCGGGCGCGCACCGCCCGGGTGCAACCCGGCGTACGCAATCTGGCAATCTCGGAAGCGGTCGCATCCGACGGTCTCTTTTACGCGCCCGATCCGTCGAGCCAGCTTGCCTGCACCATCGGCGGCAACGTCGCCGAGAACTCCGGCGGCATTCATTGCCTGAAATACGGGCTCACGGTACACAACATTCTCAAGCTCCGCGTCGCGACCATCGAAGGTGACATGCTGGAGATCGGCGCCGATGCGCTCGACGCTCCCGGGTACGATCTTCTCGCGCTGATGACCGGCTCCGAGGGCATGCTGGGCGTGGTGACCGAGGTTACCGTCAGGTTGCTTGCGAGACCCGAGTATGCGCAGGTCGTGATGGCCTCGTTCGACGATATGGGCAAGGCCGGCGAAGCGGTCGCCAACGTCATTGCCGCGGGCATCGTCCCCGCGGGCTTCGAGATGATGGACCAGGCCGCGACGCGCGCGGTCGAGGGCTTTGCCAAGGCCGGCTACCGCACGGACGTCGCCGCGGTGCTGCTGTGCGAGTCGGACGGCACGCATGAGGACGTGGCGGATGATATCCGGCGCATCCAGGAGGTCATGGATAAGAGCGGCGCTGTGCAGACGCAGGTCTCGCGCGATGAGCCCGAGCGGCTGCGCTTCTGGGCGGGGCGCAAGGCGGCATTTCCAGCCGCGGGCGCCATCTCGCCCGACTATTACTGCATGGACGGCACGATCCCCAAGAAGCGGGTCGGAGAGGTCCTGCGCCGGATCACCGAGATGGAAGGGAAGTACGGTCTGCGCTGCGCCAACGTGTTTCACGCGGGGGATGGCAACCTCCATCCCCTGATCCTCTATGACGCTAACCAACCCGGTGCGCTCGAGCGCACGGAGGCTTTCGGCGCCGAGATCCTGGAGCTGTGCCTGGAAGTCGGCGGCACCATTACCGGTGAGCACGGGGTCGGGGTCGAGAAGATCAACCAGATGTGCGTGCAGTTCACCTCCCCGGAGCTGGAGACCTTCCATGCGGTCAAGAGGGCGTTCGACAACGAGGGTCTGCTCAATCCCGGGAAGGCCGTGCCGAGCCTGCACCGCTGCGCCGAGTACGGGCGCATGCATGTGCACCGCGGGCAGGAAAAGTTTCCCGATCTGCCCCGGTTTTGAAATCTGAACCGCCAAGGCGCGGAGAGAACCGATCATATGTGTGATTCTCTCCGTCTCTCCGCGGTTCAATAGTCTCCGCGGTTTTTTGCATTGCTCTGGTGGTAAATGTCTGATCCGGTCGCGCATTGGGCAGAAATCATCCGCGAGGCGGCGGCGCGGAAGCGCGCGCTATGCATCCGCGGAGGAGGCACCAAGGACTTCTACGGCGGCGAGCGGCGCGGTGACATCCTCGACACCAGGCCCTTACGCGGGATCGTGTCGTACGAGCCAACCGAGCTCGTGATCACGGCGCGCGCCGGCACGCCGCTCGGCGAAATCGAGGCCGCCTTGCAGGAAAAGGGCCAGCAGCTTCCCTTCGAGCCGCCACACTTCGACTATCGGCCCAGCGCCCCGGCCCCTTCCCCGTTGGGACACGATGATCTGACACTGGCGTCGGATGCGCCGGAGGAACAAATTGCCACCCTCGGCGGCTGCGTCGCCGCCGGGCTTTCCGGGCCGCGACGGGCCTACGCCGGTGCCGTGCGCGATTTCGTGCTGGGCGTGCGCATCATGGACGGCAAGGGAAACGCGCTTCGCTTTGGCGGCGAGGTCATGAAGAACGTCGCGGGCTACGATGTCTCGCGCCTCACCGTCGGCGCGCTCGGCACGCTGGGGGTCATCCTCGAAGTCTCGCTCAAGGTCTTTCCGATCCCCGCGTCGGAAGCCACATTGAAACTCGCCGCGGGCCCGGACGAGGCGATCAAGCTGATGAACCAGTGGGCGGGGAAGCCGCTTCCGGTCACGGGAACCGCGTACCGGGCGGGAAGCCTTACGGTTCGCGTGTCGGGCGCAGCAAGCGCCGTGAGCGCGGCCGTAAAGAGAATCGGCGGTGAAGCGATGGACGCGCAGCAGGCGGCCCGGTTCTGGAGTGACGTCCGCGAGCAGCGCGCGCCGTTCTTCGCCGGTGACCAGGCTTTGTGGCGGCTCTCGGTGAAACCGACGACCCCGCCGGTGGACCTCGCCGGACCGCAGTTCATCGAATGGAGCGGCGCCCTGCGGTGGTTGCGATCGGATGCCGATGCGAAAGTCATCCGCGAGACCGCCGAGCGCGCGGGCGGCCATGCCACCCTGTTCCGCGCGGGCCACAAGGCGGCTGCCGTCTTTCATCCTCTCTCCCCCGCCCTGGCGCAAATCCACCGCCGCCTCAAGGAAGCCTTCGATCCGGCGGGGATCCTCAACCCCGGCCGCCTCTACCTCGACTTCTGAAAGGCGTGAATGGTGAGCGGTGAATGGTGAATAGAGGACGACTCTTGGGAAGGTTCCTGGTTAAGTCCATTCACTATTCACTATTCACCACTCACGCAGTTGGCTGAAGATGCAGACGAACCTCGCCCCGTTCATCAAGGACACCGCCGAAGGGAAAGAGGCGGAGGCTATCCTGCGCAAGTGCACGCATTGCGGGATGTGCACGGCGACCTGCCCGACCTACCAGCTGCTGAGCGACGAGCTCGACGGCCCGCGCGGGCGTATCTACCTCATCAAGCAGGTCCTCGAAGGCGCGACACCGGGGCCCAAAACGCAGCTCCATCTCGATCGTTGTCTCACCTGCCGCTCGTGCGAGACGACCTGTCCGACCGGCGTGCGCTACGGGCGGCTGCTCGAGATCGGCCGCCCGTTGGTGGAGGAAAGGGTTGGCCGCCCGCCGGCCGAGGCTGCGCGGCGCAAGCTGCTTCGTGCGGTGATACCGAGCCGCAGGCTCTTCAATCCTCTATTGGCCCTGGGGCAGCTCGCGCTTCCGCTCCTGCCGCAGGAACTGCAACGCAAAGTGCCGCCGCCGGCAGCGGCCGCGAAACCCTGGCCTGCGGCCCGGCACGCCCGCAGAATGCTCCTGCTCGAGAGCTGCGCGCAGGCGAGCGTTTCGCCGGCGACCAACGTCGCCGCAGCCCGTGTTCTCGACCGGGCGGGCATCACGCTCGTGCGCGTGCCGGGTGCGGGGTGCTGCGGCGCCGTGTCACTGCATCTTTCGGCGCAGGAGGAAGCGTCGGGCTTCATGCGCCGCAATATCGATGCCTGGTGGCCGAGAATCGAAGCCGGCGCCGAAGCCATCGTCAGCACGGCGAGCGGCTGCGGCGTAACCGTCAAGGACTACGGCCACCTCCTCGCCAGGGACCCTGCCTACGCCGAAAAGGCGAAGCGCATCTCGGCACTGGCAAAAGACATCAGCGAAGTGATCGCGCTCGACGCAGCGAAACTCAAGGCCCTCATCACCCATCACCCATCACCGATCACCGGTCAGCGAGTAGCCTTCCATTCCCCTTGCTCGCTGCAGCACGGCATGAAATTGAGCGGCTCAGTGGAGTCACTGCTGACATCGCTGGGCTACTCGCTGACCTCGATACCCGACGCGCACCTTTGCTGTGGCTCGGCAGGCACGTACTCGATCCTGCAACCCGAGCTTTCAAAGCGCCTGCTGGCCAACAAGATGGCCGCCCTGGAGAACGGAAACCCTGCCGCCATCCTCACCGCCAATATCGGCTGCCAGATGCACCTTCAAAGCGCCACCAACCTGCCGGTGCGGCACTGGATCGAAGCCCTCGACGACAGCCTGTCGCTGTCGCGCTGACCCGCGCTTCGAGTCGCGTGCGACCGCTCTCCGCGCGAACGTCGGTGCAACGCGTTTGACGCTTACTTATTGTTTCGCCGTCTCGAATTCGCGGCGCTTCTCGGAGCGCCAGTCGGAAAACGGCTGAAACGTCGGATCGCCGGCGATCCTCTTGCGCGTCGCCTCCTCGATTTCCTTGTCGGAGAGAGAGAAATCGAGCATCACGCGGTGCGGCTGGGCGACGTACCACGGCGTATCGCAGAAGACCTCGAGGCGGTTGCCCTCCGGGTCCAGGAAATACACGGACCACGCGTTGCCATGGTCCACCGGGTCGATGCCCCCGACCTTGTTCTCCACGAGGTACTCGTGCATCGCCCTCACCTCCTTGAGTGAAGGCACGCGGAAAGTGATCTGGTTGATGGTCGAAGGCGTTCCTTGCTTGCGCCCCGTCACCATCACGATCTGGTGGTGATCCTTCGGGTCCTTGCTCAAGAACGTGAGGCTCGGACCGTTTTTAAGCGTGCCCGCGTCCATGACCTTGAAGCGAAGCACCCGCGTGTAGAAATCGCGCATCTTCTCCATGTCGGTCACGAAGAGGCCGATATGGCTCAACTCCCACTTGGGCAGGTCAGGCATGAGTTCCTCCTTGCGCTAAAACGAGATCGCTGTCGCTAGTGTCAACCGCGCCCATGATACTGCGACCACGGATGCGTTGGAACCTTGTTCCTTTAACTGACGAAAAAGTCATCACACCTCTCGGCTTTCGTCCGCAATACCTTCCGTCCCCCATTAAGCGGGCGGTCCAAGACCGCCCGCTGGGGCTTGTACTTTCTCCCGGACCGGCGTACGATGCGCCGCTTGTACTTTCCTGCGAAGGAGCGTACGATCGCGGCCGGCTTGTACTTTCTTGTGAAGGAGCGTACGATCGGCCGCATTTTGTACCGGGGAGCGCGCTGCTGATGCTCGATCTGAAGCCTTCTGCCATGGCGCGGAGCCTGGGAATTGCCCCCCCTTTCGAGCGCACAACAGGGAAGTCTGCCGCTTCCCTGGCCGTTCCGGTATACAAGGAAGAACTCTGGACGAGCCGCCAGCGCCAGGCCAACGCCATCCACGAGATTTCGTACCGCGGCTGCTTCAAGCCGCAGCTGCCGAATTATTTTCTGGAGCGGCTGAGCGCCGAATCCGATGTCGTCTACGATCCGTTCAGCGGCCGCGGCACGACCGCGATCGAAGCCGCCCTTCTCGGGCGCCGGGTGATCGCCAATGACATCAATCCGCTGAGCGCCGTTCTCACGCAGCCGCGGCTGGAAGTGCCCGAGCTTGCGGATATACAGCGGCGGCTCCGCTCGCTGCGCATCCGTGCCAGTGCCGGCGCCGACATTGATCTCTCGATGTTCTACAATCGGCGCACCGAGGCCGAGATCGTCACGCTGCGCGACTACCTCCGGCGCCGCCGCGATGCGCGCGAGGAGGACGCCGTCGACCGCTGGATCCGCATGGTGGCCACCAACCGGCTGACCGGCCACTCGCCGGGGTTCTTCTCGGTCTATACGCTGCCGCCCAACCAGGCCGTGGCGCCCGAGGATCAGCTGCGCATCAACCGCAAGCTCGGTCAGAAGCCGCCATACCGCGACACGCGCGCGCTGATCCTGCGCAAATCCGTCCAGCTCCAGGGCCAGCTCACCGCATCCGACCGCGAGCGGCTGCGGCGCGCCGCCGCCCGCGCGATCTTCCTCAACTCGGACGCCGCTGCGACGCGAGCGTTGCCGGGCGGCGGCGTGCAGCTGACCGTGACGTCCCCGCCCTTCCTCGATGTCGTGCAGTATGCGCGCGACAACTGGCTGCGCTGCTGGTTCAACGGTCTCGACGCCGAGGCGATCGGCGAGCGAATCACGATGTCGAGGACGCCCGAGGAGTGGGCCGCCTCGATGTCGCAGGTCTTCGGAGAGCTCTATCGCCTGACCGCCCCGGGGGGCTGGGTCGCTTTCGAGGTGGGCGAGGTTCGCCGCGGCGCGGTGCGACTCGATGAAATCGTGGCGCCGCTTGGCGTCAACGCCGGCTTGGAATGCGGTGCCGTTCTCATCAACACCCAGCGCTTCACCAAGACCGCGAACATCTGGGGCGTCGAGAACAACCGCCTCGGCACCAATTCGAACAGAATCGTCCTCTTCCGTAAAGTCTGAGACCCTTCTTAGCCGCAGATGAACGCCGATGAACGCAGATAGAAGATTTACCTAACGCCGTGCTCGATGTCGCTGTGATCGCCGCGCATCGGCGTGCATCGGCGGCACATAAACGCAGCTCGGGGTTGTGAGTTGTGGGTTAGAAGTTTTTTGTATATGAAGATCTGTATTTATCCGCGGCTAGATTTCAATTGACGGTTTTGCGAGGTAGTCGCGATTGAGGGCGCTGACGCCGGGACAACCGATAAGGGCCAGCACGCGGTCGATCTCATCACGGTAGATCTCGATCGCGCGTGCCGCGCCCGCCTGCCCTGCCACTGCGGTTCCGTACAGCGTCGCACGTCCAATCAGCACCGCGGCGGCGCCCAGGGCGAGCGCCTTGACCACATCCGCACCGCGGCGAAATCCGCTGTCGACCATCACCGTCAGGCGCTTTCCGGCTGCCTCGAGAACGGAAGGCAGGACCTCGATTGGCGCCATCGTGCTGTCCACCGCGCGGCCGCCGTGATTCGAGACGATCACCCCATCGGCGCCGCAGTCCGCCGCGAGCACCGCATCCTGCGCGCGCAGGATGCCCTTGACGATCAGCCGGTGCGGCCAGATGCGGCGCAGCGCGTTGAGGTCCTCCCACGTGAGCGAGTCCGTCACCATCATCGAGCGCCCCATGGGAAGCGCCGTGATCCGCTGCTTCATCTGCGTCGGGTAGTTTTCATAGCGCGGCATGCCGGTGGTCACGAGATAGCGCGCGAGCACCGTCGCGAGCCAGCGCGGATGGAGCATCACATCCGTCACGTTGCGGCGGGTGAAACGAAAGGGAACGGTCATGCCGTTCCGGAGGTTGTACTCGCGCCCCGGCGGCACCGGCGTGTCCACGGTGACGACCAGCGCCTGGTAACCGGCGGCCTTTGCGCGCTCGACGAGTCCCTGCGACAAGGAGCGGTCGGGCCACATGTAGATCTGGAACCAGAGGGTCCCGCCCGCCTGCTCGGCAACCTTTTCCATGGCCGTCATCGATCCGGTGGCCAGCGTGAACGGAATTCCCGTGGCCGCGGCGGCGCGCGCCAGGGCGATTTCCCCCTCGAACCAGTTGAGCCCCGCCGATCCCGTGGGTGCGATCGCGATCGGCAGCTTGTGGCGGTTGCCGAAAAGGGTGATCTCCTGGCCGCGGCGCGAGGTGTCCACCAGCGCATGCGGAACGAGCTTGATGCGCTCGAACGCTTCGCGGTTGTTGGCAAGAGCGACCTCGTCGCCGTTGCCGCGATCCATGAACTCGAAGACCCCCTTCGGCAGGCGCCGCCGCGCGAGCTCGCGCAGGTCCGCGATGTCATACGCCCCTAGAGTTTTATCCATTAATCGTCGTTATAACCGCGGATAAGCGCGCATGTTTCAATTACTGAACCGCCGAGACGCCGAGACCGCCGAGAATTTCCAGATAGAACGCAAAGCGTTTCCGAACAGCACAATTCATCCTTCTGACTTCTGCCTTCTGGCTTCTGCCTTTGGGTCCGTCACTCATCACGCTCCACCAACTCGTCACGGGGGCTCTCGACGGTGTCCCGCTCGAGCGCCAGCAGCGCGTCGAGCCCGAGCGTCTCATGCAGTGCGTCTTGTTCCGCGGCACGGGACGTGCCCGCAAGCACGGGGACAGGCCTGCCCGCAGCCAGCGCCTCGTAGCCCTGCTTCATCGCCCGGTGAAACCAGAGCGTAGGCGTCGTGACCGAAATCAGCCGATATCCGAGCGCACCCGCGTCGTCGAGCGACATGCCGAGGCTCCGCAGCCCGTCGCCGGGCAGCGAGAACATGAGCGGCGGCCCCAGGCGCTCGCCCACGAAGCGCATCTCCTCGGGGGTGCGGGGCGAGAGGTAGAGGACATCGGCTCCTGCTTCGCGGTACGCGCTCGCGCGACGCAGGGCATCGTCCATGCTGCTCGCGCGCACGCCGTTGGTTCGCGCGATGATCACGAAATCGAGGTCCTGGCGCGCATGCACCGCCTCATGCACTTTCGCGACCATCGCCTCCTGCGGAATCATGTGCTCGATCCCGACGTGGTGATGCGCGCGCTTGGGAAGCACCTGGTCCTCGATCTCGATGGCGCAGAACCCGGCCGCCTCGGCCGCTTTCAGGGTGAACCCGACGTGCATCGGGTCTCCCCACCCGCAGGTTCCGTCCAGGATCAGCGGCAGGCCGCATGCGGCCCGGATCTCGACTCCCGCCTGCACCATTTCCGTGAGGCCCAAGTTCGCCTCGAGCACCGTCTTCACGTAACCGAGCGGACCGCCGCCCAGGTAAAGCACCTTGAAGCCCGCCTGCTCAGCGAGTTTCGCACAGAGCGGGTTGAAGACGGCTGGCGCCAGATACGCGGCGTTTCCGGTGAGGATCTCTCGAATCATGGTGAGCGAGTTCACGGCGATGAATCCTTTTGCTTGCCTGCGTGTTCTCAACCCATGAGCAACGCCGCGCGGCCCGTGACGAGCCCCTTGTCGAGCTGCCGGTGAACGGCTTCCGCTTCCGCCAGCGGGACCTTCACGTTGACCATCGGCCAGACCTCGCCGCGCGCGACGAGCTCCAGCGCGTCGATGACCTCCTGCCGCGTGGCAAACCGGCTGCCCATGACCTCGAGCTCGTTCCTCTGGATCGTGCGATCGGCGTGGAAGCCTCGCCCCTGTCCGGCAAGCAGCATGAGCCTGCCGCCCTTGTTGAGCGACTGGAGCGCCGCCTCCGTCGTCTCTGCCGTGCACACGAAGTCGATCGCGACATCGACGCCTTTGCCGCCGGTAAGCGCCCGCAGCTCATCTGCGACCTGTCCTTTCGACGCATCGACGTTCGCGTGCGCCCCCGCCTTGACGCACGCGTCGAACTTGGAAGCCACGACATCCACTCCGATGACGGTTTTCGCGCGCGCCCAGCGCGCGAGCATCAGCATGTGCACGCCCAGGCCACCGCCGGCACCGAACACGGCCACCGTGTCGCGATACGAGATCCGCGCGCGGCGCACGAGCTTGACCGGTGTCGCGATCGCATCGCAGGCGACGCCGGCTTCGGCCGGGTGCTTGCGCCAGTCGAGACCGGCGGGCAGCTTGATGAAGTTCCGCGCGGGCAGCTTGATTAATTCGGCGTAGCCGCCGTCGCAGTCGCGCCCGACGTGGCCCGCGAGATTGTCGCACAGCGTCTCGCGGTCGATGCGGCACCAATAGCAGTGCCCGCAACTGAGGTAATAGTAGGCCGTGACCGGGTCGCCCGGCTTGAGCTGCGTCACCCCTGCTCCGACCGCTGCGATCTCGGCGCTGATCTCGTGACCCGCGATCCTAGGGTACTTCACCGGATTGCGCCCGGCGCGCGTATGGTGCACCGTCAGGCCGGCGCCGCAGGCGAGCACCTTGGCTACGGCCTCGCCCGGTCCGGGCACCGGATCGGGAACCGTCTCGAGCACGAACGGCGCGCCCTTCGCCTTCAGCACCATCGCTTTCACGCTTGTTTCCTCGCAACCCTCGGCGGTCTCGGCGTCTCGGCGGTTCAAATAACAAACTATCAGTGGCCGCGCGGAGCCCCGCCCGGCAGCCACGCCGTCGGCGCCAGCGCCTGCTCCTCGCTGATGCAGTCGATCACCACCGGTTTCCCCATCGCCCACGCCTTCGGCAGCAGCGCCTTCAGCTCGCCCGGCTTCTCGACCCGGAACGCCGCGCATCCGAGCGCTTCGGCCACCTTGCCGAGATCGGCCTTGGTCTGAAAGCGCCACATCTCGCCGGACAGCGCATCGCGCTTCTCCTTGTAGGCGGCTCGCACAAGCGGGATTTCCTGGTTGAGAGAGCTGTTGTTGTTGATGACGACGACGAGGTTGATGCCGTGGCGTGCAGCCGTTTCCAGTTCCGGGAGGTGGTAGTACGCACCACCGTCACCCGTAAAGCACACGACCGGGCGGTCGGGCAGCGCGCACTTTACCCCCATCGCGCCGGGCAGACCCCACCCGAGTGAACCTTCGCAGCGGATGTAGCGCTGGCCGGGCCGAGTGAGGTCGATCATCTGCCCGGTCCACATCCCGGCATGCCCGGTGTCGGACACGACCACCCCGTTGTCGGGCAGCGCTTCCGTGATCTCGCGGCACAGGCGCTCGGGCCGCAACGGCACGGCGTCGGAGCGCAGCATGGGCTCGGTCTTCGCGCGCCACTCCTTCACCAGCTGTTGCACGCGGCCCGTCCATGCAGCCGCGGCGGCTGGCGCTTTTGGCTGCAACGCGTCTGCGATCATGCGCAGCCCCACCTTGGCGTCCCCCATCAGGGAAACGGCGTTGGGGTAGTTGCGCCCCAGCTCGGCTCCGTCGATGTCGAGCTGGATCACGGGCGTCCCGGCGGCCGGAATTCTCCAGTTGGCGGTCACCTGTCCGCCGGAATGGTTTCCGACGAAAAAGACGAGGTCCGCTTCCGACACGGCCTGGTTCGCGCACGCCCGGGAATAGATGCCGGCGACACCGACGCTGAGCGCGTGGTCATCAGGAACCGCGCCCTTTGCGGTGAGCGATGTGGCAACCGGTATCTGCAGCTTCTCGGCCAGCTCAACGAGCTCGCTCTGCGCCTGCGAGAGAACCACGCCGCCGCCGGCAACGATAATCGGGCGCTGGGCACCGGCGATCCGCGCGGCGG
>Ga0256867_10000657_pt1 | contig 13893 bp, 6 predicted proteins | sample RVTome_15_FD_185939 | JGI IMG/M metagenome (GOLD analysis project Ga0256867, IMG submission 185939) | Soil microbial communities from uranium-contaminated site in the Upper Colorado River Basin, Wyoming, United States - RVT150D86 (HiSeq) ... | reverse complement strand
GACGATCTGGCAATCTGTGCCGGCTTTGCTGAGATTGATGGTCGATGAGGTAAAGGCGACTGACCAGCAAACTCTCTCATCTTTGCGCCTCGTATTGATGAGTGGGGACTGGATACCCATAACGCTTCCGCAACTACTGAAGTTGGTGGCGCCGAGTGCGAAAGCCATCAGCCTGGGTGGTCCAACAGAGACGACGATTTGGAATATCTCCTACCCGATCGAATCAATTGATCCATTATGGAAAAGCATCCCCTACGGTAAGCCACTCTCGAACTCTCGCTTCTACATCCTCAACTCGACCATGGATGACTGTCCGGTTTGGGTGACCGGAGAGATGTACTGCGCGGGAATCGGGCTGGCACGTGGATACTGGCGGGACGAGCAGCAGACTAAAGCGAAGTTTCTGACGGACGAGCGCCGTGCAGAGCGGTTGTACCGGACCGGGGATTTGGGACGATATCTGCCGGATGGCAACATCGAGTTTATCGGGCGGTCAGACTTTCAGGTCAAAGTGCAGGGGAATCGGATAGAACTGGGAGAGATTGAGGCGGCTTTGAAGCAGCATCAGATGGTTGGTGATGCAGTCGTCACCGTTTGCGGGCCGCATGACGGCGACCGGCGGCTGGTCAGCTACGTCGTGCCTAAGCCAGAGGCGCCGCCGCCGAGTACAGCGGAGCTGCGGGACTACCTCAGCCGGAAACTACCGCTGTACATGGTTCCATCTGTCTTCGTGATGCTCAAGGAGTTGCCGCTGACACCGAACGGCAAGGTGAATCGTCGAGCCCTGCAGGAACCGAATACGACAACCAATTTATCCGTTGTTCCATCGCGTGCTGAAACCGCCGACCCTTCGCTCCTCGCAAGAATCGCGAGCACCACCGCCGAGATTCTCAAGATCGAACGGGTTGATCCGGACGTCAAACTCTTAAATCTTGGCGCTGCTTCAATCGACATAATGCGGCTTGGCGGAACCCTGCAGCAGAAGTTTGGCTTCCGGCCGCAGATGGGCCAACTCTTTCGCCTGCCGACCGTTAGGGCTATCGCGGAATACTATGAGAGTTGTTTGCAGAAGCAATCATCTGCGGGAACAACATTGTCGGGAAGAGTCGATGAAGAAACCAGGGCCGATGCGGTCTTAGCTGCAACTTCTTTGCTCTTCGATCCGGAGCAACGCGAGAAATTCAAGGCCAGTCGCCCGGGCTGGAGGCAATTGACAACTCAAACCTCGTGGATCGATTTAGGATTGGTAGAGCCCGACGAAGTTCTGACGAAATGCTACCGGCGACGGCGTAGCCATCGGAACTTTTCCAGCCAGGCTGTGAGATTGGAAGAGTTGGCTGGTCTTCTCAATTGCCTCGCCGAGATCAGCCTCGACGAGCAACCAAAATATCGCTATGGCTCGGCAGGGGGGCTTTACCCGGTTCAGACTTACCTCTACATCAGCGAGCAGCGCGTGCAAGGAGTGCCGGTGGGGCTTTACTACTATCACCCGCTAAAGCGACAGCTTGCGCTCATTGCGGAGAGTGTCCGTTTGGACCGGAGTATGCACTTTCATTATAACCGGCCAATCTTTGACGAAGCGGCCTTTACCATCTTTTTGGTCGCGCAGTTGAACGCGATCACTCCGATGTACGGAAAGAGCAGCTTGAAATACGTGCTGCTTGAAGCCGGAGCGATGACCCAGTTGCTTGAAGTGACAGGACCGGACCATGGACTCGGTTTATGTCAAGTCGGTGAAGTGGAGTTTGAGGAAGTACGCAAGCTTCTAGGGTTGGAAGAGAGCCAGGTGCTGCTTCACACTCTGTTGGGAGGAAAGGACGCAGCGATTTCTCCACCGACGATTAGCCCTGACAGGGCGCGCAGGCATGAAGCATTTCCCCTCCTCGACATTCAGCAGGCAATCTGGATCGGTCGTAACGCAGATTACGCTCTCGGTAATGTCTCGACACATGTTTACTATGAATTTGAGAGTACGGAGCTTGATTTAGAGCGTCTCACACGAGCCTGGCAAAGCTTGATTGAGCGTCACGATATGCTGCGCGCTATCGTGATGTCCAATGGCCAACAGCGGATCTTGCCGGATGTGCCGCGCTATCAAATCGAGGTCGTCGATATGCGTGGGCAAGAGCCGCAGATTGTCGAAGCACAACTGCAGCAAACGCGCGAGCGCATGTCGCACCAGGTGTTGCAGCCCGACAAGTGGCCCCTTTTCGAAAATCTCGCACACCTGCTGGACGAGGGATGGGTTCGTCTGCACACAAGCATCGATTCACAGTTTGTAGATGCGTTGAGCGAAAATATTATCTTTTCTGAACTCTCCGACTTCTACTCGAACCCTGACCTGATTCTGCCGCCGCTTGAACTCTCTTTCCAGGATTGTGTGTTGGAAGAGGTGGCGCTCCGGGCCTCCGAGACATATCGCAAGTCGCGCGAGTACTGGCTCGCGCGTATCCCGACGCTGCCGCCCGCACCGCAGCTTCCCTTAACCCAGAATCCGAACTCGCTCAAGTATCCGAAGTTTGTCCGTTATGATGCTGTCCTTGGCGTCGAGCAGTGGGAGCGTTTGAAGTCTCTCTGCGGGCAAGCAGGTTTGACTCCTTCTATCGTTATCTGTGCCGTCTTCGCATCTGTTCTAGCTACCTGGAGCAAGAGCCAGCACCTGACACTCAACCTGACACTCTATAACCGGCCTCCCCTGCACCCACAAATCAACGACATAGTGGGCCAATTTACCGGAGTGAATTTGTTGGAAGTTGACTGCTCGCGGACGAGCAGTTTCACCGAACTCGCACGCCAACTACAGGATCAGCTCTGGGACAACCTGGAGCATCGTTATTTCAACGGCGTCGAGGTCCTGCGCGAGTTGGCCCGCTTTCAAGGGATGGCGCCGCAGGCGATGATGCCGGTTGTGTTCACCAGCATGCTCAACCAGCCTGCGCGCCGCAAAAGCGGGACGCCGCTAAGGTGGTTGGGAGAACTTGAATACAGTATTTCACAGGCGCCGCAGGTCTGGATTGAGAATGATACAAGTGAGCGCGATGGGACGCTCTCGTTCTACTGGGATTGTGTCGAAGACCTGTTTCCGCCAGGCCTTCTCTCAGATATGTTTGGCGCTTATTGCGGGCTATTGGAACGGTTGGCTGCGGAGCCGGATGCATGGCAAGGATCGGTGCCGTTGCCTCTTCCGCCGGCACAGTTGCAGCAGCGAGCTGCGGCTAATAAGACGGACGCTCCGATCCCAAACGAACTCCTTCATACCTTATTCGCTGCTCAGGTTGATAAGCACGGTGATCACCCGGCGGTAATCACTTCACGGCGCACTCTTAGCTATCAGGAGTTGCATTGTCGTTCAAATCAGACCGCACACTGGTTGCGCCATTTGGGAGCGCGGCCGAACACACTTGTTGCGGTAGTGATGGAGAAAGGATGGGAACAGATTGTAGCTGTGCTTGGCATTTTGCAATCCGGCGCAGCCTATGTTCCGCTTGACCCTCAACTTCCCGGAGAACGACTTCGCTGTCTGCTTGAAGCTAGCCAGGCAAAGCTGGTTCTCACTAAGCCTTCTCTGGACGCGAAGATAGACTGGCCGGAGTCTGTCCATCGGCTTTGCATTGATGATGAGCGCCTCGATGGTTGGTCTAGCCAATCTCTTGACGTGACACAAAACGCAGATGACCTGGCCTTCGTCATCTACACATCCGGTTCAACCGGTCTGCCGAAAGGAGTAATGATCAGTCATCGGGGCGCGGTCAATACGATCGTGCATACGAATGCGCGCTTTGCAGTCGGACCTGAAGATCGCGTGCTCGCTCTCACTGCGCTCAACCACGATATGTCCAGCTTCGATATCTTCGGTTTGTTATCAGCCGGCGGAGCTATCGTGATGCCGGAGGCCGCCGAGAGACGAAATCCGGCTCATTGGGCAGACTTGATGAGCAGAGAGCGAGTCACAATCTGGAACTCCGTGCCGGCCATGATGAAAATGTTGCTCGACTACCAGGAGGAGCGAGCCCTGGCGTTTTCTGGTGCGTTGAGATTGGCTTTTTTGGGAGGGGACTGGATCCCGCTGGATATGCCTGCCCGGATTAGGACGTTGGCCGAGTCAGTGCAGGTGATTAGCGTCGGTGGACCAACTGAGACGACGATCTGGAATATTTGCTACCCGGTCGAGTCGATTGATCCTTCGTGGAAGAGCATTCCTTACGGTAAGCCGCTCGCGAATTCTCGTTACTACATTCTCAATGATGCGCTTGCTGACTGCCCGGTGTGGGTTGCGGGAGAACTCTACTGTGCCGGGGCAGGAGTAGCACAAGGGTATTGGCGTGACGAGGAGCAGACGCGTGCAAGTTTCTTCGAAGATCCGCGCACCGGTGAGCGGCTCTACCGGACGGGCGATCTGGGCCGGTATTTGCCCGATGGCAACATCGAGTTTTTGGGAAGGGCTGACTCGCAGGTAAAAGTCCAGGGAAACCGAGTTGAGTTGGGAGAGATCGAGGCGGCTTTGAAGCAGCACGAGCAGGTCAGCGAGGCGGTGGTGGCCGCGGAGGGCGAGCTGCGGGGCGAGAAGCGGTTGATCGCTTTTTACACGCCGCGAAAAGGAGGCAAGCCTTCTGCGCAAGAACTGCGCGGATTTCTGAAAGAGAAGCTGCCGCTTTATATGATTCCGTCGCTCTTCGTGCAGCTTAAAGAGTTGTCGCTGACCCCCAACGGAAAAGTGGACCGCCGAGCTTTGCTTACCCGGGCACAACCTCGGGTCGACCCCGAGAAGGCTTTCGTTGCGCCTCGCAACCCGGTTGAGCGACAGGTAACTCGCATCTGTGCGGAAGTGCTGAAATGTAAGGTCGGCATCTTCGATGACTTTTTCGCTCTCGGCGGGAATTCGTTGACCGCTATGCAACTAATCTCAAAATTGCGTACTGAATGCGATGTAGAAGTGCCACTCGTCGAGCTCTTCGACAATCCCACTATGGCTCATTTGGCTGAGACGATTATGGAAGAGCAGTTCAAAGCGGCTGAGCCGGAGCACGTCGCGCAGCTCCTGGCAGAATTGGACCAGCTTTCGGAAGATCAAGTGGAGAGGCTCTTGCACGAAGCCGACAGGAGCGCCGATCATGCAACGTAAGAGTGACTTAGATAAGCGAATCGCCGAGCTCTCACCGCAAAAGCGCATCTTGCTGGCGCTGCGACTCCAGCAGAAGCAGGAGCGGATAACGCAAACTATTCCGCGGCGTAAAGAGGGAGGGCGCCTCCCGCTGTCTTACAATCAAGAAGGACTGTGGTTTTTGGATCAACTGGAACCCGATAGTCCGCGGTTTTGTCTTTCCGGAACTCTGCGCTTGCAGGGGACCTTGAATGCGAAAGCGCTCGAGCAAGCCATCAACGAGATTATTCGCCGGCACGAAGCTCTGCGAACCACGTTCACAACAATTGGAGAAGAGCCCGTACAAGTGATTGCTCCTGTCCTCACCCTTGATCTCCCACGGAGGGACTTGCGAGCTTTTCCGGAATCCGAGCGCGAATCGCAAGCGGCGCGGCTCGTCGCGGAGGAAGCCATGCGGTCTTTTGATTTGGCGCGTGGCCCACTCATACGCGTCAAGTTACTGTCGTTGGCTGACGAAGAACATCTGTTGCTCCTGACTACCCACCACATCATCTCGGACGGTCAATCATTGGTCATCTTCGTTACCGAGCTTGCTGCCCACTATGAAACGTTCTTGTACGGTGCGCGGCCAGTGATGCCGGACTTGCCGATCCAGTATGCAGATTTTGCTCAATGGCAGCGGCATTGGCTAAATGGCCAGGTTCTTGAAACTCAGCTTGATTACTGGAAAGGGCAACTGCGCGGCAAACTTCCCGTGCTGGAACTTCCGATCGACCGTCCCAGACCACGAGTCCAGACCTATTGGAGCGCGGATCAGACTCTATTACTGCCTAACCCGCTGTTTGGACCATTGAAGGCCTTAGCAAAGGAGGCGGGGGCTACAGTCTTCATGGCAGTGCTGGCAGTCTTTTTTGCTTTGCTCCATCGTTTTACGGGCCAGGATGACATTATCGTAGGCTCTCCCATTGCTGGCCGGAGACGGACCGAGACCGAAGGTGTGATCGGTTACTTCGTTAACATGTTGGCTCTGCGCGTAATCTTCTCAGCGCAGATGAGTTTCGAAGAACTGCTCCTACAGGTTCGTGAAGTGGTCCTGGGAGCCTACGCCCACCAGGATCTGCCATTCGGCAAGCTCGTAGCGGCACTGCAGCCGGAGCGCAGTCTCAATCGGACACCGCTCTTCCAGGTAGTCTTCATTCTCATCGATTCGCTACAGACTATTGAGACCCCCGGCCTCAAGTTCAATCCTTTGCAGATAGATAGGCAGACGGTTAAATACGACATCATCATTTTCATTGAGCAGAACGAGGAAGGCTTAAAAGTACTTTTGATGTACAACACAGATCTCTTCAATCATTCCACAATCTCGCGTCTGCTCGCCTACTTCCAAACACTGCTCGAGGGAATGGTCGCCCACCCGTGGCAACCGCTCCTCGACCTTTCTATCGAGCGAACAGATGTCGACACCCCCATAGCCTTCGCTCCCGCGCCCAGCGACTCGGATGAAGAGGCCCGCTTTCTGTTTTAAGCAGAGGAAACTGGCAACGAGTTAATACTGCGAGCACCGCAACCGACGGCTACATAATCGGAGACATAACTGATGCGTAACGAAATACTACTGGTGCTGCCACCCTTCTTTACTCCACTGACTCCTCCCCTGGGCATCTCAATTCTGAAGAGCTACCTGGAAGAGAATGGCTACTCTGTCACCTGCTTTGATTTCAATACGCTGGCGCAGCAATGGAACGTGCATCATCAGTACTTCGCCCGGCTGCAGGCACTGCAAAGCGTCTCGATCCAGGATGGCTACTCAAAACTCTGGCACATCCTCAACGATCACATGCTGGCGCACATGAACGGGACCGCTGCCGGCGACTTGATGCAACTACTCCCACGCATCATTTCGCAGTACGGGATGAAGTCCGAGCCGCTGGTCCTCAAAGATCTCATCGCTCTCGTCGAGCGTTACTTCAGAGGCTTTGAAGCCACGCTGTTCGAGCTTTTCGACTTTTCACAATACTCGCATGTAGGGACCAGCACTTACACGACCTCGCTCTCCTCCTCGCTCTATCTGCTGCGGGCTGTCAAACAGAGATTCCCTTGGATCACAACCATTATGGGTGGTGGCGTCTTTGCCGACGATTTGGCATTGGGTTCCGATAATCTGGACACTCTGATCCGGGAATATCCTTTCCTTGACCACATCGTTATCGGAGAAGGAGAGAGCCTGCTGCTCAAGCTGCTTCGAGGGGAGTTGAAAGGCCAACGTCTTATCACCTCCGAGAATGTGCAAGGCGTAAATCTCGATATGCTTGAAGTCCCTATTCCCTCTTTTAGGGATTTCAACATGCAGAACTATTACCACTTGACCATTGAAGGCGCACGTAGTTGTCCCTTTCAATGCTCATTCTGCTCCGAGACGATTCAGTGGGGAAAATATCGTAAAAAGCCGGCGCGGATCCTGGCTGGCCAGATGATTCGGCTCGCTCAAAGTTATGGCAATAACACATTCTTCATGGGCGATTCGTTGATGAACCCGTACATTGACGAGCTCTCCAGGATGCTCCTGGAGAAGAAAGGGCAAGTTCTCTACGATGGCTACCTGCGCGCCGACAAGCCGGTCACTCACCGCGACCGGGCCAAGCTTTGGGCCAGGTCTGGATTGGTTCGCGTGCGAATGGGGATTGAAAGCGCCTCAACCCGCGTCCTCGGAATGATGGACAAGATGACCACTCCCCAAACCATCGCCGAAACGCTCAAGTCATTAACTAGTGCCGGAGTGCGCACTACAACTTACTGGATCGTGGGCTACCCCGGTGAGAGTCAGGACGATTTTCAGGAGACGCTCGATTTCATCAGAGAGAATCATCGTTACATCTATGAGCTGGAAGCGCATCCACACCTCTACTACCCTTATGGGCAAGTCGCTTCGCGGCTCTACAACTCCGTTTCACTTTATCCTGAAGAGGTTAACCGCTTCACGAAATTCCAGAAGTGGGAGATCACTGATAATCAGCCGGCGCGGGAAGAGAAGTTCGATCGGTTGCGCCAGCTCTCTGAGCTTGCTGCCGAGCTTGGCTTGATCAACATCTATACTGAGGAGGCACGCTACCGCGCGGAAGGACGCTGGCACTCACTTTATCCGCTGGTCACAGAGGTGGCTAAGGGCACACGTTTACGGCGCGGGACGGAGCGCTTGCCAGACTCTCCTGGTGAAACGGTTTCCAGCGAATCAGCCTTGCTGGCGCGCGCTGAGGCTCCGGCGGAGGAAGGAGTTCTCAGTTACGGCGTCGCGCTCAAGAAAAATTTGGACGAAGACCTCCTTCGCGTCGCCATCGACGAGCTAATCAGGAATAACGAGATATTGCAGGAAGTTCCAATCAAGATGGCTCTCATTCAGAAGCCGAACCCACCTCACGAACTCCTTCTGCTCGCTTCCAATTCTCTTCTTGACGGACGAAGCCTGACCCTCCTGATGGAGGATCTCTTCAGGATTTACGAACAACTGGCTAATGAAAAAGAGATCTCATTGTTCCCGGTCAGAATCACCTATCCGGAATTCATGCGCGAAAGAAAAAGAGTTCCCGTCGTAAAAAATGAGGTAGCTGGTCCTCACTCAAAGGTCCAGGTGAAATCGATAGTTCTTCCCTTTGGCAGCGAGCTTTCCAGGAGATTATTTGCGACGACGCTGGACCGCTGTGATTTCAGGCCGGCAGAAGTTTTCGTCCTGGCCCTTCAAAGAGTGCTCGCCCGAAACGGCGCTAGAGATGGCATTGTCTTTGATATTGACGATGATTACCGAAATGTAGACGAAAGACTCACGCGCACTGTGGGACCCTTAACTTACCGCCACAAGATTTACTGCGGGATCGACGGAGTCCGAAACCTTGGTGAAGCCATCCGGCAGATGCGGCAGCGCTTGAGAAGCGATCCGCACGCGGAAAGCGCGGTCGCGCTTGAACCGAGAGCGGACACCAACCCTGTTAGCCTTCTCCTCAATTTTGAATACCTGGTGCCCGAGCCCTGGCTCGGCGGCGACGAGTGGGCGCCACAGGGATTCGAAATGTTTCCCCAGCAGACATGTGACTCACCTTCGGTAAAGCTCATGCCCGTGTGTACGCGCCGAGGGCTGGAGGTTCTCTTACAATACGCAAACTTGGAGCTGGTGAAGCCACTAGTCAAAACTGTGACCAATCTTCTGCTGTCGGAGGTCATCGCGATTCTCGATCACTGCGAGCATTACGTTGCAGCTGAACGATTTTGGTTGAATGAATTCGATCGGATTACTCCGCAGTCAGCTTTAATGCCGGGTGGTTTGGACATCATCGAAACAGAAAACCCGTGGGAGACTGCGGCTCTTGTGATTGAGAGAGGTTCGCTGGAACACCTGCGAGTGGAATGTAGTACCGACTCGTCCGTCATCATGCTGGCTGCCTACGGTCTGCTGTTGTCACGCTTGAGTGGTGTGGATGACTTGGTGCTCATGACGGCTCATACGGATGGGCTTCAAACTATCGTCGCCCCCATTAGATTGCGTCCGCTGGGGCACATCAGCTTCAGGAACTTCACTGCGGAGTTACACAAGAACATCGAGCAGATTTTGCGGCATGGCACTTATGCATTTGAAATCCTGACTAAAGCTGGAAAGCTCCCTGAGAACGAAGCCTCCTCAATGCACTTTGATTTCGGGATTCAGATTTCAGCTGCACTCGCTGGGTACGATTCGACCCGCTTCAAGAAGACTCTGGCAAACCACGAGGTAGCAGGCCGCGACCTTAAACTCGTCCTCAGTGTTTGGCAAGCTACAGAGGAGACAACAATGGAATGCGCCTATCTGAGGACCCACTTCGAACGCCAGAGCATAGAGGCCTTTCTAGACTGTCTGAGTCAGATTCTCGAGGAGGCGAGATGTAATGTCGACGTGAGCTTGGAAGAGATTAACTTGAATCACGACAGCACAAGGCTTCCTCCAACGATCCTTCAAGATGCTGTAGACACCTTCTGCTTCAGTTAAAACGCGATTGCCTTTATGTTTCTTCCTCGCCACGAACCAAACAACTCCTGAACCTGCAGGACCTACCCTACTTCTAGAGTCCTATGGAGGCTGAATCTAATGACTTACATCGTAGCAGAACCATGCGTTGACTGCCGCTACACCGATTGCGTGGCGGTTTGTCCCGTTGAGGCTTTTCATCTTGATGAAACAATGCTCGTAATCAATCCCGAGACCTGCATAGATTGCGATGCGTGTGTTCCTGAATGCCCGGTGGAAGCCATCTTCTCGGAAAATAAACTTCCGGCGGAGTGGGCTCACTTTACACAGTTAAACGCTGAGCGATCTTTTAGTGGTTTGCCGACAATCGGTAGCACACTGGAGCCGCTCTGCCAGAGGTAATCAACCAGGAGGACAACAAACAATGTCTTTGCAACACTCTGAAGATAAGGAGAGAGCAATCTTCAAGGTTGTAGTCAACCATGAGGAGCAGTATTCCATCTGGCCCGAATACAATGAAAATGCGCTCGGATGGAATGATGCTGGAAAAGTCGGCACCAAAGCGGAATGCCTCGCTTACATTAAAGAGGTATGGACCGATATGCGGCCGCTCAGCTTGAGAAAGAAAATGGAAGAACTGGCGCAGAATCCACCCGCCCCGGTGCCTTCAACAACCATTCCGGAAAAGGCTGAAAGTCTTGTTGATCTGCTGTGTGTCGGGGAACATCCGTTGGTGCTCAGCATGGATCCTGGAGCCTCAGTAAAAGGCTTCAAGGAGGCCGTCGCTAGCGGCTACGTGCGCGTCAAATTTACCAATACGAGCGGCGGTACCGAACTGGGATTGAGACTTGACAAAGATGCCTGTGACTTTAAAGAGGCGGACTTTGAGCAGGGAATCGGGCGAGCGTGGGTCGTGGGTGGACTGTCCCTCGATTACACGACAGTGCGATGTGTTGCTAATATCGAATTAGAGACCCTTGCTGGTCACGGTAAACTGGAAAAGGTGTCGGAGCCCTGAAATTCCTATTGAGGGAAAACGCCAGGACTCAACCAAACGAAGGATCGTAAAGGGCTAGCGAAAGCTGGCCCGTTTGCTGGTGTGCCGAGCATGTTCGACAGCGAAGACTGCGAAACAGTTCGAGACTCATCCGCGTAATGGAGCACTGATGCCTGAAGCCAAAAGAAAAATACGTTGGTCGTCCGCATGGGCCGATGCGCGGGAACTGGTGTGGGCGCATCGCCGCCGGCTGATGCTGGGCGCAGGCCTCATGATCGTCAATCAAGCGATGGGCCTGGTGTTGCCCGCTTCAACCAAGTATTTAATCGACGTGGTAATCGCGCAAGGCCGCACGGACCTACTCTGGAAGATTGCGCTGGCAGCGGGCGGCGCCACAATCATTCAAGCCTTAACCTCTTTCAGCTTGTCACAAGTATTGGGTGTTGCGGCTCAACGTGCCATTACTGAGATGCGCAAGAAGGTCCAGTCGCAGATTTCCCGCTTGCCGATTAACTACTTCGATTCCACTCAGACCGGTAAATTGATTTCACGCATTATGAACGACGCCGAGGGCATTCGTAACCTGGTAGGTACGGGATTGGTGCAGCTTGCCGGCAGCTTCATCACGGCCGTAGTCGCATTGCTTGTTTTGTTTTGGCTTAATTGGCGTCTAACTTCGATCACGATTCTCGTGCTCGGAGGATTTGGCGGTGCGCTTGCGTATGCCTTCACACGCTTGCGTCCACTGTTTAGCGAACGGGGCGAGATCACCGCGGCGCTCACGGGCCGCCTGGCCGAATCGTTGGGAGGCATACGTATAGTCAAAGCTTACACGGCGGAAAAACGCGAGGCGCTGACCTTCGCGCGTGGAGCTCACAAACTTTTTCGCAACATCGCCAAATCGATGACAGGCGTGTCAGCCACTCAAGCCTTTTCAGCCCTGGTTGTCGGCACTGTAGGCGTCGTAATCATTCTGGTCGGCGGCCATTCCGTTACGATCGGGCAAATGACTGTTGGCGACCTCTTCATGTATGTAATGTTCACCGGAATGATGGCCATGCCGCTGATTCAATTCGCGGCGATCGGCACACAGATCACCGAAGCCTTTGCCGGACTCGATCGCATTCGCGAAGTAATGGACATGCGTACAGAGGATGAAGAAGATTCCGTCCGCGCGCCCTTGCCAGAAGTTCACGGCGAAGTGGAATTCGAGAACGTGTCTTTTGAGTACAACTCAGGAGTCCCCGTGCTTAAGAATGTTTCTTTCACGGCGCCGGCTGGTTCGACCACCGCGCTGGTTGGTTCCAGTGGCTCCGGCAAAAGCACACTCATCAGTCTCGCTATGAATTTCAATCAACCGCTTTCAGGGAGAATCAGAATTGACGGCAGAGACCTGCAAACTTTACGGCTGCGCGACTTTCGCTCTTACCTCGGCGTCGTGATGCAGGATAACTTCCTATTCGACGGGACTGTTGCCGAAAACATTTCCTTTTCCAATCCGCACGCAACGATCGATGAAATTAAGGAAGTGAGCCGCATCGCTCATTGTGAAGAGTTCATCGAAAAGTGTGAGCAGAAGTACGACACGATTGTAGGTGAACGCGGAGTAAAGCTATCTGGTGGCCAGCGTCAACGCATAGCAATCGCGCGGGCAATTTTGGCCGATCCAAAATTGCTGATTTTGGATGAAGCCACTTCGAGCCTCGACAGTGAAAGTGAAGCGATGATTCAAGATGGGCTACGTTCGTTAAGGAGAGGGCGAACAACTTTCGTTATCGCGCACCGCCTCTCAACAATTCGCAGCGCCGATCAGATCCTGGTTCTGGAAGGCGGTGACATCGTCGAGCGTGGCACGCATGAAGATTTGCTCGCCGTCGCCGGCCGCTATCGGCAACTTTACGATAAGCAGTACAACTTCGAACGCAATCAATTCATCAACCCTGGAGAAGACTTCACGCCGGATCCCCAGCGCGCATTGGGTGACCGTACGTCGTCGCGTCTTTCGAATTTATAGGGCTGGCAGCAGTTGAACGCGATCCAAACTACTCATGGTCCAACGGTTGACGAGTTGAAGACGGAGTTCCATCGTTTATGCCGAACATGGGGATGGAAGACTGAAGAAGAAGTGCACGTGACGATGACCGATCTCGGCTTGGGATTCAGAGACGTCATCAAGCACCTGCACGATGAAGCTATTGTCGAGCGCATGGTGTTCACAACTGGCGCGCACGGCCGACGACTCGTTTCTCAAAGCACTGCGGAGCGAACTGTTCTTAAATCTCTGGCGCTGAAGCGCGAGGCCATGAGATGCGTTAGTTTGAAATCGTTAGGTGCCGGTGATCGACCCACGAAGCGCAGGGAAGAAAGCGAGGCAAAGCAAGTATTAGGCCGGCTTCCGAGGGAAGGAGCTGTGATTGGCGGCGTGATGGAGGAGACAGAGAAGTGGGCGCAGGAGCGTTTTACGGGCGATCCGCTCATCAGTTCCTTTGCGAAGCTTCGCGCAAACGAAAAATGCTCTGGGCCCGAAGCTGTTGGATCTGCCTTACGACTCGGCTTATGAGGAGAATCTCGAATTTGCGTGGCAGAAGTGCGTCGATTTGATTCAGGGTAAACCGATCTGGGTTCCGCTTTCAGCGCTCACCTGTTCGTTCAACGCGGGGAAGAACAACATCTTGTACAGCGCACGCGGCGCGCGCGTCACGTTCTCAACCAATGGCTTGGCGTCAGGCTTTACGCTTGCTGAAGCGCTGGTGCATGCGACCTGCGAATACGTCGAGCGGCATGCGGCGAGAATGAGCGAGT
>Ga0256867_10000656_pt1 | contig 13894 bp, 9 predicted proteins | sample RVTome_15_FD_185939 | JGI IMG/M metagenome (GOLD analysis project Ga0256867, IMG submission 185939) | Soil microbial communities from uranium-contaminated site in the Upper Colorado River Basin, Wyoming, United States - RVT150D86 (HiSeq) ... | reverse complement strand
ACCTGCAGGGTTTTACCGTAGAGCGCTCCGGCAGCCCGGTATGCCTGTGAGGCTGGGTGGGGCTGTTGCGCTTGGATATAGAGTTCGCCGAGTTGATAGTGGGTGTCGGCATTCTCGGGCTCCAACGCTTTCGCTTTTTCGAACATGTTAATCGCGACGCGGACGTTACCCTCTGCCTGGGCGAGCTGAGCGCGTTCGATCCAGGGCTGGGGACGTTGAGACCCCTCGACCTTTTGCGCTTTCGACACCAGATGCTGAGCCGCTTGGATCTGGCCCTGTCCGGCTTCGACGCGACTAAGGGCAAGCAACACCTCCGCATCTTGGGGATTGAGCCGCAAGGCATCTTGCAAGTATCTACGGGCTTTTTTAGGCTGTGCATCGGCGAGCCAAAACAGACCCAATTCGCGCGGCGAGGTGAGAGTTCGCTTGGCGGCATCCCGTACCAGATTGAGCTGTCGGTAGGTATATCGAAACGTCTCATCCCGGGCTAAGGCAGCGCGAAAATGGGCTGCTGCTTGAGTGTAGTGATAATCATCGAAAGCTTCCAACCCTTGCGAATAGGCGATCAGGGCTGACAGCTTCGCCTCGGCATTTTGGTCCGCTGGAGGCGTGGTTTCACGTAAATCCAGTGCCTTTTGCAGAGTTGATAAGACCTGCTGCTTCATATCAAACAGGTTGGAGAGTGGTCCTGCAAACGTCCACGATGGTCCCGCGCTCGCCGTTTCCTGGTCGACCAATTGTAGGGTCCAAGAACAGAATCCGTTTGCTTCTTCAAATGAGTTGATGATAATCCACTGGATGTTGTTAAATGCGCCACGAAATTTGGGGATGTCCCTGATATAGAGAGGCGTTCTGGCGGGTTTGCCCAACCGTTTGAGGGCGGTTTGTACACCCGGGCGCGTCAGCACCCGGCTTTTATTATTGACCCTCAGATCGTCGATCAACATTTGCTGCAGGCCACTCAACAGGGTCGGATGTTGGGTTGAACCCTTGAATGGCGGGATCGCAAGCCGGGAGGTCGAGGCAAAGGCAAGTGAGCTAAACAGCAAAGAAATGCTCAGTATCACGAGGCAGCTTAGGATGGCGTCACGACTCCTTCCGTTGCGCATAGGAATACTCCTTTGTCCTCTCCAATCAAAGCGATCGATGGCGCCTTGGAGCCCATGCTGGTGTGCTGATCGGACTGCCCACGCCTGCCGTCATTTATTTGGTGTCCCGGCATTTAGTTTATCGGTACATGCCGGGCGAAACGTGAGTCCTCAGAAGTGGTGCATTGACTGATTGGCTGCCCACCTGAGAGCCGCGCCATTCTTGACATTGGCGGCTGAATAGCGATAGGCCGCCCGCTGATTTCATGCCAAGGAGACTGACGGCTGCGTAACGTGAAAGAGCGCACGAAGGAGGCTGTGTATGTCGATGTCGCAGAAGGTCTTGGAGCTTGATTTTCTTAATATAGAGGGATAGCTGGGCGCTACACTCAGGGTGCAAAGTCGGTGTCGATGTTCGTTGCCCCATTGAAGAAGAGCTGGAAAGTCTGTCCAAAGCGGGCAAATAGATCGCGGCTGAGAAAATCGCTCGCCGCGATGTAAATGGGATGATCCATCAGCGTCAGGCGATTGAGGCTATGTTCCAGATCCGGGCCGTTGTTCGCCTGAATATTCTGGATCATCTCCGCCCAGGTATCATAGCTGGCTTGCAGGGTGAAATCGACGTCAGCATCGGTTCCCGGTTCCAGTTCGAGCACCTCGCTGCAACTATATTCTTCGAACACAAAGCGAAAGAGAAGAGCCGTGTGTGCCGGTGACGAGGGCTGCACCTCAAGCGCCCACGTCACATCGGCGTAGCCGAAACGTCTGAAGGCTGCCTCATTTTCGTTCATGAGCCGGCCCAGCTCCTGGAACCACGCCAGGGACGGGAAGGTGAGCATGGAGTTTCCTCTGCCGCATGGATGGGAAGAGCAGGTTTCGATGACAAGTCCAGAGTCGGTCCCGGATCCGTAAGGCATTGCCTTGATCAGGGGCCGGGACAGGTCTCTCGTCACCTAGATAATGTTGATATCTTGCGCTTCTTTCAGTAAGCATCGGTCTTGGCGATCAATGCCGATAGAATGACAGCGCTGTAGGTATTCCTGCACGATTTTCTTGCGCAGCACGCCGAATTTTTCCATGCCTTCATTCATATAGGCTTCACCCCCACCCAGCAAAATCAAGAAGGGTTCGATTTGCTCCGGCGTTGCCCCCAACTCGAGCGTGCGTTGTTCGGCCTGATCCAGCGCCTCATGAATCTCGTCAACGCGATCGGGGTCTTCCTCGATCAGCTTGCGCAGTTGCAAGCAACCGAAGGCCACGTGGCGGGATTCGTCCTGCGCGCAAAGCCGAAAAATGTGCTTTTCCGCTTCATTCTGAGCAATCATTTCACCCATGCGGAAAAGCGTCAGCACCCGGCCCTCGCCAAACAGGTGCAGACGGGCGAGCATTTGCGGAAACGAGCCGATATCGAAGATGTATTTCAGCCCTTCTTCCACTTCCGTCGTGCATTTGCCCAAACCGCCGCCATTGGCCAGAGCGCGTTTGCGGAAAACCTCGAGATGCCGGGCTTCATCCATCACCTGGGTGGCCATAAAGAGCTTGGTCTCGTGATAGGTATTGTTAATCTGCCCCAACCAGTGCCCCGGCACATCCCCTGCGATGAATTCCACCTCGGTAAAGAAGGTGCAGAGCTGACTCATGGCATGCTCTACATCTTTGGGCAGGGGTTGCAGGGTGTTCCACGGGATGTCTCGGGTCGAACTCCACTGCCGCGCCACGGCTTCTTCGTAGAGCTTGCCCAAATTTTCCGCCCAGGCTTCCGCACGGGTATTGATACTGTAGCCCATGCTCGGCAGTGCACCGGGATCGAAGTCGGACCCGCGCGGAGCGAAACTCAGGGACTCGCCGGCCTCTTCCGGGATGACACCATAGGAACCGATATTGATATCATTCAACGTCAAACCGCGTTTGCTTGGCTGAGCTTTGATCCCCCATTCGGAGTTCACTGCCATCCAACTCAGGTCGTATTCACCATTGCGTAGCTTCTCACGATACGCATCTGTACGAGCGCTCATGATGCAAATCTCCTCATTCGGGGGCATGACTCATGACTCAGCCAAAAGATCTGAATGAATCATTCATCACAACATGCAGTTGGAGCACGGAGGCTATTCTTATAACAAATATCGGATGGAAGTACAAGGTGCATTCATCAACGATAGAGGTGGCGAGAATATGAGGTAACGGTTTGGTCGCTTGACAGATGACCATGCCGTTTCTATAGTCGCTGTCGCTACGGTGAGGTGCGGGACAAGCCGAAAGGAGCCGGTATGAGCGTTGTGAAAGTGATCGAACTCATTGGGGAATCGCCGGAGGGGTGGGAAGCCGCCATGAAGGAAGTGGTGGCCGAGGCGCAGAAAACGCTGCGCGGCATCACACGCATTGGCGCCAAGGAATTCGACGTACGCCTGAGGGGGGATAAAATCGATGTGTACCGCGTGCGGGCTGAAGTGTCGTTTCGCCTAGAGCGCTAGGTGGTCGGACTCGGCGACCTGCTGCCCTGAGGCCGTGCATTCCTTCCCGTGTATCTGCTGATATGCCACTCCGCTTCCCTGCTTCGGAGTGGGGAAGTGGTGACCTCCGGTTGTGTCGTGCCCTGTGTTGCCAATATCGTGTTGGCGGCGTCACCACGATATTTTGCTTGACGGACCTAAGACCGGAGTGTGATGATGCGGGCGCTTGTCCTATGTGTTTGATCCCCGGCTCAAGGGGTTGCAAGGGCCTTTCGTGCCTGGATACAAGTGGAGCTGACATGAAATTCGGGTTTCTCATTGACCACCGCAAATGCATCGGTTGTCACGCCTGCAGCGTGGCGTGTAAGGAAGAACATCAAGTGCCGCTCGGGGTGTACCGCACCTGGGTCAAATACGTGGAGAAGGGGGAGTTTCCCAATGCGCAGCGCAATTTCACCGTGCTGCGTTGTAACCATTGCGAGGACGCGCCGTGTGTCACGATTTGTCCGGTGACGGCGCTGTACAAGCGCGACAATGGCATTGTCGATTTCGATTCGGATGTCTGTATCGGCTGTAAAGCGTGCATGCAAGCCTGTCCCTATGATGCGCTCTATATCGATCCCAATACCAATACCGCAGCCAAGTGCAATTTCTGTGGCCACCGGGTTGAAGTTGGGCTGCAACCGTCCTGCGAAATCGTGTGCCCGACACAGGCCATCTTATCCGGAGATTTGGATGACTCGGCGAGTCTCATCTCGCAACTGACCACGCGTGAGCCGGTGCGGGTGCGAAAGCCGGAAAAGGGGACGGTGCCGCAATTGTTCTACATCGACGCGGATGAGAACAGTTTAACGCCAAGCTCGACGAGCCAGCCGCGGGATTTCGGCATGTGGTCGGAAGTGGCGAAACCGCAGATTACCGATACCTCGATGCCGATTCCCGGCCTCGGGTCTATGCTGCATGGACCCGCCTCGTCGTTTTCCCTGCACGACCTGATTCCAAAACAGCCGCGTACGGTATACGACGTCGGCCACGCCGTACCGTGGGGCAAAAAAGTCAGTCTATATATCTGGACCAAGTCCATCTCGGCTGGCGCCTTTTTATTAGCGGCCCTCGGCGTGGGCCTGGGCTGGGTGCCAGATAGTGCATTATTAAATTGGGGAGCGACGATTTTAGCGCTCCTATTTTTACTCCTTACCACCGGGTTTTTGGTGTTTGATCTCAAGCGTCCGGAGCGCTTCTTCACCATTTTGACGCGGCCACAATGGCGCTCCTGGCTAGTGCTCGGCGGCTATATTCTCATGATCTACGGTGGCTTTCTCGGCTTGAGTTTTTTAGCCGCGCTAGTCGGCGCCACCGGGTTGCGGCATTTTCTGCTTTGGCCGGGTGGCATTTTTGCTATTCTTGCCGCGATTTACACGGGCTTTTTGTTTGCTCAGGCCAAAGGGCGTGATTTCTGGCTCAGCCCGGCCCTGCCGGTGCATTTGCTCATCCAGGCCCTGCTGGCCGGTTCCGCCGCCTTAGCCGTTGTGGATGTGGTAGTGCGTTCCAATGCAGAAACGGCGAGTTTGTTGCACACCGTCCTGGTATGGAGCTTGCTGGGCAATTTGTTCGTCATCCTCGTCGGGGAATTGTGGATGCCACACGGCACTCAGGATGCGGCAAAAGCGGCCAACCTGATTTTGCGTGGGCCGTTTAGCAAACCCTTTTGGGGCATGGTGGTGGGATTGGGCCATGTCGTGCCGCTGCTGCTGTTGGTGCTCATTCCGGGTGCGCCACTCGGTGTCTCCCTGGTCGCTGGCATTTGTAGTCTTATCGGCTTGTTAGTATTCGAACATATCTGGGTGATCGCGGGTCAATCGGTTCCCCTCAGTTAGTGATAGGCGACAGGAGTGAGAAGACAATGTCAACACTGGTCCCGTTGAATGCTTCGGAAGGGCAGCTTGTGAATTTCCCGCCGGTTGACCGATGGGAAGATTGGACGGAATACGATCCGGCTGCCTGGCCGAGGAAGGTGGAAAAACATTACTCGCTGATTCCCACGATCTGCTTTAATTGCGAGGCGGGCTGCGGGCTGTTGGCCTATGTGGACAAAGAGACCCGGGAGATTCGGAAATTCGAGGGCAATCCGGCGCATCCCGGTAGCCGAGGGCGCAACTGCGCCAAGGGGCCGGCGACGATCAACCAGGTACATGACCCGGAGCGCATTTTGTATCCGCTGAAACGCTCTGGGCCGCGCGGCTCGGGGCAGTGGGAACGGACCACGTGGGACGAGGTGCTCGATACGCTGGCGGCGCGCATTCGCAAGGCGTTGCAGGAAGAGCGCCGCACGGAGGTGATGTATCACGTCGGACGTCCCGGGCATGACGGCTATATGGACCGCGTCCTGCAAGCTTGGGGCGTCGACGGCCATAACAGCCATACCAACGTCTGTTCCTCCGGGGCGCGACTGGGCTATACCTTGTGGCAGGGATCCGACCGGCCCTCGCCGGATCATGCCCACGCGCGCTTTATTCTCATGCTGAGCGCGCATTTGGAGACGGGCCATTATTTTAACCCGCACGCGCAGCGCATCATCGAAGGCAAGATGGCCGGGGCGAAAATCGCGGTGATCGATACCCGCTTGTCGAACACTGCGGCGCGGGCCGATTACTGGCTCTCGGCCTGGCCCGGCTCGGAAGCGGCGATTCTTCTGGCCATGGCCAATGTGATCTTGCAAGAAGATCTGTACGATCGCCGATTCATGGAGCGTTGGGTCAATTGGGAAGAGTACTTGCGCTCCGAGCATCCGGATACGGAGATTACCTTCGACCATTTTTTGCAGGCGATTAAGGCGCATTATGCCACGTATACGCCGGAATACGCCGAACAGGAAAGCGGCATCGAGCCCGGCATGATCGTCGACGTGGCGCGTGCCGCTGCCAGGGCGGGCTCGGCCTTTGCCAGTCACGTCTGGCGCAACGCCGCTTCGGGTAACGAGGGTGGTTGGCAGGTGTCGCGCTGTCTCGAGTTTCTCAGCGTGTTGACTGGCAGCGTGGGCACGAAGGGCGGCACCTCGCCCAATGGCTGGGATAAGTTTGCCCCTGCGCCCTACATCCGGCCGGCGCCACAAGAGGTGTGGAACGAACTCTGCTGGCCGAAAGAGTATCCGTTGTCGCATCACGAACTGAGCATTTTACTTCCCCATTTCCTTAAGGAAGGGAGAGGGCGCGTCGATACCTATTTTACCCGGGTGTACAATCCGGTTTGGACCAACCCGGATGGCGCGTCGTGGCTCGAAGTCTTGCAGGATGAGGAGAAGATGGGGCTGCATGCGGCCCTGACGCCAGTGTGGAGTGAGACGGCCTGGTTTGCCGATTATGTCTTGCCCATGGGCAATGCGGCGGAGCGCCACGACATCATGAGCCAGGAGACCCATGCCGGGAGCTGGATTGGGTTTCGTCAACCGGTGTTGCGGGTGATGCGCGAGCGCATGGGGCAGCCGGTACAGTGGACGTATGAGGCCAATCCAGGCGAAGTCTGGGAAGAGGACGAGTTTTGGATCGAGCTCTCCTGGCGCATCGATCCCGACGGCAGTTTGGGTGTGCGGCAGTATTTTGAATCGCCGTACCGGCCGGGTGAAAAAGTGACGATTGACGAGTATTACCAGTGGATATTTGAAAACAGTGTGCCGGGTTTGCCGCAAGCGGCTGCAGCCGAGGGCTTGACACCGCTGGCCTATATGCGTAAATATGGGGCGTTTGAGGTGGCGCGCGATACCTATAATCTGCACGAAAAACCTCTCAGTGAGCAGCAAATTGCAGGGTCAGAGATCGATCCGCAGACCCATTTAGTGCGCAAAAACGGGGAGGTACTCGGGGTGGAGGTTGAGGGTGTACCGGTTGTAGGATTTACCACGCCGTCGCGCAAACTGGAGTTTTTCTCCCCGACGATGAAAGCGTGGCAGTGGCCGGAGTATGCGGTGCCGACGTACATCAAGAGTCATGTGCACCGCGATCACATCGATCACGCCAAAGGCGAGTACGTGTTGCTGCCCACGTTTCGCCTGCCGACGCTGATCCACACCCGCTCCGGCAATGCCAAGTGGCTCTATGAAATTTCGCATACCAATCCGCTTTGGGTGCATCCGCGTGATGCGGAGCGGCTGGGCTTGAGCGCGGGCGCGTTAGCCAAGGTGCAAACCGAGATCGGCTATTTCATCATTCGCACTTGGATCACCGAGGGCATCCGGCCCGGTATTGTGGCGTGTTCGCATCACCTGGGCCGCTGGCGCTTGGCAAAGGAGTCGGGTGGGAATCGGTGGTCGACGGCCCTGGCAGATTTGCAACAACCAGAGCCCGGGCAGTGGCGCTTGCGGCAACTGGAAGGCATCGCGCCGTTTGAGAGCCCGGATCCCGATTCGGACCGCATTTGGTGGAAAGATGCCGGGGTGCATCAGAACCTCACGTTTCCGGTACATCCGGACCCGATCAGTGGGATGCATTGTTGGCATCAAAAAGTCCGGGTGGAGCGGGCCGGACCCGATGACCGTTACGGCGATGTGTTTGTCGATACTAACCTGGCTTTCCGGGTGTATCAGGAATGGTTGCAAAAAACGCGTCCGGCTCCCGGACCCGATGGCTTGCGCCGTCCCCTGTGGTTTGCACGGCCGGTCAAGCCGTCTGTCGCAGCGTACCATATTCCATAAAGTTAAAAAAACACTTGACATCTGGCAGTTAACTGGATACATACTATAGAAATGTATCGTATAAAAAATGCGGGGTTACATTCTTTTTGCGTGCAGAAGGCGCAGTGGAGGAGTAAGCTCTGCCTTATGTGAATTTTACAATTGTTTGTGATGATGGGAACGACCATGCTCGGCCGAGTAGCCTCTATCATAATCCTGCTGGTTGGGTGTTCTGTGGCGATGGCGCAGAGTCCCGTGCCCACTCAGGACTGGCTGCGCTCTGAACAGCCGTTTGCCCTGTATGATCCCCTGCGGTTGTCGGTACCCGAGTGGGTTAACCTGTCGCTGCATACCGGCAATTACCGGGCTGTCGTCGAGCACAATGGCGGCACCAGTGTGGCGCGCGCTCTGACGATTATGCCCAGTATTTTAGTGGCGCCGCCGGGATGGTTGGTGCGACCCTACGTCGGTGCGGGGGTTGGATTAAGTATTGCCGAGATGGCCCCCGAGTCGGTGCAGGAACCGCAGAAAGGCGTGCCGCTGCAGATGGAAGAGAGCCTGGTGATGCACATCGGTGGGGGCATTGCCTATCAGGTGACGCCGGGTCTGTCGTTGACCAGTAGCGCCCGTTTTGCCCACTACCGCAATGCTGGCATTGTCGAACGCTTTGCCGGTCCTAGCCTACCTCTAGGTGAAGAGGGTCTGGATTTTGATACCTATTCGGTGCAATTCGGGCTCCGCCTGGACTATTAGGCCATTATCCCCGATCTGATTTTTTGTTGTCACTTCCCTGGGAGCCTTTCCTGCCGGGGATACGGCTGTTCTTCTCCCCGTCCCATTACCTCCTCTTTGCGTTACAGTGTCCTCTGCTCCAGGGAGAAGAATGCGCAGATCTTGTGTGCTGCTTCGTGGGGACTCATCTGACTCGTATCGATTGCCAGTCCTGAGTCCGGGAGCTTCGGGTATGCAAACGCCCCGGTTTGATGGAGTTCTCGGAAGAGTTCGAGGGATCGGAGCTTGCCGAATGGTGCTCGTGAAGCGCTTGTCATCCGTCGCTCCAGCTCTTCGAGTGGACACTCCAATGCCACAAACAGCACTCTGCCGCCTGCTGACTCAACGGCGTCTATCGTGTGCTGAATAAAGGATGTGCCAACCGTCCGTTCCGGCGCAAAGGTAAAGATCAGCGAGACATTCCGCTTTGCCGCCTCCCGAAAGATGGCGATCCAGATCTGCTCCCGCAACATGATGAATGGCTCAGTGCCAAAATCAAAGACGGCAGTAAGAGCATCCACTGTCAAGTGATTGTGGAAGAGGCGCAGCCCTGTCATGTTTGCCAGTTCGCGAGCGACAGTGAGCTTGCCGACTGCCGCAGGTCCATGGAGAAATATGAGGTCCATCTCTAACTCGGGTTTTACCAATTTGAGTAGCTTTCCGTACTCGGATTTGGGATGCTGGGTCTATTATGAAAACACTCTACCCAGTCCCCCCAGATCCAAGCACGGATCCAGTATACCTGGCTGCGGCTGCGGTGTATAGTCTGATCCAGCCCTTGCCGTCGGGCACCGCCTTCTGTATTGGCGTTGTGCTCATTGCCATGATGAGCGGTCGGTTGGTCCAAACCAAAGGGAGTTTGGCTCGTGCGGTGCTGCCCTTCGTCGTCCATCTGCGCTGGGGTTGGCACCGCGTGGAACGCGCGATGGAGCGCGGCAAGTTCTCGCTCGATGCCCTGTTTGATGGCGCCTCGGAGTGGTGCCTGACGCAATTGCCGGTTGAACCGGTCTGCCTGGGCAGCGCCCAGCGCGAAGTCAACGCCATTGACTCGTCTACTATTGCCCGCTTACGAGCGGGCAAGCGCCTGGCCTTAGCGGGTAAAGGCTACTGCCACCGGGCTGGCCGGGCCGTGCGGGCTAATATCGTCGCCGCCCTCACCACCGTCGTGATGATTGAGGGGGTACGCGTGGGTCTGGTGCGCCGCACTCGCTTTGGCGCCAGCTGCGACGAGGCGGTGGGACGCGTCTTCGAGGACTTGCCGCCAACTCCGAACCAACGGCTGCTGGTGGTAGATGCGGGCATTGCCACCAAGGAGCAGTTTGCCCAGGCGACGAAGCACGATGCCTTGCTGGGCCGCCTGCGCATCAACGCCAAGCTGCGCGGTGCGCCACCGCCGCCCACGGGCAAACCTGGGCGCCGCCCCGTGCATGGCGCGGTGGTCCATCCCGGACGGGCCATCCCGGAGGTGGCGCCGGATGTGGATCGGCATATCCCGAGCGAGGCAGGGCTTATTCGCCTCCGGCGCTGGTATCTGCTGCACTATGAAGAGTTCCCCCACATCCGCATCGATGTGGTGCGGATCGATGACCCCGCCTACGAGAAACCCCTGCTCGTGGGCACCACGGCATGGGAACTCACGAGTGACGAATGTCGGCGGGCCTACGGGCATCGCTGGCCGGTGGAGACGAATTTCTTTGTGGCGCAAGATACCGCGGCCATGGAGATGCCGCGGGCCTGGACGGAAACGGCTCTGGAGCGGCGCATCAGCTTGGCGTTGCTGGCGGGGTCGCTCTTAAAGGCCATCGCCGCCGTCTGTGCGCCGCAGGCGATAGGCCCCTGGGATCGTCAGCCCGTGCGTTCAGCGGGGCGGCTGGCGAATTATCTCGATATCCATGCGTGGCATTTTGCCGCACTTGCCCTTGAGGGTGTCAAACCGAGAAACTATCGAAAAAAGCCAAAAGGTACCGATAGAAAGGACTTACGACGACGAAAGGCGGCCTGAATTGGTAAAACCCGAGATATACGTGTTCGAAGCCATGTCAATGCTTTTCTCACTCGAAGCGACTGCCCCGCTTAACGGTGTATCGCCGCACGGATAACGGCTTTTCCTATCACAGGGATGCTGGGCATCGTGGCTACCGCAAGAGCCATGCGGATGCTTGTCGCTTGCCGAACCGTCATGTATGATGAAGGCGATTTTCGATGCAGAGAACCGACATCCTCTCAATCTGAATCCATTGCGAGAACAAGATCACAACACCAGGAAAATTGCGCCCACCCATCCCGGCTCTATTGACGCTCTGCGAGACAACATCCAAAGCGGCAACTGGTGCTTTAGCCTGGTTGATGAAGAATATGATAGCCCCGGCCTACCTCGTCCGGGGACCGGTGACGTCTTAGGCAAAGATGATTCAATATGGCACCTGCATCCTTCCTCAAATCCGTATGCCTGGGAGATCTCCTGGCCGGAATCAGCGTCGCCCTGGTGGTGATTCCGCAATCCCTCGCCTATGCGGAGCTAGCGGGTATGCCCGCCTATACTGGGCTATTAGCCGCCGCTCTACCCTCGGTCACCGCCGCCTTTTTTGTCTCTTCACCTTATTTGCAAACGGGACCTGTCGCCCTCACCTCCCTGCTGACCTTTGGAGTACTGAGTCAGCTTGCCACCCCTGGCACGGCTGATTACATTTCCTTGGCCGCCTCACTCGCCCTGTTCGTGGGTATTTTTAGGCTGCTGATCGGGCTCTTCCGATTTGGCTCGATCGCCTACCTGATTTCTCAACCCGTGCTGCTTGGGTTTACCTCTGCCGCCGCCCTGCTCATTCTGGGCTCACAACTCCCCCAAGCACTCGGCATGGATGGGGGAGACCGCGGCGTGGTCAATGCGGCGGTCTACAGTCTCAGTCATCCCCAAGATTGGCTCTGGCCTGCGGTCCTCATTTCCGCCGTGTCAATTGCTATGATGCTCCTCGGCAGACGCCTGCACCATCTCTTTCCCGGCGTTTTGGTGGCGGTGCTGATCGGCCTTGTGACCACCGCCGTTCTGCCGTATAACGGTGCGGTGGTGGGGGACATTCCGAGAGTACTACCGCAACTCACGTTCACCTTCCCATGGGCGCACTTGCCTAGTATCACGCTGGGCGCGTTCATCATTGCGCTGGTTGGGTTTGCCGAATCCGCATCAATCGCCAGAAGTTATGCTACATTGGATAAAATTCCCTGGAGTGCGCACCAGGAATTCATCAGCCAGGGGGTGGCTAATATCACCTCTGGCTTGGTGGGTGGATTTCCGGTCGGCGGTTCGTTTTCCCGCACCTCCGTGAACCGGCTCGCCGGCGCCAAAAGCCGAGTCAGTGGCCTGGTGACCGGTCTATGTGTCCTCGCGTTTGGGCCATTTAGCTCGTCTCTGTCCAGCCTTCCCGCCGCTGTTTTGAGCGCTATCGTCATTGCCGCCGTCCTGCATCTCCTCAAATTCAAAGACCTCTGGCAGCTTCGAGAGTACTCGAAACCTCAGGCTTATATTGCCTGGCTCACTTTTGGGGCGTGTCTCATTCTCGCCCCGCGGATTGATATTGCGATTCTCCTGGGGATCGGCATTTCGGTGGCGCATCACCTCAGACGCGAACAACGACTGGTGATTAACAGTTGGTTTGACGATAGCACGATTCACATTCAACCCAAGGGTGTTCTGTGGTTCGGGTCGATCTCGAGCTTTGAAAGCGAAGTGCAACATCTCCTGGAAAAGCACCGGGATGCCGACCAGATCACCTTGCACCTCGAAGGCTTGGGTCGTATTGATCTGAGCGCCGCGATCATGCTTCAGGAGTTGATCAAGACGGCTCAGGAAGCCGGGCTCAAAGTCCATTTCGAAAACATCCCGCCGATGGCCGTGGCGTGGTTAAAGCGCCTGTGGCAGGAGCAACTCCGGCCACCGGTATAACCGACACTCCCCCTGTTGAGAAAGTTTGAAGTTCCTGGACACATATTTCTCTACAGAATCGTCTAGCGGCTCGCGGACTAAAAGGTCTTGACATTGTCAGACGCGAGATGCAAGATGTTACGGTCTAGGCGCGATCTTTGATGATTGATGTGCTGACCTGGATGCTATTGCCTGACTGAACCGTGATAACCGTTGCTGAAGGCGCTACCGGACTCGTTCTTTGGATCAAGAAGAGTTCTGAGCGCCTTTTTTTATTGTGGCATCTCACTCTAACGCCTCTCCCTCTGCGGTACAGACGTTCTGTAGATGCCGTTGGACTATATCGATGTGGTTGAACGGGAAAGGTAGCCCCGATGGCCTCGTCTGAGATCACTTTAAAGCCGGACAGTTTTGGCGCCACCAGGCGACGTGACGCATGGTGGGTACAACCTCTAGCGGTTTTTTGTGTGCTTTCTGCCTTTATTATTTACGCCACTTGGGCAGCGTTTCAAGGTGAGAACTACCACTGGGGGCCCTACCTGTCGCCGCTCTATTCGCCTGAGATTTTTGGCGAGTCGCCGCATAGCTGGTTCGGACCGCGTCCTTCCTGGTGGCCGCTGTGGCTGCCGTTTTCGCCGGCCTTTATCATTCTCTGGGCACCCGGCGGTTTTCGCCTCACCTGTTACTACTATCGCGGCGCCTACTACAAAGCGTTTTGGGCAGATCCGCCGTCCTGCACGGTGGCGGAGCCGCGGAGCCACTACCGCGGTGAACAGAGTTTTCCGCTTATCCTGCAAAACGTGCATCGCTATTTCCTCTATCTAGCCTTATTGTTTCTGGTTTTTCTGGCATATGACGTTTGGAAAGCTTTGTGGTTCCTGGAGCCGGCCACCGGCGAGACGACCTTTGGGGTGGGGCTCGGCACGCTGGTACTGGCGCTCAACGTGATTTTATTAGGCTGTTATACGCTGAGCTGTCATTCCTTTCGTCATATTGT
>Ga0256867_10000655_pt1 | contig 13901 bp, 11 predicted proteins | sample RVTome_15_FD_185939 | JGI IMG/M metagenome (GOLD analysis project Ga0256867, IMG submission 185939) | Soil microbial communities from uranium-contaminated site in the Upper Colorado River Basin, Wyoming, United States - RVT150D86 (HiSeq) ... | reverse complement strand
GATGCCGGCCCTCTCCCGGGCGGCGAAACTGCAGAATCGGGCAGCCAAGGCGGGCTTCGACTGGGACGATTCCACCCAGGTCCTGGCAAAGCTCGGCGAGGAGGCGGCGGAGGTGGCTCAGGCCATTGCCGGGAACGGGGATGTCGAGGCCGAGACCGGCGACCTGCTGTTCACGGTCGTCAACCTGGCACGGCATCTCGGGGTCGATCCGGAGCTGGCGCTGCGCGGCGCCGTGGGGCGATTCGAGACCCGATTCCGGCAGATGGAGGCAGCAGGGCCACTCGACGGGCTCGGCATTGCCGAGCTCGATGCTCGCTGGGAGGAGGCCAAGAAGCGTGAGGACGCATAGTCCCAGGACAGATAGCGCCTGGTGGTAGTTTGACGCGGCCAGGCAACGGTCCTTCCAACCAATGAGCAGCTTCCCCATCGAGCGAATTCACGCACGGCAGGTGCTCGACTCTCGGGGCAACCCGACTGTCGAGGCCGAAGTGTTCACCAAACACGGCTTTGGCCGCGCCATCGTGCCCTCGGGGGCTTCCACCGGCACGCATGAGGCGGTTGAGCTTCGTGACGGCGAGGATGCCTTCGGAGGCAAAGGAGTCTCCAAAGCCGTTTCCCATGTGACCGATGTGATCGCCCCTGTCCTGACCGGGATGGACGTCACCCGCCAGGAGACCCTCGACCAGGTGATGGCCGACCTCGATGGGACGCCGAACAAGGCAAGATTGGGGGCAAACGCCATCCTCGCGGTGTCTCTCGCCTGCGCTCGCGCCGCGGCAGCGTCGGTGGGTCTTCCTCTGTTCCGCTATCTCGGTGGCCCTTCGGCCCGCACGCTGCCGATTCCCTGTCTCAATGTGCTCAATGGTGGCGCCCACGCCGCCAACTCGGTGGACATCCAAGAGTTCATGCTGGTGCCGGCCGGGTTTCCATCCTTCTCCCACGCCCTTCGCGCCGGGGTTGAGGTGTATCAGGCGATGAAGCGGATCATGGCCGGTCGGGGTCTGGCCACCAACGTCGGTGACGAAGGCGGGTTTGCCCCTGACCTCGCCACCAACGAGGCGGCCATCGAGCTCCTCGTCGAGGGAATCGAGGAAGCGGGGTTCGATCTCGGAGAGCATTTCGCCCTGGCACTCGACGTGGCCGCGACCGAGCTGTACCGGGAGGGTCATTACCACCTCGACGGCAAGGAGCTCTCCACCGAAGAGATGGTCGAATACCTGACCGACCTGGCCGGGCGCTTCCCGCTGGTCTCGATCGAAGACGGGATGGCTGAGGACGACTGGGATGGTTGGAAGCAGTTGACCTCCGAGTTGGGCGACCGGATCCAGCTGGTGGGTGACGACATCTTCGTGACCAACAGGGAGATCCTTCTCCGCGGGATCGAGGAGCGTGCGGCCAACGCAATCCTCGTCAAGGTGAACCAGATCGGATCGGTCTCCGAGACTCTGCACACCATGCAGACTGCCGAGGCAGCCGGGTTCGCCCGGATGGTGAGCCATCGCAGCGGAGAGACCGAGGACACATTCATCGCCCATTTGGCCGTGGCCACCAACGCCGGCCAGATCAAGACGGGTGCCCCTGCCCGTGGCGAGCGCACCGCCAAGTACAACCAGCTGCTGAGGATCGAAGAGCAGCTCGGGGACGAAGCGCGCTATCCCGGTTGGGACCCGTTCCGCAGATGAGGCTCCTAGCCAGACCGGGGCCGGCGATCGCCGCACTCTTCATCCTGTTGATGGGCGCCGCTTTCCTCACCCAGGTCGTGCCCTATCGGCAAATCCTCGATTCGAGGGCCGAGGTCAGCTCGGCGCGAGCACAGCTGGCAGCCCTCGAGGCGGAGAATGTGCTCTTGCAGGCCGACGTGGACGCCTTGAACACGAATGCCGAGATCGAGAAGCTGGCGCGGGAGAAGCTCGGCTACGTCAGGCCCGGTGAAACCGCGTACGTGGTTCTCGACCCGCCTGGAACGGAGCCCGACACGGCCCAGGAGGAAGAGCCACTGGCCGAGACTCCGCCCGACCACACCTGGGTCGAGCAGATCTGGCGGTTCCTCACCGGGGCCGACCAGAGTTCCTGACATGTCGTCGTCGGATGACCGCAGGGTCGTCGAGACGCAGATCGGACGCCCGCTGCGGGCGGATTCCGAGGTCGTCGCCAGATGTCATCTCGATCAACCCGTCGTCGTTCGGGTGCCACCGAAGTTGGACGATGGCACCCCCTTCCCCACTCTCTACTGGTTGACCTGCCCACTGGCGATCTCGCGAATTGGCCGTCTCGAAGGCTCAGGCGGTGTCAAGCGGATGGAGGCGAAAGCGGACGCCGACCCCGGCTTCGCCGCAAGGCTCAACGAGGCCCACGATCGATACGAGACCGAGCGAGCTGCTCTCGACGACGAGGGCCAGGGCCCCCAGGCCACCGGTGGCGTGGGTGGGGCGCGGGCCGGCGTCAAGTGCCTGCATGCCCACTATGCCCATCAGGTCGGAGGTGGTGAGAACCCGGTCGGGGAGCTGGTGGCCGGTTGGATCGAGCCCCTCGATTGCGAGCAGCCATGCGTGGTCGACGGCTCGATCAACCCCGATTGGGTCAACCGACCGTGATGGCCGATCTCAGAGGCGCCGGATAGGTGAGAGTCGGGGTAGTCGACATCGGTACCAACTCCATGAGGATGCTGATCACCGATGGTGAGCACGACTACGGGCGATGGGAGGAGGTGACCGGGCTGGGCCGGGGCGTAGACCGAAGCGGTGCCCTCTCAGAGGATGCCATTGCGCGCACTATCGGGGCCTTCGAGCGGTTCGGCATGCTGATGGCCGAGCATGAAGTCGCACATCGGGCAGCGATGGCCACGTCCGCTTCCCGGGACGCATCGAACCGCGAGTCGTTCTTCGATCGCGCCGAGCCGGCGCTCGGGGTGCGCCCCCGCCTGATCAGCGGCGCCGAGGAGGCGCGCTACGCCTATGCGGGTGCCACCGCACGCTGGGATGGGCCCCGACCGTGGGTGGTGTCAGACATCGGTGGCGGGAGCACCGAATTCGTCACCGAGGACCTGGAGATGTCGGTCGACATCGGGTCCGTTCGGTTGACGGAGCGTTGGTTCGACACCAGACCCGTGTCGGGGGATCGTCTCAACGAGGCGAGGAGCGAGGTGCACTCCATGTTCCAGGCGGTCCCCCGCATGGATGTCGGCTCGCTGCTCGGGGTGGGCGGATCATGGACGGAGATGGGAGGTCTGATCGGGGGCCCGGCTCGCGATATCGATCTCGCCGAGGTGACCCTCGATGAGATGAGGGAGCTGGTGGGCACTCTGGCCGAGCTGACTATCGCCGAGACCGCAGATCTGCCGACACTGAACCCGAAGCGGTCCGAGACGATCCTGGGAGGGGCTGTTGTGGCAGAGGCCGTGATGACCATCCTCGGGGCCGACTCGGCCAGACAATCCGTTGCCGACACCCTCGACGGACTCGCACGTGAACTGCTCGACTTAACCTGATCGAATGCCCGGGCCCGGGTGGCGGAATCGGTAGACGCGAGGGGCTTAAACCCCCTTGAGCCAAATGCGGCTCGTGTGGGTTCGACTCCCACCCCGGGCACGAAGGACCCTGATGGACGGGGTCCTTCGTCTTCTTTGACCGAACACTCGGAGTTTGCGCCGGCCGGCTGTAAGTGGTATGAGGCCTCTTGCAATGTTCGCAAGGGTGAGGAGACCCCATGCGTAGATCAATGATCCTGTTTGTTGTGGCCTTTCTGGTTGTGGCCATACCGGCGGCGGCTTCGGCCACTGTTGAGAAGTCCGTGAACCCGTTCGACTTCACCTTCGAAGATGAGCTTGGAGCTGAGCTTTGTGATGTGGACGAGTTCTTGGTCCACGAGTTCGGCGTCGAAAGAGTCACCGAATTCTTCAACAAGGACGGGGACCTCGAGAAAATTCACGTCAATGTGACAGGTTCGAGCGAGATAACCGGAGACGGCGAACTCCTCGCCTGGGAAAACTTCGCGTTCATGGTCATCATCGACTTCGAAGAAGGAACAGTCTCCCAAAATGGCAATGTGTTCAACATCCATGTGACGGGCGAAGGGGTGGTCGTCAACGATTCGGGCAGAATCGTCTTCTCGCTCGAGGATGATTCCCTTCTGGCGGTGAACGGCCCTCACGAGGCTTTCTTCACACCACCTCCGGTGCTCATCTGCGAGGCAATCAACAGCTGATCGTTCACGAACCAAAAGAGCGACGCTCACAAGACCCGCCACCCGGGCATGAGCGAAGGACCCACGATCCTGGGATCGTGGGTCCTTCATCGTTAAGGACGTGGGACCCGGGCCGGTGGGTGGGGGAGGGGAGAGGAACCGGGCCCGGATCCCACGATGTCGAGTGGATAGGAGTCATCAGTCGTCGTCATCGAACCAACGATGTCTTGGACAGGACCTCCGATCAACCCGTGCTTGATTGTACTGGATGAGTAGCTCCAACCAATTCGGTCCGTCTGGGCCGTTTAGCCGGAAAGTCGTAACGTTGAGTGGCGTGGAGCACGTAGCGTGAAAGCCGATTACCCCTCTCAGTACGAGCTCGACGTGGTGCTGAGAGACGGTGGCGGTGCCAGGGTGCGCCCCATTCGCCAGGACGACGCTGAGCACATCCGATCGTTTTTCGAGCGCATGGGCCCCGAATCGCGCTACTACCGGTTCTTCCGCGTCAAGAACACCTTGGAGCCCAAGGAGATCGAGCACTTCACCAACGTCGATTATCACGACCGCATGGCGTTGGTCGCCTTACAAGACGACGAGATGATCGCCGTTGGCCGGTACGACCGGTTGGGCTCTCATCCCGAGCTCGCCGAGGTGGCGTTCGCCGTGGTCGATGCCCATCAGGGGCGTGGTCTCGGGACGATGTTGCTCGACTTGCTGACGGGATATGCCCGAGCTCGTGGCGTGACCGGATTCCGTGCCTACGTGCTTGGTGAGAACCGGCAGATGATGCGGGTCTTCCGCAACTCCGGGTATGAGCTCACCCGGACCATCGACTCTGGTGTTTTCACCGTGGACTTCCCTGTTGAGCCCAGTGAAGACTCGATCGCAGCCGAGGGAGAGCACGAGCGGAGGGCAGTGGCCGCCTCACTACTTCCGCTGTTCTTCCCGCGTTCGATAGCGGTGATCGGCGCCTCCAACGATGACAGCTCGATCGGAGCCAGACTCTTCGACAACCTCATGTCGGCCGGATTCCCCGGGCCGATCTACCCGGTCAATCCGTCTGCAGACTTTGTGAGGTCGATCGAGGCCTATCCGACCGTGGGAGAGGTGCCCGACGAGATCGACCTGGCGTTTATCGTCGTCCCCCAGCGCTTCGTGCTTCAGGTGGCGAGCGAGTGCGCCGACGCCGGAGTGCGGGGGCTGGTGGTGATCTCGGCCGGTTTCGCCGAGACGGGAGAGGCCGGCGCCGCCGCTGAGGCGGAGCTACTCGAGATAGCGCGGAGTTCGGGGATGAGGATGGTCGGCCCTAACTGTATGGGTCTGCTCAACACGGCGCCTTCGGTCCGGCTGAACGGGACGTTCGCCCCGGTCTACCCACCGGCAGGCAACGTGGCCATGTCGTCACAATCGGGCGCACTGGGCATCGCCATCCTCGAATACGCCACCCGAAACAACATCGGTATCAGCCAGTTCGTCTCGGTCGGCAACAAGGCCGATGTCTCCGGCAACGACCTGATCATGTCATGGGAGGACGATCCCGCCACGGACGTGATCACCTTGTACCTCGAGTCCTTCGGCAATCCGTCGAAGTTCTCAAGGATCGCCCGCAGAGTCGGCAAGCGGAAGCCGATAATCGCCGTCAAGTCGGGCCGGAGCGCGGCAGGGAGCCGGGCCGCCTCGTCGCACACCGGCGCGCTTGCCTCGTCTGACGAGGCGGTCACGGCCCTGTTCCGCCAAGCAGGAGTCATTCGCGTCGACACCATCGAGGAGCTGTTCGATGCCGCCAATCTCCTGGCCAATCAACCGGTCCCCGAGGGACGACGCGTCGGCATCGTCACCAATGCCGGCGGCCCGGGCATCCTCGCCGCGGACGCTCTGGAGGCCGGTGGCCTGGCGCTACCGGAGTTGTCCGAAGAGCTGCGCCGGTCGATCGGGGAGAAGCTGGCAGCCGAGGCTTCGACCCGAAACCCGGTTGATCTCATTGCCTCGGGTGGGCCCGAAGAGTTCGGACACGCCACCACACTGCTGCTGACATCCGGTGAGGTCGACGCGGTCATGGTGATCTACGTTCCGACATCGGCGGAGGGCGCCCATGAAGTCGCCGGGGCGTTGCGAGACTGCCAGGACGGCTATTCGGGCGAGGTGACATTGCTGTCGGTCTTCATGCACAGCGGTGGTGGCATGGAGACTCTTTCCGGCGGCGCCCAGTCGCGGACGATCCCCACATACACCTTCCCCGAGGCGGCGGCTAACGCTCTGGCTAAGGCGGCGGGTCATGGGGAATGGAGAGGGCGCGACCCGGGGTCGGCACTGCGGTTGGAGGTCGACGCCGCGATCGAGATACGTCGTGTGATCGATTCGGCGCTGGTGAGCCTGGATGTCGATGGTGGCTGGCTCGGTCCGGGTGAGGTCGACACCTGTCTCCGCGCCGCCGGGTTGCGCACCCCTGAGACCGGGGTGGCCACGTCTGTGACCGAGGCACAGCAGATCGCAGAGAAGATCGAGGTGCCGGTGGTGCTCAAGGTGATCAGTGACGACGCTCTCCACAAGTCGGACGTGGGCGGGGTGGCCCTCGACATCCAGGGGCCCTCGGCCGTCGAGAACGCATTCGAACAGGTGACCGGTTCCGTCGCCAGCTGGGAAGGCGTGTTGGTGCAGGAGTTCATACCCGGTGGGCACGAGGTCCTGATCGGCATGGCCCAGGACCCCAACTTCGGGCCATTGGTCGTCTTCGGCCTGGGTGGCATCTACGTCGAGTTGCTGAAGGACGTCTCCTTTCGACTCCACCCGATAACCGATGTCGATGCGTCCGAGATGATCCGGGAGACCAAGAGCCATCGCCTCCTCGAGGGCTACCGGAACAATCCCAAGGGCGACATCGCCGCTCTGGAACTGGCTCTCCAACAGGTGTCTGCACTCGTGGCAGTCGTGCCCGAACTGATGGAGATGGACCTGAACCCGGTGAAGGTCCTGCCGCCCGGCGAAGGGGTGTGCGTGGTCGACGCTCGGATGCGCATCGCAGCAGTGGAGCCGGGGCACAGCCCGGCGCTGCGAGATCTCCCATCCGTCACTACCAACCCCCGGTGAGATTCGTAAGGTCGGGGCCATGGAGTACGTAAGTGTGACATTCGATGGCCCGGTGGCTCTCGTGAGGCTCGACCGCCCACCGGTCAACGCCCTCTCCGAAGAGCTGGCCAAGGAGCTGAACGAAGCCTTCACGCAATGCCAGGACGATGCCATCAGGGCCGTGGTGGTCACCGGTCAGCCCCACTTCGCCGCCGGCGCAGACATCAAGGGCTTCAAGGCGACTTTCGATGCCGGTGGCCGCGAGAGGACGGCGAGCACGCTGCTCGATGCGATCAAGACGCTGGACAACCTGGCAAAGCCGACCATCGCCGCGGTTCACGGCTATGCGCTGGGTGGCGGATGCGAGCTCTCGCTGGGCTGTGACTTCCGGTACATGGCCGACGACGCAAAGATCGGCCAGCCGGAGATCCTCCTGGGGCTGATCCCCGGTGCGGGAGGGACCCAGCGTCTACAGCGGGTAGTCGGGTTTCAGAAGGCCAAAGAGCTGGTCTACACCGGCCGTCAGGTGGGCGCGGACGAAGCGCTCGCCATTGGTTATGCCGACAAGGTGGCCCCCTCGGATCGAGTCCTGGACCTTGCTTTGAACGATGCAGCCGAGTGGGCGACCAAGGCGACCGTTGCCCTGGCTGCAGCCAAGCGGGCCCTGGCGGAGGGACGCGGTGTGCCCCTGGAGCAGGGTCTCGCCATCGAGCAGGAGGGCTTCCACCGCAGTTTCGCCAGCAATGACGCGGTGGAAGGTGTGACCGCGTTCGTCGAGAAGCGCGAGGCCCGGTTCAAGGGAAGCTGACCGTCTCCTCGAGTCGTCTCAGATTGCCCGCCCATAGGCGACGCAGGATCGGGCGGGCCATCCCTGCGCCCAAGGCACCGCCCAGCCACCACGGGAAACGCAAGGTCTCCTCCCAGGTGATGGCTCCCGACTGGTCGACCGAGAGTCGGCCGGTGCCTTTGACCACACCCCGATGCTCCACCTCGATGAAGCTGCCCTCGTCCCAGCCGACCACCTCCATCTCGTCGATGAGTCTTAGGGGGCCTACGACCGTCCGCACCCTCATCCGTGTCCCGACGCCGCGCGTTTGGTCGCCGACGAAGACGATCCACTTGGCATCTCTCATCCATTTGGGATGAGCCGCGAGGTCCGAGATGGACCGCCAGATCGCTCGAGGTGGTAGTGCCGTCTGACGTCTTACGAGTATGCGGGTCATGTCGAGACATGTGAGAATACGGCCATGATCTATCTGGACCATGCGGCGACCACGCCGATGCGACCGGAGGTCTGGGAGGCGATGTCACCGTATGCCTTCGAGTCGTTCGGCAACCCGTCTGGTGTGCATGGAGTGTCCCGAAAGGCCAAGAACGCCCTCGAGGAGTCGAGGGAGATGCTCGCCTCGTTGATGGGTGCCAAGCCCCTGGAGATCGTCTTCACATCTGGGGGCACGGAGAGCGACAACCTCGCCATCAAGGGCGCAGTCCTAAGCAGTTCCGGGCTGGAAGGAATGGTGACGTCCGCAATCGAACATGAGGCCGTCCTCGAAACCGCCGACTTTCTGAAGCGCATCGGGAAGCCGGTGTCGATCATCGGCGTAGATGCCGAGGCGCGGGTCGACCCCGATCAGGTAGCCGAGGCAGTCGGCGAGAACACCGCCGTCGTCTCGGTGATGATGGTCAACAACGAGACGGGGACGCTGCAACCCGTGGCCGATATCGCCGAAGCCGCGAAGAAGTCGAACCCGAGGACTCTCTTCCACACCGACGCGGTCCAGGCATTCGGATGTCAGGCGATCGATGTCGACGAGCTCGGGCTCGACATGCTCACGATCTCGGCCCACAAGTTCGGAGGGCCCAAAGGCTCAGGGGTTCTCTATGTCCGCGACGGGACGCCTCTCGAGCCGGTGTTACACGGTGGAGGTCAGGAGTTGGGTCGTCGTTCCGGCACCCATGACGTCGCTTCGGCCGTTGGTGTCGCCACGGCGGCAAGGCTCGCCACTGATGATCGCGGGCGTTTCGAGAGCGAAGTGGGGGCCATCCGGGACGCCTTCGAGGCCCGTCTCACCACGGAGTTGCCTGCGACGGTCGTCAACACGCCGCATGAGGGCCGATCTTCACATCATCTCAATATCCGGTTTCCCGGTGTTCGCAACGAGACGCTCCTGATGCTGCTCGATCAGCGGGGCGTCGCCGCCTCGGCGGGGTCCGCCTGTCAGTCGGGAGCCGCGACCGTCTCGCACGTGCTCGAGGCCATGGGTCTGACACCTGATGACGCCCGGGAGTGTGTTCGGTTCACCTTCGGCTGGACCTCCACCGCGGCAGAGGCCGCTGAGGCCGCCGACATCGTCGTCGATCTGGTGAAGAAACTCAGTTGAGGGTCCTCGTCGCCATGTCCGGGGGAGTCGACTCCTCAGTCGCCGCTGCCCTGATGACGGACGCCGGTCACGACGTGATGGGGGTCACGCTCAAGTTGTGGGCCGGCCCCAACGGTGAGGCCCCCACCGCGGGTTGCTGTACGGTGTCCGACGCCGAGGACGCCCGACGGGTCGCCGCCCAACTCGACATTCCCTATTACGTGCTCGATCACACCGACGACTTCAAAGGTGGGGTGGTCGACCGGTTCGTCCACGACTACGCAAGTGGCCGGACGCCCAACCCCTGCATCGAATGCAATCGCACCGTGAAATTCGACCGGCTCCTCAATCGCCTGGACGACTTCGAGTGTGACGTTCTGGTGACGGGGCATCATGCCCGTAGTCGGGAGGCCCGTGGGGCATGGCAACTGCTGCGCGGGACCGATCAGGCCAAGGACCAGTCCTATGTCCTCTCGATGCTCACCCAACGGGAGCTCTCCCGAACCAGGTTCCCGGTAGGGGAGTTGACCAAGAGGGAGGTCCGTCAGGTGGCAGCCGGGATGGGGATGCGGACTGCTCACAAGCCGGAGTCGATGGACATCTGTTTCGTTGGCCAGCGTGACTATCGGGGATTTCTGCGCGACGTGGCCCCAGAGGTCTTCGAGCCGGGAAGCGTTGTCGACGAGGAGGGGCACGAGCTCGGAGCCCACGAGGGGATCGTGGGCTTCACGGTGGGACAGCGACGCGGATTGGGGGTGGCCGTGGGTGAGCCCCGGTTCGTGCTCCGGATCGAGGCCGGCACGTCGACTGTGGTGGTGGGGTCACGTGACTCCCTGGCGGTGAAGAGTGTTGGTCTGCGCGAGGTAACCTGGACATCCGGAGTGGGCGCCGACGGGCCGGTCATGGCTCAGTACCGCGCCCACGGGGAGACCGTCCCCGCATGGCTGGAGGGTCACACGCTGACTTTCGCCGAACCTCAGGAGGCCATCTCGCCTGGTCAGACGGTGGCGTTCTATGAAGGCGAGGCGGTACGCGGCGGAGGCCTCATCGCCGAGACCCATGTCTGATCCTGTCGCCAGGATCGATGAGTTGCGGCTCCAGATCCGGGAGCACAACCACCGCTACTACATCCTCAACGAGCCGACGATCTCCGACGCCGACTTCGACAAGCTGCTGCGCGAGCTGATCACCCTCGAGGCCGAGCACCCCGATCTCATCACGCCGGACAGCCCCACCCAACGTGTGGGGACACCGGTGGGCAGCCAGTTCCAGCCGGCGGTCCATCTCCAGCCCCTGTTCTCGCTGGACAATGCCGAGGCTCACGATGATCTGGTGGCCTGGGAGCATCGGATGGAGCGTCAGCTGGGCGGGCCACCTTCCGGCTACGTATGTGAGTTGAAGATCGACGGTCTGGCGGTGGTCCTCACCTACCGCGACGGCATGTTGTCGACCGGTGCGACCCGAGGCGACGGGACCGTGGGGGAGGACATCACGGCGAATCTCCGGACCATCTCGTCGATCCCGCTGCGTCTCTACGGCGACGACGTTCCTGGCGTCCTCGAGGTGCGTGGCGAGGTCTATATGCCCTACCAGGCGTTCGATGCGCTGAATGAGCGTCAGGTCGATGAGGGCAAGCCCGTGTTCGCCAATGCTCGCAACGCCGCTGCTGGAAGCGTTCGGATGAAAGACACCTCGATCACCGCGGGCCGCGGGCTCGACATCTGGGTCTACCAACTGGGGCTGGTCGAGGGTGGCCCCGGCTTCGACCTCCATTCCGAGACCCTCGACTTCATGCGGTCGCTCGGGTTGAAGACCAACCCATCTACGGAGTCCGTGGGCTCGATCGACGACGTTTACGCCTATGTCGAGGATGCCGAGAAGTCCAGGCACGACATGGCATATCAAACCGACGGGGTGGTCATCAAGATCGACTCCCTCGAGGAGCAAGGCCGGCTCGGGTACACGTCCAAGGCGCCGCGATGGGCCATCGCCTACAAGTTCCCGCCCGAGGAGCAGATCACCACGTTGAAGGACATCATGATCAACATCGGCCGCACCGGTGCGGCCACCCCTTTCGCTGTGCTCGAGCCGGTGTTCGTGGGTGGAGCGACGGTGGGGATGGCGACACTGCACAACTCGGAGCAGATCGCCAAGAAGGACGTGCGCATCGGCGACCAGGTGGTGGTGCGTCGAGCCGGAGATGTGATCCCCGAAGTCGTCGGCCCGGTGGTAGCCGCTCGCACCGGCAAGGAGAAGGTGTGGGCGATGCCGGCCCACTGCCCATTCTGCGGGAATCCCATAGTCCAGCCCGACGACGAGGCGGTCGCCAGGTGCACCGGAGGTTTCGAATGCCCGTCACGCGTCAGGGAGTGGCTCTTTCATTTCGCCAGTCGGGGAGGCATGGACATCGAGCACATGGGTTACAAGACCATCGACCTGCTGCTGCGGGAGGGGCTGATCTCGGATCCTGCGGACCTGTTCACCTTCGATGTCGAGAGACTGCTCGATTACGAGGGCTGGGGCGAGATCTCGGTCGGCAATCTGGCGGCGGCAATAGAGGATGCCACGGACCGTCCGGTGGCGCGGCTGCTGACCGCCCTGGGCATCCGGCATGTCGGGGGGACCGTTGCCAGGTTGCTGGTGAGGCACTTTGGAGGGCTACCGGTGCTGATGGATGCCTCTGAAGACGAGATCTCCTCGATCGAGGGCATCGGGCCGATCATCGCTGCCGGCGTGGCGGAGTGGGCGTCGGACCCGGTGAACCGCGAGCTGGTGGAGAAGCTGGGTGCCGCCGGCGTGCGTTTGCAAGAGGAGGTCGCTGAGGGTGTCAGCGGGGATCTGCTGGCGGGCGCTACGTTCGTGGTGTCTGGGTCCATCGAGGGCTTTACCCGGGAGGAGGCTCAGGCGGCGATCGAGCAACGTGGGGGCAAAGCCACCGGCTCGGTGTCGGGAAAGACGACCGCCTTGATCGTCGGGGACTCCCCGGGTGCGTCGAAGACCCGAAAGGCCGAGGAGCTGGGTGTCCCCATCCTCGACGGGACGCGTTTCGAGAAGCTGCTGGAAAAGGGTCTGGCAGAGTTGGAGTAGTGGGCGGGGGTGTCTCGTCGCGTCACCCGAAGGGTGGGGTTTTGGGGACGTGGTAGGTGTGGCCGAGGGGACTGGTCCAGAGGTGTTCTCCGTTTTCGGTTCGTTCGAGTTTCCAGTTGGTGCGGTGTTTGATCATGTGGTGGTGGCGGCAGAGGGGGGCGAGGTTGGCTTTACAGGTTGGTCCGCCGTGGGTGTGGGCGCGTCGGTGGTCGAGGTCGCAGGTGTAGGAGTCCATGCGACAGCCGATTCCGACACAGGTCTGGTAGTCGGCTCTGACCTGGCGGACGGTTTCAGCGTCCGGTCGCCGGCGGGTGGTACCGGTGGCGACCGGATTGCCGTTGTCGTCGAAGACTTGGTAGGACCATTTGGCGTCTTCGAGTTGAGCGACGGTCTGGCGGGTGATGTCAGCGACGACTGGTGCGTATCCGGCGAGTTCTCCTGGATTGTCGGCCAGTTCGACCAGGGTGGCCAGATCAGTTTGGATGATCACCTCACCACCCAGACCCTGACGATGGTGGTTGGTGGCGAGGAGGAGGTCGACGAAGATGTCGGCGCGGATCTGGTCCATGGTCCGGCCGTCACCAAGTTTGGAGAGCTGTCTGGCGAGTCTGTTGACCTTGCGGCCGATGGCAGCCACATCGGTGGGAGCCAGCCCGGATCCGGTGACGTTGCCGGTGTTGTCCGGATTCGCCGACGCGACGAACTTGCGGTCGGCATGACCAGCCTCATACGCCAGATCTGAACCATTCGGGTCGGCAGCCATGACGAGACGGGACACCCGGCGTTGCAACTGACCGGTAGTCAACCCTGGAGCATCGTCGAGGATCTGATCCAAGACGGTGTCGACCGTATCGGTGGAGAGGTGGTCGAGCTCCCGGTGGAACACCCTCATCCGCGGCTCATCGACCTGTCCGGTGCGGAACCTCTCCCACACCCGACGTAGCCGGCCGGTGAGCGACAGGGACCGGTCCAACTGGGCTTGCGCCGACCGGCGGGTCAAACCAAGAGCCGACCCGATCTCATAGGCCGCATACTCGATCTCATTCGGGGAACGTTCCGGTGGAGAAGCAGGGCCGCCCGGTGGAGAGAAAGCAACTTCGGTCATGGTGGCCAGCTTCCCCGCCTCATGATGAGACGCCAGCCGGGCTTCGGTGACCATCAGCCGCACCGCATCATGACCATTAAGCCGGGTGCGGTCCACCGACC
>Ga0256867_10000653_pt1 | contig 13919 bp, 11 predicted proteins | sample RVTome_15_FD_185939 | JGI IMG/M metagenome (GOLD analysis project Ga0256867, IMG submission 185939) | Soil microbial communities from uranium-contaminated site in the Upper Colorado River Basin, Wyoming, United States - RVT150D86 (HiSeq) ... | reverse complement strand
TGACCTGGGAGATCTACCGCGATACGCTCATCGAGCAGGCGGAGCAGGGCGTCGACTACTTCACCGTGCACGCGGGCGTGCTGCTGCGCTACATCCCGCTCACGGCCCACCGGATGACCGGCATCGTCTCACGCGGCGGATCGATCATGGCCAAGTGGTGCCTGGCGCATCACCAGGAAAGCTTCCTCTACACGCGCTTCCGCGAGATCTGTGCGATCATGCGGGCGTACGACGTCTCGTTCTCCCTCGGAGACGGCCTGCGGCCCGGCTCCATCGCCGACGCGAACGACGCCGCGCAGTTCGCGGAGCTCGAGACCCAGGGCGAGCTCAACCGGATCGCGTGGGAGTACGACGTGCAGGTGATGAACGAGGGCCCCGGGCACGTCCCGATGCACCTGATCCGCGAGAACATGGAGAAGCAGCTCGCCTGGTGCGACGAGGCGCCGTTCTACACGCTGGGTCCGCTCACGACCGACATCGCCCCGGGGTACGATCACATCACCAGCGCGATCGGCGCGGCGATGATCGGCTGGTTCGGCACCGCGATGCTCTGCTACGTGACTCCGAAGGAGCACCTCGGCCTGCCGGACCGGGACGACGTGAAGGCCGGGGTCATCGCCTACAAGATCGCAGCGCACGCCGCGGACCTGGCCAAGGGGCATCCGCGGGCGCGATACCGCGACGACGCCCTCAGCAAGGCGCGGTTCGAGTTCCGCTGGGAGGACCAGTTCAACCTGTCGCTCGATCCCGTCACCGCCCGATCGATGCACGACGAGACGCTGCCCGCCGACGGCGCCAAGGTGGCCCATTTCTGCTCCATGTGCGGGCCCAAGTTCTGCTCCATGCGGATCACCCAGGACCTCCGCGAGCTCGCGCGCGAGCAAGCGGCGGTGGAAGAAGGACTTGCCGGCAAGGCCCGGGAGTTCCGGGCCCGGGGGAAAGAGATCTACCTGCCGCGGTGAGCCCGCTTCGCGTAAGTTCATAGGCTGTCGTCTCCTCCACCCGGGACCGATGTCCGAAACGTCACGCCCAGATTCTCCCGTGCAGGCCACCCCCACGGACGAGCTCGTCGAGCGACTTCGCCGCGCGACGCTCGGCGAGTACGAGATCCAGGGGGACCTCGGGCACGGCGGGATGGCCGCGGTGTTCCTGGCTCACGACATCGCGCTCGACCGCAAGGTCGCCATCAAGGTCATGCACCCCGCGATGGTGTTCGGCGACGGCATGGTGGAGCGCTTCAAGCGGGAAGCCCGAACGGCCGCCTCCCTGAGTCATCCGAACATCATTCCCGTCTACGCCGTGCGCGAGGCGGAGGGCCTGTTGTTCTTCGTCATGAAGCTGATTCAGGGCACTCCGCTCGAATCGGTCATGCACGAGCTCGGCCAGCTCCCGCTTCCGATGATCGAGGCGATCCTTGGGCAGGTCGGCAGCGCCCTCGCGTATGCCCACCGGAAGGGTGTGATCCACCGTGACGTGAAGCCCGCCAACATCCTCATCGATGAAGACGGCTGGGCCGTTGTGACCGACTTCGGGATCGCCAAGGTGGCTGCAACCGAGGCCCTGACGATAACCGGCATGGCGGTCGGGACCCCGACCTACATGAGTCCCGAGCAGGCTCTTGGCGGCGAGATCACCGGCGCGACCGATCAGTACGCGCTGGGCGTGGTGGCCTACGAGATGCTGGGCGGGAAGCCGCCGTTTGCGGGCGGCAATTCCATGTCCCTCATGTACGCCCATTGCCACGAGCTGCCGCCACCCCTCGGTGAGCTCAGGCCGGATTGCCCGGACCAGCTTCGTGGCGTCGTCGAGCGCATGCTGGAGAAGCAGGCCGCCGACCGGTGGCCCAGCATGGACGACATGCTGAGCGCGATGGGTCTCAAGATCCTCGCGCCGGACGATCCCAATCGCAGCCAGCTCATTGAGATTGCCCGCACCGGGGCGAGGATGCGCCTCTCGACCAAGGTCCAGACTCCCCGGAGCCCGATCCCGCTCGGGCGGACCTCGAAGGCATCGCCCGCTTCCGCCCCGCCCGCACCGCGGAAGTGGGCCTGGGCGGGGGCGGCGTCTGTTCTTGCGGTTACGGCCGTGCTCTGGGTGATTCGGCCCGATCCGAGGCCGAGTGAACCCGTTGAAGCCTCGGTTCCTTCGACGAGCCCTCCGGCGGTGCCGGCCGGGGAGGATACCTCCGTCGCCGCCGTTCCCGGTGGCGGCCAGGAATCCGTGCCCGCGCCCCCCCCGCCTCCGCCCAGCCCGACCGCGGCGGGGGCTGGAATCGCGTCCCCCCCCGAGCGACCGGGGCCTCAACCTCCGGTCACCAGGGTCGCGCCACCGAGGCAGGACCAGCCCCGCGTCACAGCCGCGGTGACGGAAAGCGCCGCGACCTCGCCTGCCCGGCCGGCCGACAGCGCTCCGGTCGAGCCCCGGCCGACGCCCGCGCCGCCTCCCGTCGTGCGCCCCGAGGTCACCGCGCGGGTGCCGAGTGCCCCGGTGCTCCCGGCCGACGACCGGGTCGACGTGGAGGCCGTGATCCTGGGCTACGCGCGCGCGCTCCAGTCGGGGGATCTCGCGCAGGCGCTCCGGCTGTTCCCGGCGATGCCCGCGGACCTTCGTCAGGGCCTCCAGTCGTTCTACGGCTCCGGTGGTGCCATGCAGCCCAGGTGGGCGGTGAGCGACGTCGCGCTCGCGGGCAATACCGCGACGGCGCGGGTCAGCGGCTCCAATACGGTGCGCACCGCGCGGGGCGGCACTTCCGAGGAGCGGGTGAACCTGCGTGCGCGCCTCGAGCGCACCGCCTCGGGATGGAAGCTGACCGCGCTGGTGAACTGAACCGGGCGGCGTCGGCCGCCCCCTCCTTAACCCGGACGGGTATGACCATGGCGCCGAGGGTTTTCTGCGCGTTGCTGTGCTGCGTGCTGTTCGCTCCTCCAGCGGCGGCGCAGCATCTGCGCGACCGTATCCGTGAGCTGTTCACCTTCGGCTCCTGCGGCCGGCCCCTCTGCCTCGACGGGTCGGTCAGCGCCGCGAACGGCCACGGCGATCACTTTCTGCCGGATCTGATCGCGGGGAACTCGGCGGTGATCGGGTTCCTCACCGATGCGATCGGGCTGAGCGCCGCCAACACGCCCATCAGCGCGAGCGGCGGCGGGGTCACCTACCGGTTCGTCGGCGGGCTTCCGGTCCGTACGTCCGAGTCGGCCGGTCCGGTCTTCGCGGAGCGGGCGCAGACCCTCGGGCGCGGGCGTTTCGTCCTCACGGGGAATCTCACGGGTAGCTCGTTCCGCTCGCTGCGGGGGACCCCCCTGGATCAGCTGATCCTCAACTTCACCCATCAGGACGTGGGCACGCCCGGTCTGGGCGATCCGTTGATCGAGAACGACGTGCTGGAAATCCGGCTCGGGCTCCAGGTCAACCTCCTGGTGAGTACGCTCGCTGTTACGTATGGCATCAGTGACGCCGTCGATCTCGGGATCGCGATCCCCGTCGTCCATACATCCCTGCAGGGGCGGAGCGAGGGGCAGGTGCATCCGTTCGGTCCGACGGCCCTACATTTCTTCACGGGGACGCCGGAGGACCCGGGCCTCCGGGCGACCTCCGCGACGTTCGGCTCCGCGACGGGAATCGGGGACATCGCCCTGCGGGTCAAGGCGAACCTCCGGAGCGACGAGCGGCTCGGCTTCGCCGTCATGGCCGACGCCCGGGTGCCCACCGGCGACGAGCGCGACCTGCTGGGGAGCGGCCACCTCGCGATCCGAGCGCTCGCCATCCTGTCCGGCAGATTCGGCGATTTCCGGCCTCACGCCAACCTGGGCTACATGCTTCGCACCGGAGAGCGGCGGGCGGACGCGCTTCTCGCGACGATCGGGTTCGAGCAGCCGCTCAATCCCTGGACCACGATCGTCCTCGACCTGATCACCGAATGGGAGACGGGGGAGAGTGCCCTCGAGCTTCCGGAAACCGTGTTCTTCCAGTTCCCCTTTACCCGCAGCGTCGAGCCAATCAACCTGCGCAACATGCATGACCATCGGGTGGGCGGCTCCCTGGGCTTCAAGTTCCGGACCTCCGACCGGGGGCCGCGCGTCGTGACGAATGCGGTGGTGCCGCTCCGCCAGGGCGGTCTGCTGCCCGCCGTCATGTGGACCGGAGGGCTCGAGTTCAGCTTCTAGGCGCCCGGGCTCGGCCGCGGGAAGGGGATCGGTGATGCGGTGACGCCGGCGGACCCCATCACGCTCGTGGCGTACCTGGGGGTGCAGCTCCAGCTCGCGAGCTGCCTCCTGTGCCTAGGGCTCGGCCTGGCCCTGCGGCGTGACGCGGGCCCGCGCCGCTGGTTCACCTCCTGGGTCTGGTCCTTCGCCTCGGTCGGGATCGCCATCGGGGCGCTCTTCGTCCGGTATTTCCTCCTTCCCATCTCCTCGCTGGCACCGTCAGTCGAAGCGGGCGCGGTCTACGCGCTCTACGCGGTGTATCTCGTCGCCAAGGTCGGATTCTTCTGGCTCCTGCTCCAGGGCGCCTGGCGATTCTCGCGCGATGACCCGCCGCCGCCCTGGCTCCGTGTCGCGGTGGTGGCGGCCGCCGGCGGGGTGCTCCTGCCGCTGGCGCTCGGGCCCTCGCTGGACCTGTCACCGTACATGGCCCCGCAGGCAGTCGTCGCGGCGCTCGCGTTCCTGGCCTGCGCCGCGCTCCTGCATCGCGCACCGCCGGCCCGCATCACCCGCGGAAGCCGGGTGCTGCGGACGGTCTTCCTCGGGCTTGCGGCGCTCTGGGTGCTCTACATCCCCGCGTTTCTGGGTATGGGCGGGATGCTCGAGCCCTTGTTCGCGCGGCTCACCACCCACAACTCGTACGTCGATACCCTCTTCCAGTTCTTCCTTGCGTTCGGGATTCTCCTCGCCCTCCTCGACGAGGTCGGGCGGGAACGGCTCGAGGAACGCACCGCCAGGCTGCGGGAGGTCGCCGCGTCGGAGGCCCGCCTGGCGCAGATCGTCCGCTCGGCCTCGGAAGGCATCGTGCTGCTCGACGGGCAGCGCCGCGTGGCGCACCTCAATCCCGCGGCGCTCGAGATCCTCGAGTGCACCGCGGGCGAGGCGACGGGCGAGCCGTTTGACCGCTTCCTCCGCGCGCCCGATCGGGTGACGCTCTGGGCCGGGATGGCCGCGACCCGGCCCGCGCCGCTCTCCCCTGTGGTATCGCGCCTGGAGCTGGCGGGAGTCCGCTCCGGCGGGGAGACCTTTCCGCTGGAAGTGTCGCTCGCTCCGCTCGGGGAAGGTCCGGCCGAAGGCTACGTGCTCATACTTCACGACATGACCGAGGGAACCCGCCTCCGGGTGGAGCGGGAGCGGATGGAGACCCAGCTCGCGCAGGCCGCCAGAATGGAGACGATCGGGCGGATGATCTCGGGCGTCGCGCACGAGCTGAACAATCCGCTGGCGGCGATCCTCGCGTTCGCGCAGGATCTGTCGAGCCAGGCGCATTTGCCCGAAGACCGTGAGGCGCTCACCACCATCGTGCAGCAGGCGCAGCGCTGCCGCGCCATCGTGCAGGATCTGGTGACGTTTGCGCGCTCGAAGCGCGAGGAGCGAGAGCCGATCGCCGCGGCGGAGCTCGCCGCGCGGGTCCGGCCGGCCTTCGAGAGGCAGGCCGCGGCGCAAGGCGCGCGGCTCCTCATCGATCTCGCCCCGGAGCTGCCCCTGCTCGAAGTCAATCCTCCGGCACTGGAGCAGGTCCTCACCAATCTCCTCGGCAACGCCTTTCAGGCGATCGGCGGTCCGGGCGAGGTGACCCTGCGCGCGGAGGTCGCGAGCGCACGAATGGTGTTCGAGGTGGAGGACACCGGGCCCGGGATTCCCCCGCAGGTCCTGCCGAGGCTCTTCGAGCCGTTCTTCACCACCAAGCCTCCCGGGCAGGGGACCGGGTTAGGGTTGTCGGTGAGCCAGTCCATCGTGGAGCAGCATGGCGGCTCCATTCGCGCCGGACCTCGCCGGGACGGCGCCCCCGGCGCGCGCTTCGTCGTCACCCTGCCGTTCGTCGACCGGCGCACGGCGCGCCGCCCGTCGCCTCCGCTGGAGCTGGCCCCGCCCTCGGTGTCCGCCCGGCTGCGCCGGGTGCTGGTGGTCGACGACGAGGCCCCGATCCGGGTGGCCATTCGACGCTTTCTCGAGCGGCGCGGCTGGATCGTCGATGAGGCCCGGGACGGCCAGGAGGCGCTGGATCTGCTCGACCTGGACGGCCAGGGAGCGGACGCGTGCGGGGCCCGGTACGATGCCGTGGTGACCGACCTCCGGATGCCCGGGGTGACCGGCATCCAGCTGCACGACCGGCTCGCCGAACGAGCACCCGAGGTGCTGGGCCGGCTGGTAGTCATCTCCGGTGACACCGCCTCCCCCGAAGTCGCCGAGTTCCTGCTGCGCCTGCGCCGGCCCCTGGTCCAAAAGCCGTTCGACCTTCGCACGCTGGCCGACCTGCTGGACGAGGCGGCGCCGCCGGTCGAGATCGGACCTGCGTGATCCTGCTCGGATACCTCCTTGCCCTGATCATCGGATTGTCCCTGGGTCTTCTGGGCGGAGGCGGTTCGATCCTCACCGTGCCGGTCCTGCACTATGTCCTCCGCTACGAGGTCCGCGAGGCGGTGCCGATGAGCCTCGTCGTGGTGGGACTCACCAGCGGATTCGGTGCCTTACAGCATTGGAAGACCGGAACCGTGATCTGGTCCGCGGCGCTGGCCTTCGGTCCTCCCGCCATCGTCGGCGCGCTCCTGGGCGCCGAGCTCGGGCTCCGGACCAGCGGCGCCGTGCAGCTCGCCGTGTTTGCCGGCGTGATGATCGCCGCTGCCGTTTCGATGTGGGCGGGCCGGTCGCTGCTTGCGAGGGCGCCGGCCGGAACGCCGCTCCCGGCGCGCCGGTCGCTCCCGCTCATCATGGTGTTCGGCTCGCTGGTCGGCGTGCTCACGGGCTTTGTCGGGGTCGGCGGCGGATTCCTCTTCGTGCCGGCGCTGGTCCTGCTCGGAGGCCTCACGATGAAGGAAGCCGTCGGAACGTCCCTCGCCCTCATTTTGCTAAGTTGTATTGCCGGCTTCCTGCGGTATCAGGGCAGTCTGGCACTGGATTGGAGTGCGATCGCGCTGTTTACCGGGATTGCCTTCGTCGGAGTTGCCGCGGGGGCCCGGCTGGTGCGGCACGTGTCCCAGGATACCCTTCGGCGGGGGTTCGCCCTCTTGCTGTTCGTCATGGGAGCGCTGGTGCTCGCGGTCGGACGCTGAAGCGAGGAAACATGTTCTTCAAACGATTCTATGACGAACAGCTGGCCCAGGCCAGCTACCTGATCGGCTGCGGGGCGACCGGCTCCGCCCTGGTGATCGACCCCTGCCGGCTGGTGGATCAGTACATCGCCGCGGCGGAGGCGGACGGGCTGCGAATCGACGCGGTCACCGAGACCCATATCCACGCGGATTTCGTGAGCGGCACCCGCGAGCTGGCGGCCCGAACCGGCGCGGTGATGTACCTCTCGAAGTGCGGCACGCCGGAATGGCAATACGGCTTCCGCGACGAGGCCCGGGTGGTGCTCCTCGGGGATCGCGACCGGATTACCGTGGGGAACGTCGACGTGCAGGCCGTCCACACGCCGGGACACACGCCCGAGCACCTGAGCTTCCTCGTCACCGACCGCGCCGGCGCCGACGAGCCCATGGGAATCGTCACCGGCGACTTCGTGTTCGTGGGGGACGTGGGCCGGCCCGACCTTCTGGAGAAGGCGGCGCATGTCCAGGGCACGGCCGAATCCGGTGCCCGCGACCTGTTCCGAAGCCTCGCCTGGTTCAAGACGCTACCCGACCATCTCCAGCTCTGGCCGGGACACGGTGCCGGGAGCGCATGCGGCAAGGGTCTGTCGGCGGTGCCGCAGTCGACCGTCGGCTACGAACGGCGGTTCAACTGGGCATTGAGCAGCGACGACGAGAACGCATTCGTCCGCCAGGTACTCGCCGGACAGCCCGAGCCACCCAGGTATTTCGGGGAGATGAAGCGCATCAACCGCGCCGGCCCACCGGTGCTGGGAAGCCTGTCGCTCCCGGAGCGCGTCGCCGAGCATCGGGTCGCGGAGATTCTGGCCGCGGGGGGAATCGTCGTGGACATCCGGGCGGCGCCGGACTTCGCGTCGGGGCATCTGCCGGGCACGCTCAGCATTCCCTTCAACAAGAGCTTTCCTACCTGGGCCGGCTCCCTGCTGCCCTACGACCGGGATCTCTACCTGCTCATCGACGAGGGCCGTCCGGAAGCGCTTGCCGCGGCGGTGAAGAGCCTGCTGAGCATCGGGCTCGATCGGGTGCGCGGCTACTTCGGATCCAAGGCGCTGGAGATGTCGGACGGAAACGGGGGTTCGCTCGGGCGCGTGGAACAGCTGACCGTCGGCGAGCTCCAGGCGCGCCAGGGATCGCTTTACGTGCTCGATGTGCGCGGCCGCGCGGAGTGGGAAGGAGGCCACATTCCAGGTGCGCATCTCGTACCGCTCGCGGAGCTGTCTGATCGAATCGCGGAAGTGCCGGCCGACCGGCCGATCGCCGTCCACTGCCAGGGCGGCGGCCGCAGTGCCATCGCTGCGAGCCTGCTGCGGGCGAATGGCGTACCCCACGTTGCCAACGTGACCGGCGGGTTCGGGGCCTGGGTGCAGTCCGGGCTGCCGGTGGCTAGGGATTGAGGCCCCGTTCGCTTCTCGGCCCTTGTCCGTTTCGAGCTGGACGCGCATCCTAGCCGCCGCCCAGGCCACGATCGAGGGGCCGAAGTCACGCTGATCGGGGGGACCTGATGGGGGAAGGGCCGGTGCGATTGGGCCCTTCTATTTTGCGGGACCATCGCCGGAGACCTTCCATGCCGACAGCCGGTTGTCAGCTTTGCGGGGCCCCGCTCGAAGGGGGTACGGCCCGATGCCCGTACGACGTGCCCCTCGGCGAAGCGCCGGGCATCGGAGACCCCGCGGCCATCGTGTCGGGGCGGGAAAGCCATTCCGATCACGAGCTGCACATCGCCCGATGGCGGATTCACCATCCCGCCGAACGGGGCGCGACGCCGGCAGTCATGGCCTGGGCCCGCGACCGCCTGGCGCGGGCCGGGCACGTCGTTCCCGACGCGACCCACTAGAGCCGTCGGATGTCGGCGTAGAACCCGCGGAGCACGGCGATGTCCCGATCGGCGTCTCCGGTCGGCTCGAACGGCGGGAGGAAACGAACGGCCTTCCGTCCATTGTCGAAGATGCCCGGAACGATCGGGACGCCTGCCCGCACGGCGATGTGGTAGAAGCCTGACTTCCACTTCTCAACCGGTTTTCTGGTTCCCTCCGGCGCCAGGGCGACGACGAATTTTTCCTCCCGTCGAAGCCGGGCGGCAACGCCATCCACCATGCCCTGAGTCCGGGTCCGGTCCACCGGGATTCCGCCCAGCCATCGCATCAAGGCGCCCAGCGGCCCGCGGAACAGCTCGGCTTTTCCGATGAAATGGACATCCAGTCGCAGGACGAACACCACCGCGATGCCGTGGACGAAGTCCCACGCCGAGGAGTGCGGCGCGGCGATGACGATGAACCGGGGAAGGTCGGGGAGCGTCCCCTCGATTTGCCAGCCCGTCAGTCGGAGGATTACCCGACCGATGGCACGGCGGAGCACGCCTCCGCGGCGTGGGACCGCCGGCCCGAGCTGCGGGATCTCCATGCCCGCAAAGATGGCGCGGGGCGGGGAGCAACGATAGCTTGAGGCCGTCTCCTTCCCATTTCACGATGCCACTGAGCCGCCGCAGTTTCGTTCGAGCTCTCGGAGCTGGTGGAGCCGGCGCCCTTGCGTTGCCGGCCATCACGGCCAGGGGCCTCGAAGCCTCCCGCGATGCGTCCCGCCTCCGACTCATTCAGCCCGGGGCGCCCGCGCCCATCTGGCTCGACAGCAACGAGAACGCGTACGGGCCGAGTCCCGAGGCGCTCGCCGCGATTCAGTCGGCGTTCGGCGAGGCCTGCCGGTATCCGGGCGAGTCCGAAGCCGCTCTGCGTGACGCGCTCGCCGCGGAGCACAAGGTGAAGCCGGAGAACATTCTCCTGGGCAGCGGCTCCGCCGAGTCGCTGCGTCTGTGCGTCTCCGCCTTCACCGCGGCGGACCGCCCGCTGATAACCGCCGCCCCCACGTTCGAGGACCCTGGGCGCTACGCCACGACCTTTCGGGTTCCTCTCGTCGAGGTGCCGGTGGATGGGGGGCTGGGACTCGACCTCGACGGCATGCTCTACGCCGCCGCGGCGCAGTCGGCGGGCCTGGTGTTCTTCTGCAATCCGAACAACCCCACCGGAACCGTTCACGGCGCCGCGGCAACCAGGGACTTCGTCGGCCGGGTACGCCGGCTGGTGCCCTGGACGGCAATCCTGGTGGACGAGGCATATCACGAGTTCGTCCAGGACCGCTCCTATGCGTCGATGATTCCCCTCGCGCTCGAGGACCGGCGCGTGGTCGTCGCGCGGACGTTCAGCAAGGCCTACGGTATGGCCGGCCTCCGGATCGGCTACGCGGTTGCCCACGCCGACACGATCGCGCTTCTCCGGCCGTACCGCCTCAACAACGCCAACGTGCTCGGCGCCGTGGCAGCCGTCGCCGCGCTGGGCGCACGGAGCCGCATCCCCGAGCAGCAGCGACTCAATCGCGAGGCGCTTCAACTCACCCGCGGGCACTTCGAGCGGCTGGGCTACCGGCTCGGACCGTCGGAAGGGAATTTCGTCTTCTTCGACGTCCGGCGCGACGTGTCGGAGTTCAAGGAGAGCTGCCTCAAGCACGGCGTGGCGGTCGGCCGGCCGTTTCCTCCCTTTACCACCCATGTGCGGATCTCCATGGGAACGCTGGACGAAATGCGAAAGGCGCTCCCGGTCTTCGACGAGGTGCTCGCGAGCCGGACCCAGTAACTTCAGGAATGCCGGTCTCCCCGCACACGGGCCCGCGCCTCGGAATCATCGGGGGCAGCGGGCTGTATGAGATGGATGGACTGGCCGACGTGCGGCCGGTGCGCCTGACGACGCCCTTCGGCGACCCGTCGGACGAGCTTGTTCTGGCAGAGCTCGACGGCCAGCGCGTGGTGTTCCTGCCGCGCCACGGCCGGGGGCATCGCCTCTCGCCGACGGAAGTGAATTACCGCGCCAACATCGACGCACTGAAGCGCGCCGGGGTCACGGACATCCTCGCGCTCTCCGCGGTCGGATCGCTCCGCGAAGACCTTTCCCCCGGGACGTTCGTAATCCCCGATCAGTTCATCGACCGGACCTTCGCGCGGACCAAGAGCTTCTTCGGCACGGGCCTGGTGGCGCACGTCTCGATGGCGCGTCCGGTCTGCGGCCGTCTCGGCGATCTGGCCGAAGCCGCGGCGCGTGCGGCCGGGGTCCCGTGCGTGCGCGGCGGCACTCATCTCGTGATGGAAGGGCCCCAGTTCTCCACCCGCGCGGAGTCGGAGCTCTATCGGAGCTGGCGGTGCGCCACCATCGGGATGACCAACATGCCCGAGGCCAAGCTCGCGCGGGAAGCCGAGCTCTGCTATGCCGCCATAGGGATGGTGACCGACTACGATTGCTGGCATCCCGGGCACGATGCGGTCACCGTCACCGAGGTGCTGGCGACCATGGCGACCAACGTGACGGCGGGCCGGCGCCTCGTCCGGGGAGTGGCGAAGGCGCTCCGTCCGCGGGCGGTTCCCTGTCCGGGAGCCTGTGACCGCGCGCTCGATTCCGCCCTGGTGACCGCCCCCGAGGCGCGCGATGGGGCCCTGGTGGCCCGGCTCGACGTGGTGGCGGGGAGGGTCCTGTGAGGGAGCTGCGCGACCTCATCCGGACCATTCCCGGCTACCCGAAGCCGGGGATCATGTTCCGGGACATCACCACGCTGCTGGCCGACGCGGACGGCTTCCGCCGCACGGTCGACGCGTTCGCGGAGCGCTACGCGGGAGCGCGCATCGGCAAGGTGGCGGGGATCGAGGCGCGGGGATTCATTCTCGCCGGTGCGGTCGCCCACCGGCTCGGGACCGGATTCGTGCCCATCCGGAAGCGGGGCAAGCTTCCCTGGCGAGTCGTCGGACACGATTACGAGCTCGAATACGGCGTCGACCGCGTGGAGATGCATCTCGACGCGGTCGCGCGGGACGAGCGGGTGCTTCTGGTGGATGACCTGATCGCGACGGGCGGAACCGCGGCCGCCTCGATCCACCTGATCGAGGAGATGGGCGGCCGGATCGTCGAAGCCTGTTTCGTGATCGATCTCCCCGAGCTGGGCGGCCGCCGGCGGCTGGACGAGCTCGGTCACCGGGCGTTCGCCCTCATGCAGTTCGAAGGAGAGTAGCGGGCCCGATGCGGGTACAGGGCAGTCATCTCCGCACCATCCGGGAAACCGAGGACCAACGCGGGGTGATGGTCATCGATCAAACCCTGCTGCCGGACCGGCTCGAGCAGGTACGCCTCCTGTCGCTGGCGGACTGCGCCCGGGCGATCACCGACATGGTGGTGCGGGGCGCGCCCCTCATCGGGGTCACGGCGGCGTACGGACTCGCACTCGGTCTCCGCGACGACCCGAGCGACGCCGGCATGGAGCGGGCGCGGCGGACCTTGCTGGCGACGCGGCCAACCGCCGTCAACCTTCGGTGGGCCGTCGATCGGGTCGCGGCGGTGGCGCGAGAGCGGCCGCCCTACGAGCGGGCCGGGACCGCGTGGCGGGAAGCGGGGCGGTTGGCCGAGGACGACGTGGCGGTGTGCGAGGCGATCGGGCGGCACGGTGCCACTCTCCTGCGCGGGATCCCGCGCCGCGGCGATCACCTCGAAGTGCTCACCCACTGCAACGCGGGGTGGCTCGCGACGGTCGACTGGGGGACGGCGCTCGCCCCGGTGTACGCGCTGCACAACGCGGGCGTTCCGGTGCATGTCTGGGTCAGCGAGACCCGGCCGCGGAACCAGGGGCTGCTGACCGCCTGGGAGCTGGGCCAGCACGGCATCCCGCATACGCTGATCGTGGATAATGCCGCGGGGCACCTGCTGCAGTGGGGACGGGCCGATGTCTGCGTGACCGGCGCCGACCGGGTCACCAGCTCCGGCGACGTCTGCAACAAGATCGGCACCTATCTCAAGGCGCTCGCCGCGCGTGAGGCCGGCGTGCCCTTCTTCGCCGCCGTCCCCTCATCGACGATCGACTGGTCGACCCCGCTCGGCTCCGCCATTCCCATCGAAGAGCGCGCGGCGGTGGAGGTGGACCAGACCGGGGAGCTCGAGGTGTTCAATCCGGGCTTCGATGTGACGCCGGCCCTCCTGGTGCGCGGGCTCATCACCGAGCGCGGCGTGTGCGAGGCCTCGCCCGGCGGCCTCGCACGGCTGTTTCCCGAGCGCGCGGCGTGACGCCCGTGCGGGAACGCCGGGCGATCGTGCAGGCCGCCCGGCGCCTCGAGCGATCGGGATTGACGCACGGCACGAGCGGAAACGTGAGCGTTCGAGTCCGTGGCGGGTTTCTCATCACGCCGACCGGCATCGCACCGGACGCCCTGACCGCGACGGATGTCGTCTTCTGCGACCCGAGCGGCGCGCCGGCACCACACCAGCGGGCGCCGTCGAGCGAATGGCGCATGCACCGGGATATCTACAGGGCGCGGCCGGACGCCGGCGCGATCGTGCACACCCACTCTCCGTACGCCACGGCGATCGCCTGTCTCAGACAGCCGCTTCCCGCGGTGCACTACATGATCGCGGCCGCGGGCGGCGGGGACGTCCGCTGTGCCGAGTACGCCACGTTCGGGACGGCAGAGCTTTCCCGAAAGGTCCTCGCGGCGCTCGAGGCGCGGCAGGGATGCCTGCTCGCGAACCATGGGGTGGTGGCAGTGGGAGACGATCTCGCGCGCGCCATGCGCGTGGGCCTGGAGATCGAGCGCGTTGGCCAGGTCTAC
>Ga0256867_10000652_pt1 | contig 13930 bp, 8 predicted proteins | sample RVTome_15_FD_185939 | JGI IMG/M metagenome (GOLD analysis project Ga0256867, IMG submission 185939) | Soil microbial communities from uranium-contaminated site in the Upper Colorado River Basin, Wyoming, United States - RVT150D86 (HiSeq) ... | reverse complement strand
GGAGGCCACCGCGTAGGCGAGCCCCTTGTTGCCGCCGACCACGACCTTCTCGATCACGGCCTCGGTGCCGCACTGCTCGGTGTCCTTGTTCACCTTGAGCTTCTCCACCACCGGCGCGCCGTTGTACTTCACCTCGACCTCGACGGTGCCGCCGCCCTGCGCCCCGGCCGTGCTCACGAACCACATCGCCGCGCCCGCGACGAGCGCGACCGCCGTCCCTGCCGTCAGTGTTCTATGCATCGCCCGTACCCCTCCTGCTCACAGTGTTGTCGATCGTATTGCGCCGATCGTCCACGCGTCACCGCGCTCGGTTGGCCGCGCGGACGACGAGGATCATGGCCGCCAGCGTGAGGATTGCCACGACGGGAGGAATGACGAAACGCCGGTTCGACTGCGGCTCCTCCAGCCGCAGATAGTACCATGACGTCAGCGACATCTTGGGGCCCGTCTCCCCGGCGCCGCCGTCCCAGGCCTGGAAGGCGATGGGAGTGAACACCGCGGGCTGGAAGGTGGGACGGCCCTCGCCCTTCGCCGCCAGCGGCCGCTTGATCACCAGTCGGTACTGGCCGTTGTCGAACACGACCTTGCCGGTGGCCTCACCACCTTCGATGGGGGCGATCTTCGCGGGGCCGTTCGCACCGGCCTCGGCGACCCCCTTGCCGTGCTCCCAGCGCAGGAGGTACACGGCCTCGTTGGCGTCGCCCAGGAGGAAGTAGGGCCGCTCGGTGCCGGCGGTGATCCGGGGCGGGAACTGCACCGAGATGACGTCGGGGAACGTCTGCTTGCCGTCCCCCTTCGACTCGGTGGGATCATCCCAGGTCAGGTGAAAGGCGACCTCGGTCTCGTTGTACGCCGCCCGCACCGAGACCAGGTCGACGACCGGGTTGAAGTTGCGCGGGTCGACGATGACCTGCCCCATCAGCGGGACGTTGTTGGGGGTCAGCTTCATCCAGAACTCCGCGTCGGGGTCGTCGGGGATGGCGTCGGTCACCGAGGTGACCGTGAGCAGCGTCGCGTAGTCCGGGGACGCGGGCCCCAGCGAGAAGATGTAGTTCGTCAGGTGCCAGATGTCCTCGGGCTTCTCGACGCTGTCGAGGAAGGCGGGCATCGGCGTGCCGAGCACCCCGTTGGCGATGCGAGTGGCGACCTCGGTGCGGGAGGCGCCGCCCCGAAACGTCCAGCGCTTGGCCAGGTTGGCCGGCGGGATCGGGTGGCCCCACTCGTCCTTCAGCTCGGAGCGCGAGGGGCCGTCGGCCCGTCCCTCGTTGCCGTGGCACTTGTGACACTCGATCGCCTCGAACATCTCCTTGCCGCGCGCGATCGACTCCGCCGAGGACGCCACGTCCTTCGGCAGCTCGAGCTTCTTCGGCGCCTCCTTGAAGACCTCCGGGGCGAAGGTCTTGAGGTACGCGACCAGGTTCCACCGGTCCTTCTCAGGAAGAACCGCCCACCCGGGCATCGAGGTCCCGGGCATCCCGTCGGTGATCATCCGGAAGATGTCCTGGTCCGCCGGCGTCCTGCCCTCCGTCGACCGGACCTTGTACAGCCCCTTGGTGAAATCCCGCGGCCGCGGCGACAGCAGCTCCGCCCCCACCCCCTGTCCATCCCCCTTCTCCCCATGACAGAGGAGACACTTCGCTTCGTAGACAGCCTTCCCGGCCGCAGCATCACCCTGCGCCACGACAGCCGAAGGCGCGGCGAGCGAAAGCGAGGCCGCAACACTGGCGCAAATGATCACGGGCACCGACCACGCTCGAGGTAGGGCGACGAGAATGGTCCAGATGCGAGGCGCCGACGAGCGACGACTGAGACGTGGCCCGGCCACGTCGCAGGGAGGAGCGAGGAGGCAACGAAGCAGATGGGCCATTATCGTCGCCCGCCGCCCACTAGTGCGACTCCCACCGTCTCGGCTGCTGGCCCGTCGCATCGTAGAGATACATGATCACCTGCCACGTCTGCTCCTCGCTCAGGCGGTCCTCCCACGCCGGCATCACGGAGTTCCACGGCGTCGACTCCTTCGGCAGCCCCGGTCCCCCCTTGGCGATACGCCAGAAGAGGTAGGCCTCCTGCAGCATCGCGATCGTGCCGGGATCGACGAAGTTGGCCGGCGGCGGATTGAAGCCGTGGGCGAAGTGGCCCTTTCCGTCCAGGTTGTCGCCGTGGCAGTACATGCAGTTGCGGATGTAGATCTCGCCCCCGGCCGCCACGTGCCGCTTGAACGCCGCCTCGTCCTTGCGCAGCGGGTTGTCGAAGCCGGAGATGTTGATGTCCTTACCGCGGAACTGGATCGACGCCGGCGGCGCCGGGTGCACCGCGCGCAGCTCGGGCGGCGCCTGGGGCTTGGCAGCGGCCTGCGTGTAGGCGTAGTAGCCGAGCAGCAGCGGCACCGCCACCACGATCACCGAGCGCAGCACGCGATAGCGCGGGTCGGTGAGCGTGAGCCAGATCGGGTGGACGAAGTCCCGCCAGGAGTCGCGGTCGGAGGAGACGAAGATCAGCAGGGCCATGGCGATGATCGCCATGTAGAGGCTCAGCACGCTCCAGGGCGCCGGCGGCCGGATCCCGAAGCGCAGCACCACGAAGGCCAGCACGAAGATGACGACGGCCTGGAAGAAGCGCGAGCGCAGGACGTTCATCGGCTCATCTCAGCGTGAGGAGGAACGCCACCAGGTCCGTGTACTCCTTGGCGGTGAGCGTCTGGCCGAACGTCGGCGGCATCACCCCCGGCGGGAAGCCCGACACGGTGCCCATGCCCTTGGGGTCGAGGATCTTCTTCATGATGTAATCGGGGGTCTGGATCTTGGCGATCTGGGACAGGTCGGGCCCGACCGGCGTGCCCGGGATGTCGCCGGCCTTGTGGCAGGCCAGGCAAGCGCCCTTGGTCATGTACACCGTCTTGCCGGCCTTGGGATCGCCGGGCAGCGCGAGCGGCGCCGGAGCCCCGCCGCCGCCAGCCGCGCTGCCGCCCACGGTCTCCGGGATGTCGCTCAGCGTGACGTCCACGGTGCCTCCCAGCGACTCGAGGAAGGCGGTCAGCGCCCAGACCTCCGAGCGGTTCAGCGCAATCGGCGGCTTGTCGACCGCCGGCATGATCGGCGGGTAGCCCTCCACGATGAACGCGCCAGGCTGGATGAGCGACTCGATGAGGTAGGCCTTGCCGCTCATCCCCTGCTTCGCCTTGGCCGCCCGGCTGCCGATGCCGGCCAGGTCGGGGGCCCGCGTGCCCTTCTCGCCGATCTTGTGGCAGATCTCGCAGGTGCCCTTCGTCTTGTAGATCTCCTCGCCGGCCTTCACGAGCTGGGCGGGCGTGACGTTGCCTCCCTCCAGCGACAGCTCCTGAGGCGGCTTGGACTCGATCTGGGGGATGGAATTGGCGAACCACGAGTAGCCGCCCATCACGACGAGCGAGAAGACCCCGACCTTCACGCCGACGGGCACCTGCATGCTAGGCGTCCCGGTCGCTGCCGCCGGCCAGCACGGGGGCCGCGTGCCCGTGGGCGCCCTCGGGGCTGCCCTTCTCGCCGAGCCCGCCGAGCCAGAAGATGAACATGACCAGGGCGAAGAACGCCAGCGTCACCACCGTGATCATGTTGGCTGCGTAGCCGAGCGCCGGCGTCACCGCCTCCGCCGAGGTGTCGCGCAGCACGCCGTAGACGTGCCAGTGCTGGCGGATGCCCGAGCGAGCGAAGCCCATCAGCCCCATGAGCCAGGTGAAGGTCACCGCGAGCAGGATCAGCACGTACTGCGAGCGGGGCGCGATCGTCCCCCACCGGATCTCGCCGGTGGAGCGCGCCCCCTTGAACATGGGCACGTCGATCGCCATCACGACCACGATGGCGCCGATGACCGCGAGCACCTGGTAGACCGAGAAGCCGATGCGGACGATCGACTCCACGAAGTAGCCGTAGATGCCATAGAAGACGACGACGGCGGCGGCCGCACCGAAGGCCGCCCACTGGACGGCCATGCCCGTCTTCACCCACGGCTTGGTCGGCAGCTTGTTGGCCCGGCGGTACAGGATGTAGGAGAGGAAGGTCGTGAGGATCATGAGGTTCACGACGGTGTTCTTGGCCGACATGACGCCGAGGAAGCCGAGCAGCGGGTGGTGGGTGCCGCCCATCGCGCGCGCCTCGTCGAGCGTGACCACCATCGACCGCGGTGTCGCCCACACCATGAAGCCGATGGTCAGGATGATCAGCATCGGCGGGACGTACTTCCGGTATCGCTCGGCGCCGGGAATGCGCTCCATGCCGAGCCACAGATAGTAGTTGGAGCCCAGGAAGAGGATGCCGATGAGGATGGCCTGGATGATCCACAGCCACGACATGAAGCCGCCCATCATGGTGATGCCCATCGTCTGGTTGAACGCGTAGATCTCGCGCCCCAGCCAGTACCCGGCGAACGGCAGCACGATGAAGGCGGACAGGGCGACGAAGTTGCCGACGTAGCCCATCCAGTCGTAGCGGGCCCGCTCCTCGTCGGTCTTGGCCGCCAGGAACCGGAAGGCGGCGTAGGCGCCGGCGATGGTGCCCCCGAACACGACGTTGGCGATCAGCCGGTGGATGTTGATGGGCATCCAGGTGAAGTTCGTGATCGCCGCCCACACCCCGCCGGTCAGGGCCCCCGACTCGTCGACGCCGGCCGGCGAGATCATGAACGTCACCCAGGAGTTGGCCACGAACAGGATGGCGGTGCCGAACAGGTTCGACAGCACGCCGAGGCCGACGTGGATCCACTTGCGGGGGCCCTGCAGCCAGTTCCAGCCGTAGTACCAGAGATAGACCGTGAACGTCTCGGCGAAGAACAGCAGGGCGTAGATCCAGTAAGTGGGGAAGAAAATCGACGTCATGTACGTCCAAAACTTCGGGTAGTAGCCGACGAACAGGAACAGGAGGAGGGCGCCCAGCAGCGCCGTGGTCGAAAACGCGGCGAACGTGAGCTTGACGAACTCGTGCGCCAGCCAGTCGTAGCGGGCGTCGCGGGTGCGCCAGCCGATGATCTCGATGATGACGGCGAAGATGGGGACCCCGAGGATGAACGCGGCGAAGTTCAGGTGGAGCTGGGCGACGGCCCACACGGCCAGTCGCGAGCCGATCAGCGGGAAGTCGCGGTACGCCGGCTCCCTGGCGGCAGCCTGCTGGGCCTCGGCCGGGAGCGTGGACAGAACGACAACGGCGCCGGCGAGCAGCAGCCCGGCCGCGAACGCGCTCCGGCCCACGACCCTCCCCGAGTTCATCGATTCAGCCTCTGAATGCACGTCCGGCCGGAGGATACGGTCTTTCCCCGCGGGGACCCGCTTGTTCGCGAAATCACATGAGCGTCCGGGCCCGATTTTTAGGGGCAACGCCTCGATGTGTCAAGCGGAAAGAGGTCCGGCAAGTTTGACACACACCACCCTGGACGCTAGCATCGCCTTTGGGGGACCTCGATGAAGCCGCGCCTCACCCAGCGCATCCAGTTCTCGCTCGCCTATGCCCTGGTCGTGGTCCTGCTGTTGTCACTCCTGCAGTCCTGGCTGCTGGCGCCCCGCAGCGTCGAGATCCCGTACTCCGAGTTCCTGGGGCTGCTGCGCAGGGACCGCATCGAGCGAGTCGCCCTCACCGAGCGCGAGATCCGCGGCACGGCCAAGCCCGGCGCCCTGGCCGCGCCCCCGGCCCTGCCCGGTGACCGGCTGCGCCGGTGGCTCGGCCCCGAGGAGGAGGTGCGCGTCTTCACGGTCACCCGCATTCCCGGGGTCGACGAGCAGCGCCTGGTCGCCGAGCTGGAGGCGAACAACGTCGAGTTCGCCGGCCGGATCGAGACGACGTTCTGGAAGGACCTGCTGTTCGGCTGGGTGATCCCGCTCAGCATCATGGTCGCCATCTGGATGTTCCTGATGCGCCGGGTCGGCGGGGGGCCCACCCAGGCCCTGTCCTTCGGCCGCAGCAAGCACAAGATCTACGACCGCAAGGAGCTGAAGACGACCTTCAGCGACGTGGCCGGGGTCGACGAGGCCAAGGCCGAGCTGGTGGAGATCGTCGACTTCCTGAAGAACCCCAAGAAATACCAGCGGCTCGGGGGCCGCATCCCCAAGGGCGTGCTCGTGGTGGGCCCCCCCGGCACGGGCAAGACCCTGCTGGCGCGGGCCGTCGCCGGCGAGGCCGACGTGCCTTTCTTCACGCTGTCGGGCTCGGAGTTCGTCGAGATGTTCGTGGGCGTCGGCGCCTCCCGCGTGCGCGATCTCTTCGAGCAGGCCAAGGACAAGGCCCCCTGCATCGTGTTCATCGACGAGCTCGACGCGATCGGCAAGTCGCGGGCGGGCGCCACCGGCATCATGGGCGGCCACGACGAGCGCGAGCAGACGCTCAACCAGCTGCTCGCCGAGATGGACGGCTTCGACTCGTCCAAGGGCGTGATCATCATGGCCGCCACCAACCGGCCGGAGGTGCTCGACCAGGCGCTGCTGCGCCCCGGCCGCTTCGACCGCCAGGTCGTGGTCGACAAGCCCGACGTGCGTGGGCGCGAGGCGATCTTGCGGCTGCACGCTCGTGCGGTTGTCCTGGCGCCCGGGGTCGACCTGGGGGTCATCGCCGCCCGCACCCCCGGCTTCGCCGGCGCCGATCTGGCCAACATCGTCAACGAGGCCGCGCTGCTGGCCGCCCGGAAAGAGAAGAACGCCGTCGAGATGGCCGACTTCGAAGAAGCGATCGATCGGGTGGTGGCCGGTCTCGAGAAGAAGAGCCGGGTGCTCTCGGAGAAAGAGCGCGACATCGTCGCCCATCACGAGATGGGCCACGCGCTCGTGGCGGCGTCGGTCACCCACGCGGACCCCGTCCACAAGGTCACGATCATTCCGCGCGGGGTGGCCGCGCTGGGCATGACCTACCAGCTGCCGACCGAGGACCGCTTCCTGATGACGCGCAGCGAGCTGGAGGACCGCATCGCCGTGCTCCTGGGCGGCCGGGTGGCCGAAGAGCTCGTGTACGGTGAGGTGTCGACCGGCGCCCACAACGACCTGGAGCGGGCCACCGAGCTGGCGCGCCTGATGGTGACGAAGTACGGCATGTCCGAGCGGCTCGGACTCGCCACGTACGGCGAGCGCGCGCCGCTCTTCCTGAAGGGCTCCGGCGTGAGCGGCGAACGCGACTACAGCGACGCCACCGCGCGGGCGATCGATGAGGAGGTCAGCGCCATCCTGGAACGCACGCAGGACCGCGTCCGGGGGCTCCTGACGGCGAGAAAGGCAGCACTCGTCCACGCGGCGGCCGAGCTCAAGCGGGTGGAGACCCTCGAGGGCGACCGGCTCAAGCGGCTGCTGGCGGGTGAGGGTTGAGAGACGATGGAGGAGGACGAGTGATGCAGGTCAAGCTGAAGACGTTCGGGGTGGTGCTCATCCTGACGCTGATCGTCGGTATCGCGGCCGGCGCCTTCGCGATCACCCGGGGGCCCTGGGCCCAGACGCCCGCGCTCGCCCAGGCCCCGCCGGCGATGCTGCAGGCTCCCGTCTTGCCGGTGCAGATGCCGCTGAGCACGGGCACGTTCGCCAAGGTCGCCGAGGTCATCAAGCCCGCCGTCATCAACATCAACACCGTCTCCCGTAGCGTCGCCGGGGGCCGGACGCCGTTCGAAGACTTCTTCGGCGAGGAGTTCTTCCGCCGCTTCTTCGGCGACGTGCCGGAGCGGATCCCGCAGCGCAGCCTGGGCTCGGGCGTCATCATCGACCCCTCGGGTCTCGCGCTCACCAACGCACACGTCGTCGAGAAGGCCAGCGAGATCGAGGTCATCACGCTCGACGGCAACAAGCACAAGGCCAAGGTGATCGGGCTCGACAAGAAGACCGACCTGGCCGTCCTCAAGCTCGACGACAGCAAGGGCAAGTTCGCCTCCGCCCGCGTGGGCGACTCCGACCGGATGCAGGTGGGCGACTGGGTCATCGCCGTCGGCTCGCCGTTCGGGCTGCAGGCGACGGTCACGGCCGGGATCATCAGCGCCAAAGCGCGACAGATCGGCCAGGGCCCATTCGACGACTTCCTGCAGACGGACGCCGCCATCAACCCGGGTAACTCCGGCGGGCCGCTCGTGAACATGCAGGGCGAGGTCGTCGGCATCAACACGGCCATCGTCGCCGGCGGCTCCGGTATCGGCTTCGCCATCCCGTCGAACATGGCGAGGAAGATCTATACCGAGCTGCAGACGAAGGGCCGCGTGACGCGCGGCTGGCTGGGCGTGTCGATCCAGCCGCTGACTCCCGATCTCGCCAGCTCGTTCGGCGCCAAGGACGTGAAGGGTGTCCTGATCTCGGACGTCGTGCCCGACAGTCCTGCCGGCAAGGCCGGGCTGAAGCCCGGCGACATCCTGCTCGAGTTCGAGGGCAAGAAGACCGAGGGGCCTTCGGACCTTCAGCGTGCCGTGGGCCTGGCCTCACCCGGTCAGGACAGCAGGGTGAAGGTGTGGCGTGATGGCGGCGAGCGGACGCTCGAGGTGAAGATCGGTGAGGCGCCCGACGAGCGCGAGGTCCAGCAACGGGGCGGCTCCCCTGGGAGCGCGCCGACCGTGCTGGGTCTGGACGTCCGGCCGATCACGCCCGAGGTCGCTCGGCAGCTCAACCTGAGAACGAGCGAAGGCGTCATCGTCGCCCGTGTCGACGAGGGCAGCCCGGCCGCCGAGGCCGGCATCCAGCGCGGCGACGTGATCCGCGAGATCAATCGCCAGCGCGTCCGGAGCCCCGCGGACTACGAACGCATCACGCGGGACGCCAAGGAGGGCGACCGTCTGACCGTGCTCCTTCAGCGCGGCCCGATGTCCCTCTACGTCGCCTTCACGGTCGGACGCGGATAATCTTCTCCCCGGGAGGGGGGCCGCGACCCGTCTGGACGGTCGTCATGCGTCTGGTGGCGCCCCTTTTTCCAGGGCCGGTCCTGTTTGCTGGCATCTTTAGTGGCGGAGACTCAATTCTTCTGCTATTTATGTTAGTAGGTTTGAGCGATGGCTGTTGAGTTCAAGGACTACTACAGGATTCTCGGAGTCGACCGGAACGCGGATGACAAGACGATCAAGTCTGCGTATCGGAAGCTGGCGCGGAAGTATCACCCGGACGTGGCGAAGGGCAAGGACAGCGGGGAGCGGTTCCGCGAGGTGACCGAGGCGTACGAGGTCCTCTCGGACCCGGAGAAGCGGCGTCGCTACGACACGCTGGGCCCGGACTGGCAGCGCTATGCACAGCAGTCGTCGCCGGAAGGACAGCCGGGCGGCGTGCACTTCGAGTATGGCGACGCCGGCGACTTCTCGGACTTTTTCCGCACGATCTTCGGGGATCTGGGCAGCGCCCGTCCGGGACCCGGAGGCCGGGTGCGCGTCGACGACTGGCTCGGGGGCTTCACGCCCGGCGGTCACCGTGGCGGGCGCGGGCGGGACGTCCAGGCCAACGTGACGATCACGCTGGACGAGGCGTACAGCGGCACCCGCAAGGCCTTCGAATTCGAGGTCGAGGAGCCGTGCCCGACCTGTCACGGGGCCGGCAACGTCGGTGGCAAGCCCTGCGGGACGTGTGGCGGCAGCGGCTGGCAGCGCGGGCGCCATCAGGTCGACGTGAAGATCCCGGCCGGCGTGCGCACGGGTCAGAAGGTGCGCGTGTCCGGGCAAGGCGCCGGTGGCGGTGATCTCTATCTCGCGGTGACGGTGGCTCCGCACCGCGAGTTCGAGCGTCGCGGCGACGACATCCAGCTCGCGGTGCCGATCACCGCGCCCGAGGCTGCCCTCGGCGTCACGCTCGAGATCCCCACCCTGCGCGGGAAGGTGTCGATGAAGATTCCGCCGGCGACGTCGAGCGGGCGGACGTTCCGGCTGCCGGGCTACGGCATGCCCAAGCCCAAGGGCGGCGGGCACGGCAACCAGCTCGTGACCGTCCGCATCGTCATGCCGGCCGATCTCCGGCCGGAAGAGCGGGAGCTGTACGAAAAATTGAAGGCGCTCCGCAGCGACTCGCCGCGCGGCGGCTACGCCCAAGGGTAGAGCGACATGCGATTGGACAAGCTGACGATCAAGGCCCAGGAAGCGATCCAGACCGCGCAGTCACTGGCGGACCAGCACGAGCACCAGGCGGTCGAGCCCGAGCACCTGCTCGCGGCACTGCTCCAGCAGCGCGAGGGCGTGGTGACGCCGATCCTCGCCAAGCTCGGGGTCGGCGCCGGTGCGGTGCAACAGCAGGTCGAGGCCGAGCTCGCCCGTGTTCCCAAGGTGCGCGGCGGTGGCGGCCAGTACCTCGGCGAACGCCTCAAGAGTGCGCTCGATCGGGCCCAGCGCGAGGCCGAGCGGCTGAAGGACGAGTACGTCTCGACCGAGCACCTGCTGATCGGCATCGCCCACGATCGCGACGGTGCCGCGGGCCGGGCGCTGGCCGCCGCCGGGATCACGCCCGACGCGATCTACAAGGCGCTGGTCGACGTGCGGGGCACCCAGCGGGTGACCGACGTCAACCCCGAGGACAAGTACCAGGCCTTGCAGCGGTACTCCCGTGACCTCACCGAGGCGGCCCGCAAGGGCAAGCTCGACCCCGTCATCGGCCGAGACGAGGAGATCCGGCGCGTCGTCCAGGTCCTGTCGCGGCGGACCAAGAACAACCCGGTGCTCATCGGTGAGCCCGGTGTCGGAAAGACGGCGATCGTCGAGGGCCTCGCCCAGCGCATCGTGGCCGGCGACGTGCCGGAGGGGCTCAAGGACAAGCGGCTGGTCGCGCTCGACATCGGCGCCATGGTGGCGGGCTCCAAGTACCGCGGCGAGTTCGAGGACCGGCTCAAGGCGGTGCTCAAGGAGATCACCGAGTCCGAAGGGCGGATCATCTGCTTCATCGACGAGCTGCACACGCTCGTGGGCGCCGGCGCCGCCGAGGGCGCGGTGGACGCCGCCAACATGCTGAAGCCGGCGCTCGCCCGCGGCGAGCTGCGCTGCGTGGGCGCCACCACCCTCGACGAGTACAGGAAACACGTAGAAAAAGATCCTGCCCTGGAACGACGGTTCCAGCCGGTCATGGTGCGCGAGCCGTCGGTCGAGGACACGATCGCGATTCTCAGAGGCCTCAAGGACAAGTACGAGGTCCACCACAAGGTGAAGATCAAGGACTCGTCGCTGGTGGCGGCGGCCGTGCTGTCCCACCGCTACATCGGCGACCGCTTCCTGCCCGACAAGGCCATCGACCTCGTGGACGAGGCGGCCGCGCGCATCCGCATGCAGATCGACTCGATGCCACAGGCGATCGACGAGATCGAGCGGCGGGTCATGCAGCTCGAGATCGAGCGGGTGTCGGTGGCGCGCGACCAGGACGATCCGGTCGCCCGCGAGCGCCTGGAGAAGATCGAGGCCGAGCTGGCCGACCTCAAGGAGCGCTCGGCCGTCCTCAAGGCGCAGTGGCAGGCCGAGAAGGGCGGCATCACGCAGATCGGCAAGATCAAGGAGGAGCTCGAGGGCGCCCGTCAGGCGATGGCCGAGGCCGAGCGCAAGGGCGATCTCAACCGGGCCGCCGAGCTGCGCTTCGGCGTGATCCCCGGTCTCGAGCGGCAGCAGGCCGAGCTCGAGCGGGGGCTGGCCGATCAGCACCAGCGCGGCCGCATGCTGCGCGAGGAGGTCGACGAGGAGGACATCGCGACCACGGTCGCCAAGTGGACGGGCATCCCGGTCACCCGGCTCCTCGAGGGCGAGGTGCAAAAGCTGGTCCGCATGGAGGACCGGCTGAGCCAGCGCGTGATCGGCCAGGACGAGGCGATCCGCTCGGTGTCGAACGCGGTGCGGCGCGGACGGGCCGGTCTCAGCGACCCCAACCGGCCGATCGGGTCGTTCCTGTTCCTGGGCCCGACCGGCGTCGGCAAGACCGAGCTGGCCCGGGCGCTCGCCGAGTTCATGTTCGACGACGAGCGGGCGATGATCCGCCTCGACATGTCCGAGTACATGGAGAAGCACACGGTGTCGCGGCTCGTCGGCGCGCCGCCCGGCTATGTCGGCTACGACGAGGGGGGGCAGCTCACGGAAGCGGTGCGCCGTCGCCCCTACTCGGTGGTGCTCTTCGACGAGATCGAGAAGGCGCACGCGGACGTCTTCAACGTCCTGCTCCAGCTCCTCGACGACGGTCGCCTGACCGACGGCCACGGGCGGACGGTCGACTTCCGCAACGTCGTCGTGATCATGACGTCGAACATGGGCAGCCACCTGTTTCGCGAGTACCAGCAGCCCGACAAGCTCCGCCCGCTGCTCATGCAGGAGCTGCGCAACACGCTGCGGCCGGAGTTCCTGAATCGCATCGACGAGGTGGTGATCTTCCGGCCGCTGGACCGCGAGCAGATCACGCGGATCGTCGACATCCAGCTCGCGCTGCTGCGGCGGCGCCTGGAGGACCGGCGCATCCACCTGGAGGTCAGCGAGACGGCCAAGGCGCTGCTCGGCAGCGAGGGCTACGACCCGACGTTCGGCGCTCGGCCGCTGAAGCGGACGATCCAGCGCCTGGTCCAGGACCCGCTGGCGCTCAAGCTGCTGGAGCGGGAGTTCGTGGAGGGCGACACGGTGGCCGTCGACGTCGAGGGCGACCGGATCGTCTTCCGGAAGGAAGTGACCGCGGAGATCGTGGACTAGAACACCGCCGCACTGTTGTACCCGGGCCAATCGGCGACTCCCAGCGCCCGATTGGCCCGGTGAATCGGTCGACGACCGTGCCATCATCTCAACGGCCATGACCACCCGCCGGCTCCATCCCGCCTGGATCGTGCTCGGTGCCGTGACGATCTGCATGCTCGCCTCGACGGGCCTGCGCGCGACGTTCGCGGTCTACATCAAGCCGATCGAGACCGAGATGGGGTGGTCGCGCGCGGCGCTGTCGATGGCGGCGGCCATCTCCCTGCTGCTCCTCGGCGCCACCGGTCCGTTCGCCGGCCGGCTGGCCGATCGCTGGGGCCCGCGGCGGGTCATCGTGCTGGCACTGGCGCTGCTCGGTCTGGGCGGTATCGGCATGGCGTTCGCGCACACCCTGTGGCAGCTCTACCTCGCGGCGGGCGTGGTGATGGCCGTGGGCGCGGGCGGGGCGGCGCTCAGCACGGGTTCGGCGGTGGTCGCGCGCTGGTTCCAGACGCACCGGGGGATGGCCATCGGCTTCGCCGCCGGCGGGATGTCGGCCGGCCAGCTGATCCTGATCCCGCTCGCCAGCTGGCTCGTGCTCGCTCACGGCTGGCGCGCGAGCACCCTGTGGCTCGGGGTCGGCCTGCTGGTCCTCGTGCTGCCGCTCGCGGCCTGGCTCGTGCGGAACACGCCCGAGGAGCGCGGCCTGCGGCCCTACGGCGCGGTCGGGGTGGCGCTGACGGCCGCCCAGGTCAAGGCCGAGCAGCAGGCCGGACGCGTCTCGATCGGCGAGGCGGCGCAGACGCTGCCGTTCTGGCTCCTCATGGGCACCTTCTTCGTGTGCGGCTACACGAGCGTGGGGATGATCGGCACTCACTTCATCCCCCACGCGCTCGAGCACAACTTCACCCCCATGCAGGCCTCGGCGGCGCTGGGGGTGATGGGCGCGATGAACATCGTCGGCACCGTCGGTTCCGGCTGGCTCTGCGACCGGGTCGGGCGGCGCTGGCCGCTGGCGATCTTCTACTTCGTGCGCGGCGTGTCGCTCATCTTCCTGCTCTACGTCTGGAACGTGCCCTCGCTGCACTTCTGGGCGGCACTGTTCGGTCTGAACTACATCTCCACGGTGCCGCCGACGACCACGCTCACCGCCAACATCTACGGGCGCTTCTCGGTCGGCGAGCTGAGCGGCTGGATCTTCTTCGCGCACCAGGTCGGTGCCGCCATCGCGGCGGCGCTGGCGGGCTGGGTCTACGAGTGGACCGGCTCGTACGCGCCGGCGTTCGTGTCCGCCGCGCTGATGGGCTTCCTGGCCGCGGGCATGGCGCTCATGATCCGCGAGGAGCCGATCCGC
>Ga0256867_10000651_pt1 | contig 13938 bp, 15 predicted proteins | sample RVTome_15_FD_185939 | JGI IMG/M metagenome (GOLD analysis project Ga0256867, IMG submission 185939) | Soil microbial communities from uranium-contaminated site in the Upper Colorado River Basin, Wyoming, United States - RVT150D86 (HiSeq) ... | reverse complement strand
GCCGGCACGTCGATCCAGGACAACCGGATCAACACGAATGGCGGACGCGTGCTGGGGGTCACGGCTCGTGGAGAGAATATCGCCGCCGCGATTGAACAGGCGTACCAGGCGGTCGGGTGTATTCATTGGCCCGGCGTCTACTATCGCCGGGATATTGGATATCGGGCGATGCAGCGCTTGACATCCACAGTGCCCGAACAGAATTAAACTCACCTCTTTCCTTTGGCAAAGGATAGGGTTCTTTTTGTCCAGGCACGCAAAGCGAGTCGATCGCACGCATGGGAGGACTCGGTGCAATGATGAAACGAATTATTGCGATCATTAAGCCGTTCAAGTTAGATGCGGTCAAGGCGCGTCTTCACACCATTGGGGTGCAAGGTCTCACCGTGACTGACGTGAAGGGCTTTGGGCGTCAAAAAGGCCACAAAGAAATGTATCGGGGCGCAGAATACGTGGTCGATTTTCTTCCCAAGACAAAATTGGAAATACTGGCCCCTGTCGATCAGGTTGAAGATATTGTTGACGCCATTCTGACGGAGGCGCACACCGGCCGCATTGGCGATGGTAAAATTTTCATTCTTCCCGTTACTGAAACGGTTCGCATTCGCACCGGTGAGCGTGGTGAGAACGCTATTTAAGGAGAGAGACCCCCTCGGTCAGGACGGAAGTGCCCGGACAGAAGGTTACGTTAGTTAGAACTTATGTTTGGAAACTTAGACATCTGTCTGACGGTCCGGAATCGCGCCCGATGGACCTCAGAGGCGGCCGCGGCATGCTATGAAGAGATCTCGCCTAAGCTACTACATCCTGATCTCGATCCTGCTGCATCTTCTTCTGTTGTGGCTCCTGCGTTGGCTGCCGCCTTACGAGCCGGTTCCACCTGAACCGGTGGCGATCCGGATACTCGATGCCCCCCAGCCCTTGGCTTCAGTCCCGCCACCCACTTCCCAACCACCTGCTGCGCAACCCAAACCGCCTGAGCCACCGCAACCTCCGAAATCTCAAAAAGGCGGGGTTTTAGCCGAGTTGCCTAAACCCCAGCAGCAAGCCCGTCCCGACGATGCCCGCATTGTATCGCAGTATGATAGCCGCGCTCAGGATATCGGCCCCGGAGAGAGCGGCGTGCAAAAACCCTCGGGACAAACACCACCCCAACTGCCGCCGGAGTTAGCACTGCCGGAACGCTACAGCCAACAGCAACCGGCGCCGCCTCGGCCAACGCCGCCCCCTCCTGCATCGTCAACTCCCGTGCCGCCGCGGCAGGCCCGTGCGCAGCCGTCAAAGTCGGAGACGCCATCCAAACGTCAGCCGTCCCAATCCACGGGTACGCTCCCTATGACGCCGCGCCAAAATCCACCCTCTAAACAAGAGCCTGAACCGGACGAACGCCAATTTCGCATTTCTAAAGAAGAAGAAGTCGCCCTGCTGCAACGCGAGCGCGAAGCACTCACAGAGGCCCAAAAAAAGGCGGTGGAAGAGCACTTTGCCCGCTTGGAACAACGCGATCTACCCCTGCCGACATTCGATGCACCTGGTGTCTATGAGCAAGGTCCGGAGCGGCCAGGCGAGGGCAATGAGAGTACGGGCGGAGGTAAGTATCGCTCCATTGATGCGTTCGGGTTAAAACACTTCTCCTACCTGATTGGCGTAAAACGCAAAATTGAACTTGTCTTCTCGATACCGTTTTTTGGCCCGCCACAGGGCCGCATTGGCGTTCCCATCGTTGGCTTTACCATTCAGCGCAACGGAGAATTATCCGAAGCCGTCTTGCTCCGGTCGTCGGGCTACGGGATCATCGACCAAGCGCTCATCGAGGCGGTGAGACGGGCAGCGCCTTATGGTCCGTTTCCCAATCATTTACCCGATCAGGAAATCAGTATCCGCGTCTATGCAACCATTTCTTAACCTTAAGGGCCTGGACAACATGAACAACAGCGTTTTTCTATTGGTTCGGGCACTTCTCAATACCTGGACTAAAGGTCTATGACCCACACCTATATTCTGGCTCTCGACCAGGGGACCAGCAGTTCTCGGGCCATCCTCGTGGATCAGACCGGGCAATTGGTGGCGCAAGTGAGTCAGCCCTTCCCGCAACATTATCCGCAGCCGGGTTGGGTCGAACACGATCCCTACGATATCTGGAATTCTCAACTCCGTTCCGCCCAACAGGTTTTACAGCAGGCCGGGGTGACCCCGTCTCAGGTCGCGGGTATCGGCCTGACGAATCAGCGGGAAACCACGCTGATCTGGGATCGCGCTAGTGGCAAACCCATTTATCCCGCCATTGTGTGGCAATGCCGCCGCACCGCGCCCCTCGTTGAAACGTTGCGGCAACAGGGTTGGGAGCCGGAAATTCGTCAGCGCACCGGTCTCGTTCTGGATGCCTATTTTTCCGCTACGAAGGTGCAGTGGCTGCTCGATCATGTACCGGATGCCCGGCAGCGGGCGCAACAGGGTGAATTGGCCTTTGGCACAGTCGACACGTGGCTGCTGTATCAGCTCAGCGGCGGTCAACTCCACTGTACCGATGCCTCGAACGCCTCCCGCACGATGCTCTACAATATTCATACGGACGAGTGGGATGCCGACATTTTACGGGCGTTAGACATACCGGACTCGCTTTTGCCCGACATTCGGGATTCCAGTGACCTATTGGGCCTGTCAGAGCCAGCGCTTTTTGACGGCATCGCCCTCCCGATTGGCGGGGTGATTGGGGATCAGCAAGGCGCCTTGTTCGGACAGGCTTGTGTGCAACCGGGTATGGTGAAAAATACGTACGGCACCGGATCGTTCGTACTCATGCATACGGGTGAGCAGCCCATTGGCCCCTCCCACGGCTTGCTGACGACAATTGCCTGGAGACTTCAGGGCCGAGTCAGTTATGCTTTAGAAGGGAGTATTTTCGTCACTGGCGCTGCGATACAGTGGTTGCGGGACGAACTACACCTGATGCAAAGCGCGGCCGAAAGCGAAGCCCTCGCGGCCAGTGTACCCGATACGGACGGGGTCTATCTCGTTCCGGCGTTTACCGGTCTCGGCGCGCCGCATTGGGACATGTATGCACGCGGCACGCTCATCGGCCTGACGCGCGGCACGAACCGGGCTCACATCGTGCGGGCAGCTCTGGAAGCGATGGCCTACCAAACGCGGGATGTCATCGAGTGCATGGTTGAGGCAGCCGGCGTCGAGGTTCCGGTGGTGCGGGTGGATGGCGGGGCGTCCGTCAACAACCTGGCGATGCAATTCCAGAGCGATCTGCTGCAACTGCCGGTACAACGTCCGCGCGTGGTCGAAACCACGGCCTTAGGCGCGGCTTACCTGGCGGGTTTAGCCGTCGGCTATTGGGACAACATAGAGCAGATCGCCGATCATTGGGAAGTGGAGCAGACGTATACGCCCCAGATGCCAGCGGAACGCAGTCAACAGTTGTATCAAGGCTGGCAAGAAGCAGTCCGGCGCGCCAGTGGCTGGGCCATGGCGTAAGAACGTTACAATTCTGTAAGGGATGAGCAATGACACAACGGGCGATAGGTTCACGTCTCGCGGTGATCGGAGCCGGTGCCTGGGGAACGACGCTGGCCAATTTGCTGGCGGCCAAAGGGTGGCCCGTCAACCTCTGGGTTTACGAGCCGGATTTAGCCGTGCGCATCGCGCAAGAGCGGGAAAACGATCTCTATTTGCCGGAGGTGCCGATCCATCCGGGAATCGAGCCCACTTCCGACTTTGCCGAGGTAGTTCAGGATGCGGGAACGTTTGTGTCGGTGGTGCCGTCCCATACGGCGCGGCTGGTCTGGAAAAAATTAGGCGCCCATCTGCCGGTTGGCGCCTTAGTCGTGAGTGCAACAAAGGGCCTGGACGCGGACTCGCTGCTCACTATGTCGCAGGTGTTGCGGGAGGTGATTCCGGCGGAGAAGCAGGTGGACATTGCCGCCCTGTCCGGTCCCACATTTGCCCGCGAAGTGAGCCGCCACATTCCGTCCGCCGTGGTGGCGGCAGCCGCTACCCACGCGGTGGCCGAAGAGGTGCAAACCCTATTCAGTACGCCGGTGTTTCGGGTCTATACCAACACAGATGTGTTAGGCGTCGAGTTGGGCGGCGCCCTAAAAAATGTCATGGCCCTCGCTGCAGGTGTATGCGACGGCCTACAATTCGGTTATAATGCCCGCGCAGCGTTGATCACCCGTGGCCTGGCTGAAATCTCCCAGCTTGGCGTGGCCATGGGGGCGAACGCAAAGACCTTTGCCGGCCTGTCTGGTATGGGGGATCTGGTGCTAACGTGTACCGGAGATTTAAGCCGTAACCACACCGTGGGTGTGCAACTGGGACAGGGCTACAAACTGCAAGAGATCATGCAAGACATGCGCATGGTGGCCGAAGGTGTGACCACTGCTGGCTCGGCCGTTGCATTGGGCCGTAAATATCAGGTGGAAATGCCGATCTCGGAGCGCATCCATGCCCTGCTCCACGGCCACATCGACCCCCAGACGGCAGTGACGGAGCTAATGACCCGGAGCCTCAAACAAGAAAATGCTTAAAGGACCACGGGTGTGAACCGTACACAACTGGAGGCCTTGCTGACACAGGTTGCAGCAGGCACGATAACCCCTCAAGAAGGACTCGAACAACTCCGCTTTTTGCCCTATGAAGATATTGGCTTTGCCCGCATCGATCATCATCGGAGCCTACGGCAAGGCGTACCGGAAGTAATTTTTTGTGAAGGCAAAACGGTTGATCAGGTGCGGAGCATTGGCGAACGTATCCTGAATCATCAGAGCAATCTCCTCGCGACCCGCGTCTCGCCTGAAGCCGCCGAGGCGTTGCTCACCCTCTCCCCGCAGGCCGACTACAATGCCATCGCCCGGACGGTGGTGGTGCAGCAAACCACCCCGCCCCCAACTGCAGGTGTCGTACTCGTGGCGGCAGCCGGTACTTCAGATATGCCGGTCGCCGAGGAAGCAGTGGTCACGGCGCGCGCCCTGGGCAGTACCGTGCAAACCGTCTATGATGTGGGCGTGGCCGGTTTGCATCGCCTATTAGACACGCGAGACCTCCTTTTCGCCGCCCGAGTCATCGTGGTCGTGGCCGGTATGGAAGGCGCCTTGGCGAGCGTCGTCGGCGGCCTGGTGGACAAACCCGTGGTGGCCGTCCCGACGAGTGTCGGCTATGGCGCGAATTTTGGTGGCCTGGCGCCCTTGCTCGCTATGCTCAATAGTTGTGCTGCCGGTGTGGCCGTGGTCAATATCGACAACGGATTTGGCGCCGGTTATATGGCACACAGCATCAATCTCATCGGCGAAAAAATCGTCTCCTCTTCTCAGGAAACGTAACGATGCGCGTGGCTTATGTGCAGGGGGTTCACGGTGTGAGCGGCGCGATGTTGCTCGGCGCTCTGCTCGATCTTGGCGCCTCTTTGGAGGTGGTGCAAGAGGGATGGCGCCGCCTGCCCTTCCCAAGTATTGACGTTACCCGACAACGCGTTGATATAGAGGGATATACGGCTATCCAGATTGCGTTTGAGACACCCGTGCTTGACGCGTTCCCGGTGCCCCCAACCTATGCCCGTTTGTGTGACGGCATCGGCAGTTGTGAACTCCCGCAGCGGGTGCAGCAGCATCTACTCGATATTCTCGCCCGATTTGCCGATGCGGCTTGCCGCCTGCAGGGCGATTTATCTCCGGCCCCGGACGTTATGCTGCCGGCCACCGGATTGTCCGAACTGCTCTACATGGGAAGCGGGGTTGCCCTGGCCCTAAATGACCTCAAGATTACCGAATGCCAGGCGGCACCACTCAACTTGGGATCAAGCGCTGCGGCAGGCCAACCTCTCGTACCCCACCCCCTGACGGCAGAGCTGGTTCGCAACGTCCCGGTGTATGGCGACCCCATACCCGGAGAGCGAACGACAATCGATGGGGCTGCCATTCTCACGGCGTTAGCGACCCAATATGGCCCTTTACCGGCGATGCTCGTGTCCCAAACCGGCTATGGCGCCGCCAATGTGAGCGGCACTCCGCAACACGTGCAGGTGATTATGGGCGAAGCGACGGGCGCTGAGATGTCGGATCGTATTGCCATCCTCGAAGCTAATATTGACGACATGAACCCAGAATTCTACGCCGATATTTTCGCACGTCTCTTCGCTCATGGTGCACTTGATGTCACGCTCACGCCGTTGTTCATGAAAAAAAATCGGCCCGCCAATAAGCTGACGGTTCTTTCCCCTCCCACCCAAGTTCCAACCCTTTCTCGCATGATGTTACGCGAAACCTCCACATTCGGCGTCCGAATTTATGAAGCGTGGCGGCAGAAATTGGATCGATTTTGGCGCGAAGTGGAAACCCAGTATGGTGTTATTCCCGTCAAATGCGGCGTGTTGGACGGGCGCATCGTGCAAGCCGCTCCGGAATATGACGCCTGTCAACGCCTGGCGCACGAACATCAAATCCCAGTCCGCCTGGTCTATACAAACGCCATGCAACTCGCCGCGTCGTGGCTCACGGACGCCGACCGTCAAGGTTAACGTTGGGACACCTCTCAAGGTTATTTTTGGAATACTTCGAGAGCCACCCGCACTCCGATTAAGATCCATCCGACCACCACGACGCCCCAGACCACCCTCTTCGCTACCTCCGCCACGATCAAAAACACTGTGAGCAGTGCGAGATAGCCAATCGGGTCAATCAGGCTAGCCGGTGTTTGCAGAGGGATGATATTTTCCACAAGACCCACGATTAATCCACCTATCCAATGGGCGATGGTATAGATAAATGCCAGAAATTGATCCAACCAGCCCTCGGGCGGCGGCGGCAAATTGGCAGGGGACGCCGGAAGAGCAGGTGGAGACGGCGCTTGTAGCTGGACTTGCACCTGGAACAAATAATCCAACACGCCACGATCCTCCGTATGAAATGAAGAATGAAAGGTCATCATATAAAGATCATCACATAAGGATGTAATGGGAATGATTTTATGATGTAGAAGAACTGAGATGCAACTGGCCCGTCTTGCCATTCTTGGCAGACGTCGAGCACACATCGGTGCGGGTGAACGCCACCAGGGTCTGGAATCGGCTTGGGATGACAACGCCTCACAAGCGAACAGAAGATTATGCTACACTTAAGCCGCTCGCAACTGGAGACATTCTATGAGCTGCATCCAACTCTACCGGCGTTGATGGCCACACGTATGCAAGTTATGGACAAGTATTTCAGAGGCAAGTCGCATGAACCGCTCCACCTATGAGCAACGGCTGATGAGTCGCAAGACAACCAATCGGGTGCAATCTGTTCTATTATTAGGCAGCATGACGCTTTTGCTCGCCCTTTTAGGCTGGTTGATTGCTGGGGGGCTGGGCCTTCTTGTCGCTGCCGGTGGGGTAATCATTGTGGGTTTTAGTCCACAGGTTTCGCCTCAGGTTCTCCTCCGGATGTATCGCGCCCGGCAGTTAACGCCGTCCCATGCACCCGCGCTGTTCCACCTGGTTCAAGCCCTGGCGCAGCGCGCCGACTTGCCTAACCTGCCACGCCTGTACTACATTCCCAGCCATATGATGAATGCGTTTGCGATCGGAAAACGGGACAACGCGGCCATCGCCGTCACAGATGGCCTCTTGCGGCGTCTGAATCGGCGAGAACTCGCCGGTGTCCTCGCCCATGAGATCAGTCATGTCAACAACAACGACATCTGGGTGATGGGGTTAGCCGATGTGGTCAGCCGTCTGACCTCCATTCTATCGCTCGGCGGACAATTTTTACTTCTGCTCTCGCTCCCAATGATGCTCTTCGGATCCTACTCTCCACCCTGGTTGTTGTTGCTCCTACTGATCAGTGCTCCCACATTGAGCGCCCTGTTCCAGCTTGCCTTGTCGCGCACAAGAGAGTACGACGCCGATCTCGACGCCGCGTGGCTGACCGGCGATCCGTCGGGCTTAGCGTCCGCGCTAGCCAAGTTAGAGCGCTACCAACACGGCTTCCTTGAACGCATCTTGCTGCCCGGGCGCCGCATCCCCGATCCATCACTGTTGCGCACCCATCCCACGACAGAAGACCGCATCCAGCGTTTGCTATCCCTCGATGACGCCGCAATCTCCCAACCCGCATCCCACCCAGCGCACTTCCCCGCCGAACCGCTGCCGTTTACCACACAAATGCCTCAGATCGTCCAGCTCCCCCGCTGGCGCTTTAGCGGTCTCTGGTTTTAAGCAAAACCAACACCAGTATAGGTGTGACACCAAGAGCCCAACCAGAAAGCCGTCGCGACAGCATCCACTGATTCAGGACAAGTTTCTCGTCGAACCTCAGCGGCGGCGTTTCGTTCTTCCTGGCTCGTTTCTTGCCCATAGCTTCGCAGTGTTCCGTGTTCATTCAGCGGATCGGGCCTCTCAGGGCATGCCTTCACGAATCCGCACGCTGGTTTCTTGGACGATCCAAAGATTGCCGACCAATGGCTCCACGCCGAGCAACGGAATGGTCCGACCTATGCTTGCGATGTGCCAAGGTCTATGTCGATGTTGCGTCAAACCCTGCCCACACCCGCGGTCAGACAACTCGTGAGTCGGTGCTTCCGTCGCTATCCGAACGGGTTCATCGCTAATGTGCAAGATGGGGATGTGCCCGCACGCTATCACAGCCTAGCCACCTACCTGGCCAAGTATGTGGTGACGCCGCCGATTTCAGGGCGGTACATCGACCGCTATGATGGCCGACGCGTCACCGATCATTACCGATCGCACCGGACCGAACGGGTCGAGCGTGAAACCGTCGATGTCCACCGGTTTATTGGCCGCATGGTGCAGCATGGGATCAAGGGGGCGATCAAGATCATCGCCCCGATGACGTACCGTCAGCGCTATCATCAGAGCACAGGGCGAGACCCCTTGCGCTGTCCGCACTGTTCAGGTGAAATGGTGCTATGGCGCATCTGGCATCCCACCTGTGGGGTGATCTATGACGAGGTGAAGGCCATCCAACGAGGCCAATATGAACGACGACGCAAACGCGACCCCACCGCGAGAGGGCATCGACACCCCCTTTGGGCCCTCGCCTGAGGCATATCTCTACCGCTGTGCGGTGTGTGGGGAGGAGGCGCTGAACAACGAAGAGATCATTGATGTCACCGTCGGGACGCTCAACTTCTACGGGGAATACAAAGGGGGTACGCCGACGCTTGGGTGTCCCGGCTGTGAGGGCAAGACCATGAAGTATGTGGAGCAGGACGAGTAAGTCGCCCGCAGGGTGTTTGCTTGTTCATTGCGGCTTGTTTAGCCTACATCTGGATTGTCTATCTCGGTTCGCTATGCCTCAAGGAGGGATGGGTGAAGATGATCCATCGCACGGAACGCTGCGATCTGAGTTTATTCCAGCTAGGTCTGCGGCTGCTTGATTACTTTCTCAATGAAGACCTGGCGATCCCGGTCGCTTTTCATATCGAGATCTAGGAGTCAAAAAGTGTCCGGTAATGAAACCGCGTACAAGGCTTGCACATCGACTTCTCCCATGTGATAGCTCTTCGTGACCTGTTGCAGGGTGAAGACTACGTCCGACGGGGTGGCCGACGTTGCCGGGTTCGTATTAGACGCTGTTTGCGACTCGTCTTGCATCGCCATGGTAAAGCAGCACTCTAAACGTTTGAGGCGCAATGATCCTTTCATAGACCGGGATATACAATACGGCGCCCCTAGGGGAAAGGATGGAGGAGACCATCAAGGGGAACGGTCAGAGGCTCTCAGAGGAGTTGGGAACAGCCAGGCTCCCAACCCATTGAGGACGAAAAATCGGGGCGCCCGGATTTGAACCGGGGACCTTCTGCTCCCAAAACAGACGCGCTACCAAGCTGCGCTACGCCCCGTTGGGTCGAACGATGCGGTGCAAGGCATCAGCCGATATCTATAGGAAACTACCACACGTGCGGAGGCTCCCGCAAGGTTTTTTCAGTTTCCTGAATCCGCACAACCATTTTTGCTTCCCCGATGCATGACGGTTCTAAAATCGCAGAGCGTTTTGTGATATAAGAATGCCCAGGTGGTGCCTCTGCCATCGCAACCCCTGCGGGAGTTCGGCTTCAAGCAAAGGAGAGCATAATGAATGAGATTGTAGCGTTCTTTGAAACATTCCATCCGGTCCGACAGCTCATAGTTGCCATTGTGATTGTCCTGATTGGACGCTGGTTGGCGCGCTTTATCTCGCGGCTCATTGAGAGGGCGATGACGGCTGCACATATCGAGCGGACGGTCATTAACTTTATTACCCATATCGCCTCCATCCTCGTGATGGTGTTCGCCATTCTCATGGCGCTGGGACGGCTCGGCATTGAGACCACCTCTATCTTAGCGGTCTTGGGGGCGGCCGGCTTGGCGATTGGCTTAGCCCTGCAAGGGTCGCTGTCCAATCTTGCTGCAGGAGTCCTGCTGATTATCTTTCGGCCGTTTAGACAAGGGGATTTTATTGAGGCGGGTGGAGTGCTGGGCACCGTGCAAGAGATTCAGATGCTGACCACCGTGATGAATACTCCCGAGAACTTTCGCCTGATCGTGCCCAACTCCGATATCATGAGTGGCGCGATTACGAATTACTCAGTTAATGAGACGCGGCGTGTCGATCTGACGATTGGCGTCTCCTATGAGGATGATGTGCGCCACGTGAAACAAGTGCTGGACACTCTGGTGGCTGAAAACCCGCTGGTGCTGAAAGAGCCAGCACCGTTTGTCGCAGTCAGTGATTTTGGCGACAGCAGCGTCAACTTTATCGTGTGGGTGTGGGTGAAGCGTCCCGATTTCCGCCAGGTCCGATTCGGCTTGCCCGAACAAATCAAGCTCACGTTGGATGCCCACGGCATTACCATCCCGTATCCGCAGCGCGATTTGCATCTCAAAAATGGCGTGTCGCAACCCCAAGTTCAATCACTCTTCGAGGCGCATGCTAAAGACGAGACAAACACGCCCTAATACCGGCTGGCAGCAGTCCTGAAGGCTTGCTCAGCTGAGCACCGCGCGCTGCGCTTCCACGAGCTGGTTAATTCCTTGGCGCGCCAGAGCCAGCAAATCGAGAAGACTTTCCTGACTGAACGGCTCACCTTCCGCCGTGCCCTGCACTTCGATGAGATTGCCGCTGCCCGTCATGACGATGTTCATGTCCACATCAGAAGTGGAGTCTTCCGGATAATTCAGGTCGAGATGGGGAATGTCTTGCAGCATGCCGACACTCACTGCCGCCACCGCGTCTTTGAGGGGAATCTGCGCGATCAGGTCCTGCTGCCGCAAATGCTGAAGGGCCAGATGTAGCGCTACATAGGCGCCGGTAATCGAGGCCGTGCGCGTGCCGCCATCGGCTTGAATGACGTCGCAGTCAAGCCAAATGGTGCGCTCTCCCAGATTGGGCAGATCCGTCACCGCTCGTAGAGAGCGGCCGATCAGGCGCTGAATTTCCATCGTCCGACCGCCGAGCCGGCCACGCGAGGCTTCACGGGCAGAGCGGGTGCCGGTGGAGCGCGGCAGCATGGAATATTCGGCGGTCACCCAGCCTTCGCCCCGGTCGCGCATGAAGGGCGGGACGGATTCTTCGACAGAAGCCGTGCATAAGACGTGTGTGTCGCCCATCTGGATGAGCACTGAGCCTTCGGCGTATTTATTAACGTTCGGAGTAATGGTCACCGGTCGGAGTTCATCGGGACGTCGCCCATCACCTCGCATCGTGCTTCCCTTACGTTGACAGTCCGTAGCCTAAGAGCTGCTGCATCGCGTGCATGGACATTAACACGCTCCTCACACAGAAACAATATCGAATGGGGAGTGTTGACGGGTTGTAGGCGCGATGCTAGACTCGTCGCCCATCTCAGCATATAGGGATGATGGTAGGGATGATCGCAGGGATAAGGGAAGGAATGCCGTGGCACAGCACGAAATCATCGCGAGCGCGTTGCAGCAGGGACGCACGTTGCTGACCGAAATCGAAGCGAAACAGGTTCTACAGGAGTTGGGGATTGCGACCGCAATGGGTCAACTCGCAACGTCGGAAGCGGAGGCCGTGCAGGCAGCTGAAGCCATTGGTTTTCCGGTGGTGCTGAAAATCTCGTCGGCGGACATCGTCCACAAATCGGATGTGGGGGGTGTACAGCTCAACATACAAACGCCGGATGCGGTGCGGCAGGCGTACCGGGACATCCTGCAGAGGGTGGCGGAGCGCGAACCCAACGCGAGTATCGAAGGCGTAGCGGTGCAACCGATGGCGCAACCGGGGATAGAAGTCATCATCGGCATGTCCAAAGATGTGTCGTTTGGCCCGGTGCTGATGTTCGGGCTGGGCGGGGTGATGGTGGAAATTCTGAAGGATGTGGCGTTTCGCATCGTGCCGATAAGTGAGCAGGATGCGGAGGAAATGATCCGGGATATCAAAGGCTTTCCCGTGCTGGATGGCTATCGCGGTGCGGCGACAGCCGACCTCGGCGCCCTGCAACACATTCTGCGTACGATCTCGGATTTTGTCGAGGCCACGCCCGCCGTCAAGGAAATCGATCTCAATCCGGTCTATGCGTACTCGTCCGGCGCCTTGGCGGTAGATGCCCGCATCATCCTAGAAGAGACGCAGACGTCAGTGGCTTAGTTGGTACCAGGCGGTTTCCACGGCCTGGCGAAGGTCTGGTAAAGCCGCATTGTTCCAGATCACGGTGTCGGCTTGTGCGATGCGTTCATCGTTCGACATCTGCGCCTTGATGCGGGCGCGGGCTTGATCTTCCGGCATATTTTTGTAGGCTTGCAGCCGCGCGATCACCACGTCTTCTGTGGCCACCACCACCCACAATTGCTCGACGAGCGACCGCCAGCCGGCCTCGAGCAAAATCGCCGCTTCGACCGCCACGACACCATCGGCATGGTGCTCTCGGATATAATCGATTTGTCCCTGAATATACGCATAGATCTTGCCGTGCGTAATGCGGTTGAGGGCTCGTAGTTTCTGCGCGTCGCTAAACACGATCGGACCTAATTTCGTGCGGTCGATGGTCTGATCCGGCGCCACCACCTCCTCGCCAAATTCCTCCACAATCTCGCGCCATGCCGGGGTATTGGGGAGGTAGATTTTATGTCCCACTTGATCCGCATCAATCACCACCGCGCCCAATTCCCCGAGCATCTGCGACGCCGTACTCTTGCCCGAGCCAATGCCTCCGGTGATGCCTAGAATGGTGACCACTGTCTCAACTCCTATGCATAAAAATCCGCCTCAGCAGATGCGTTACGTGGTTAACCCGCGATACACCTTCGGCAGTTCGTCCGGCAACGCGCGAATATCGTCGATCACGAGATAGTGCTGATCCGGACACATCTCCCGCAAATAATCGTGCCCGGACGGGTCCACCGTGATACAAAACGTCTGAATGCCTTTAAGCTGCGCCTCCCGCAGCGCCATCATCGTGTCCTGGATGCCATAGTCCTTGCTCTTGCGGTCTTTGCCATAATCAAAATCCTGCGGATAGCCATCGCTGAGCATCAGCAAGGTTTTGATGCGGGCATCCTGACGTTCGAGTTTGCTCACGGCATGGCGAATGGCCGGTCCCATCCGCGTGCTGCGGTGCGGCTTGATGGCGGCAATTCTTGCCTGTGTGCGCTCGTCGTAGACATCGCTAAATTCTTTGGCGACGAAAAAATCAACCTGATCGCGCCCGTATCCGGAAAAGCCGTACACGGCGTAGGCATCGCCCAGGGTTTCGAGGGCTTCGGCCATCATCACTAACGCTTCTTTCTCCACATCGATGATGCGCCGCCGGGTGGACTCCTGACGGGTTTTGGAGGGGCGCGGGCTGTAGTAATCTTCCATGACAAAGCCAGAAAAATCGTACTGCCGCCGCTCGGGCGCCGGTCGCGCTTCCGATTCGTGGGTATCCGACATCTCCGGCACTTCGTCGTCCGTCGAGGCGCTCATATCCAGTAAAAACACGGCTGCGACT
>Ga0256867_10000649_pt1 | contig 13974 bp, 14 predicted proteins | sample RVTome_15_FD_185939 | JGI IMG/M metagenome (GOLD analysis project Ga0256867, IMG submission 185939) | Soil microbial communities from uranium-contaminated site in the Upper Colorado River Basin, Wyoming, United States - RVT150D86 (HiSeq) ... | reverse complement strand
GGGTCGGCTGCAGACGCCCTGCACTACTGCGCATTGCCGAAGGGGGCGCCGAGTGCAATGACCTGGGGTCTGCTGGACGGCGACCCGTGGGCGACGACCTGTGCACGGCGGGCAGCATCCGCCAAGCTGCACGCGGAAGGTGCACTCCACGAGGTACCGTGCCCGGCCTGCGGGTATCCCACCCTGACCGAGCGGGGCGGGAACCACATCTGCGTGATCTGTCACTGGCAGGACGATGACTCGACACGCGACCAGCCCGACCGTCCCAGTGCACTCAACCACGGTCTTACCCTGCGGCAGGCCGCCGCCCACATCGTCGAGACCGGCGTCTACGCCTCGCCGCGCTGGGCATGGACCGCCCCCGAGTACTTCACTCCCCGGGCCCGCGCGGCCCGCGCCCAGCTCGTAGCGGCCTACGAGCGGCTGATGATTCACCCGCGGGACGCCCTGGCCCGCAAGGACGTGCACGACGGGCGCTCCAACCTCATGTACGCCATCGTGAACGCGATGCGATGACACAGCTCCTCCGCGAACGTCCGCCTCGTCGTCAGTCACCCCTGGCGAGTGCGCGCAACGCCAGGACGTAGGAGTCGATGCCGAAGCCGGCGATCGTGCCCGTGGCAACGGACGCCACGACGCTGGTGTGCCGGAACCGCTCGCGGGCAGCGGGGTTGCTGATGTGCACCTCCACCAGCGGCGCGGTCAGCTGGGCACAAGCGTCGCGCAGCGCGTAGGAGTAGTGGGTGAACGCCGCCGGGTTGAGTACCACCGGCATGCCGCCGTCGGCGGCCTCGTGCAGCCAGCTCACCAGTTCGGTCTCGTCGTCGGTCTGACGGACGTCCACGTCGAGGCCGAGCTCGGCCCCGGCGTTCCGGCAGGCCGCGGCCAGGTCGTCGTAGGACGCCGACCCGTACACCTCCGGCTCGCGTGAACCGAGCCTGCCCAGGTTGGGTCCGTTGAGGACGAGCACACGCGTCATCGGGTCCTCACCGGGAGACATGCGCATACGCCTCCGCCAGCAGCTCGGGGTCCGGGGCTTCCAGGATGCCGGGCTTCGCGAGCCCGTCGAGCACGACGAACCGTAGCCGGTCGCCGCGGGCCTTCTTGTCCACCCGCATCGCGTCCAGCAGCGCCGGCCACGCAGCGGCGTCGTACGTCGTGGGCAGACCGAGCGCGGCCAGAACGGCCCGGTGGCGGTCGGCCGTGACCGCATCCAGCCGGCCGGCCAGCCGGCCCAGTTCTGCGGCGAACACCATTCCGATCGAGATGGCCGCGCCGTGACGCCAGCGGAACCGCTCCACCTTCTCGATGGCGTGCCCGAGCGTGTGACCGTAGTTGAGCACCTCCCGTGGCCCGACCTCCCGAAGGTCGCGCGCGACGACATCGGCCTTGACCCGAATCGAGCGCTCGACCAGCTCACGCAGGTGCGCGCCGTCCGGTCGCGCGGCGGCGGGGTCGTCCTCGACGAGGTGCAGGATCGCCGGATCGGCGATGAATCCGCACTTGACCACCTCGGCGAGGCCGGCGACGAACTCGTGCGGCGCCAGTGTCCCGAGCGCAGTCAGGTCGCACAGGACGCCGGCCGGCGGGTGGAACGCACCGACGAGGTTCTTGCCCTCGTCGGTGTTGATCCCGGTCTTGCCCCCGACGGCGGCATCCACCATCCCGAGCACGGTGGTGGGGAGAAGGACGAGACGGACGCCGCGCAGCCAGGTGGCGGCGACGAAGCCGGCCAGGTCCGTCGTCGCGCCACCGCCGACCCCTATGAGCGCGTCGGAGCGGGTCAGCCCGATCCGGCCCAGCACGGACCAGCAGAAGGCCGCGACGTCGGCGGTCTTGGCGTCCTCGCCGTCAGGGACCTCGACGACGTGGGCCTGCCGGCCATACCCGGCCAGTCCGTGCCGGATCGCCTCCCCGGTGCGCCGTAACGCCCGGGGATGGATCACGGCGACCGTCGCGACGCCGTCGCCCAGCATGCCGGGCAGGGTGTGGTGCAGCCGATGGCCCACGACGACGTCGTAGGGGTGGCTGCCGCCGACGGTGATCCGGGTCGGCTCAGCGGACACCGGTCACGACCTCGGCCACGACCTCGTCCGGTGTCCGGCCGGCGGTGTCGACGGTCAGCGTCGCGACCTGCAGGTAGAGCGGTCGCCGCTCGTCGAGCAGCCGTTTGAGCTGTGCCCGCGGGTTTCCGATCAGCAACGGGCGGTCCCGGTTCAGGCCGACCCGGCTCGCGGCGTCGGCCAGGCCGACGTCGAGGAAGACCACCCGGTGGCCCTGGAGCAGTTCGCGGGTCTCGGCGTCGGCGACCGCTCCGCCGCCCACGGCCAGGACACCGTCGTGGATCGTCAGTGCGGCAGCGACCGCCTCTCTTTCGAGGGCCCGGAACGCCGGCTCCCCGTCGTCGACGAAGATGTCACTGATCGACCTCCCGGCGATCAGTTCGACGTCGTCGTCGGTGTCGCGGAAGCCCACGCCCAGTCGGTCCGCCAGCAGCCGCCCGACCGTGGACTTCCCCGCGCCGGGTGCCCCGACGAGCACGACCCGTGGTCTCACCGGGTGGCCAGGACGCCGGGCAGCGCGTCGAGGTACGCGGCATGGTTTCGCGCCGTCTCCGCCACGGAGTCGCCGCCGAACTTCTCCAGGGCCGCGTCGGCCATGACCAGCGCGACCATCGCCTCGGCCACCACCCCGGCAGCCGGTACCGCACAGACGTCGGAGCGCTGATGGTGCGCGGTCGCGGCCTCACCCGTGGTCGTGTCGACCGTCCGCAGGGCGCGCGGCACCGTCGAGATCGGTTTCATCGCGGCGCGGACCCGCAGCACCTCGCCGGTGGACATGCCGCCCTCGGTGCCGCCGGAGCGACCCGACGTCCGCCGGGCGCCCTGCCCGGTCGGGACGATCTCGTCGTGCGCGGCCGAGCCGCGGCTGCGCGCCAGGGCGAAGCCGTCGCCGATCTCGACGCCCTTGATGGCCTGGATTCCCATGAGTGCGCCTGCCAGGCGCGCGTCGAGCCGGCGGTCCCAGTGCACGTGGCTGCCCAGCCCTGGTGGTAGCCCGTATGCCAGGACTTCGACCACGCCGCCGAGCGTGTCGCCGTCGGCGTGTGCCGCGTCGACCTCGGTGACCATGGCGGCGCCCGTTTCCGGGTCGAAGCAGCGCAGCGGGTCGGCGTCGAGTGCCGGCACGTCGTCCGGCCCGGGCATCGGGTCCGCGGGTGCCGAGACGGTGCCGATCTCGACGGTGTGGCTGACCAGCCGCACCCCGTAGGCCTGGCTCAGGAACGCCGCCGCGACGGCCCCGATAGCCACCCGCGCCGCCGTCTCGCGGGCGCTGGCCCGCTCGAGTACCGGCCGGGCTTCGTCGAACCCGTACTTCTGCATGCCGACCAGGTCGGCGTGCCCCGGCCGGGGCCGGGTCAGTGGCGCGTTCCGGGCCAGCCCGGCCAGCACGGCGGGGTCCACGGGATCGGGCGCCATGACCTCCTGCCACTTCGGCCACTCGGTGTTGGCCACCTCGACGGCGACCGGCCCGCCGAGCGTCGAACCGTGCCTCACACCGCCGAGGAAGGCGACCTCGTCCTGCTCGAAGGTCATCCGCGCGCCGCGGCCGTAGCCGAGCCGCCGCCGCGCGAGCGCCGCGGCGACGTCCCCGGTGGTGACCTGCACCCCGGCGGGCAGTCCTTCGAGGATCGCCACCAGAGCCGGGCCGTGCGACTCGCCGGCCGTCAGCCATCGCAGCATGCCGGCATCCTTCCACCCTCGTCTGTTCAGCCGCCCACGTAGGCGTCGACCACCAGGTGGCCCCACGCGACGGCGACCAGCGCACCGAGCAGCATGAACGGTCCGAACGGGATGGCGCTGCGCCGGCCGGCTCGCCCGACGAGCATCAGCCCGACGCCCGTGAGCCCGCCGAACAGAAACCCGAAGAAGGCACCGACCACGACCACGCCCCATCCCTGCCACCCGAGCACGAGCCCGAGGACTCCTGCCAGCTTGACGTCTCCGAGACCCAGGTCGGCCGGCCGTAGCAGAGCCAGCGCGAGGAACGCCGCGAACATCGCCACCGCGGCCAGCCACGCCCGCCCGTAGGCTCCCCACTCACCGGTCGCCGCTGCCGCCACGGCGAGCAGCGACCCGCCACCGACCAGGGCGGCGGCAGTGAGCGGGTCAGGGAGGCGGTGCTCGCGCAGGTCGACGTACGCCATCGCCACGCCGAGTGTGCCCACCCAGAGGTACGCCGGCAGTTCGGGCGCCCACCCCAGGCTGGCCGCCAGGACGCCCCACGTCACCCCGGTCGCGGCGCCGAGCAACGGCCGCAGCCGTGGCGCGGAGGCCAGCACGCGGTACGGCGTGCGGACCGGCTCCCCGTCCTCCGGCATGCGGTCGGGCAGGACCGCCAGCAGGATCGGCAGCGCAGTTCCTACGACCAGGCCGAGGCCGACCAGGACCGCGACGGTCACGAGTCCTCCCGGAGGGCGTCGCGCAGCACCGACACCGGAACGTCGTGCCCGGTCATGAGCCGGATCTGGCCGGCCGCCTGGTGGACGAGCAGGTCCAGTCCGCTGGCCACCGCTCCCCTGCCCTCGATCCAGCGCGCCGCGAGCGCCGTCGGCCACGGCGTGTAGACCACCTCGAGGAGTAGGCGGCCGGTCGTCGCCGCGCTCGTCAGCGAGTCCACCACACCGTCGACGGCGCCGGTCGGCGCCGTCTGCACCACCAGTTCGGACACCGCGCACTCCGGCCAGGTCCGCCACGGGCGGAGCGAGACCGACGTCCCCAGCCGCTCTCCCAGTTCGACGACGGCACGAGCACGATCCGGCTCGCGGGCGTGGATGTGAACCGCCCGGCCCTCGAGCGCCGCCACGGCGGCGAGCGCGCTCGCGGCGGTCGCCCCGGCGCCCCACATGCACACGGCCGCCACCCGCGGCAGGGCGCCCCGCTCGCGCAGTGCCGCCACCATGCCGGGCACGTCGGTGTTGTCGGCGTGCAGGTGCCCGCCCGGATCGATCAGCAAGGTGTTCGCAGCACCGACCGTGCGGGCCAGGTCGGATGCCGTGTCGGCCAGCGCCAGACCGGCCCGTTTGAGCGGCATCGTCAGCGAGAGACCCCGCCACCGCCGGTCCAGGCGGCGGACGAAGTCGCCCAGTCCGGCCTCGTCGACGTCGTGTGCGGTGTACTCCCAGTCCAGCCCCAGATGGCGGTACGCGGCACGGTGCAGCACCGGCGAGAGCGAATGCGCGACCGGCCGGCCCAGCACGGCGCACCGACGGCGCTCCCCCGCCCCTGTGGTCACGGCCGGGTCAGCACAGGTCGCTCTCGCGGCAGTACGCCTGCAACACCGCCACGTTGGCGTTGTGGTCGGCGGCGGTCACGGCGAACCTCGTCTCTCCCGACTCCAGATCGACCGTGGTGAAGTAGCAGTAACCGTCGGTGCTCGGGCTCAACGCCGCCGCGAGGGCCGCCTCACCCGGCGACGCGATCGGACCCGGCGGCAGCCCGTTGTTCAGGTAGGTGTTGTACGGGGAGTCGATGGCACGCTGCTGGTCGGTGGTGAAGACGCTCTCGGCGTTGTCACCCACGGCGTAGTGGACCGTCGAGTCCATCTGCAGGCGCCCGGCCGGGATGCCGTTCCCGCTGCAGGCGCCCGAGAGCCGGTTGACGACCACCTCGGCCACCATCGGCATGTCCTCCTCGCGCGCGACCTCGCGCTCGACGATGCTGGCGATGGTGACGACCTCTCGCGGCGTCAGGTCGCGCCCGGCGGCCCCGGCCTCGAGGTCCACGGTCTCGGCGGCCTGGCCGAAGCGGTTCAGCATGGCCTGTACGAGCGACGCGGCCGTCGTGTCCGGCTTGATGTCGTACGTCGCGGGGAACAGGAAGCCCTCGGCCTCGCCCTCGGCGTACTCGGGCAACCCCTCGGCCCCGTCGATCGCAGCCAGGACGTCGTCGGCGGGAAACCCCGTCTCCTCGGCGACGCGCTCGACGATCTGGGTCAGGCGGTATCCCTCGGGGATGGCCACCCGCCCGATCACGGTCGTCGCCTCGAGCATGGCGGCCACGGCGTCGGACGCCCTCATCTGCCGGAGCAGGACGTAGTCACCGGCCTGGATCGCAGAACCATCCGGGTGCTCCTCGGCGGCCGCGACGAAGGCCTCCTGGCTCGCGACGACGTCGGCGTCGGCCAGCGTGGAGCCGATCTCGCGCAGGGACGCACCGGATTCGATGGTGACCGTCACCTCGCCGGAACCCGGTCCGGGGTAGTCGGCAGCGGGAGCGAACATCCCGTCGAACATGCCGCCCAACAGGGCGCGCCCACCGAACAGGGTGATCACGACGATCCCGCCGACGACGGCCACCGACAGGATGACGGCCAGCACCGAGACCAATCGGCGACGTCTGCGCCGGCGCCGTTTGCGGCGTCGGTGACCGCGGGTGGTGCGCGGGCCGTCGTCCATCGTCAGCCCGATACGGCTCATCTACCCACCTGCACGATCTCGCCGGGAGGCCGGCCGCTGCCGCGCTCGGCGTCGAGCGCGGCCTGGAGGATGACCACAGCGGCGGCTTGGTCGACCGTACCCCGGCCCTTGCGGGCAGAAACGCCCCCGGCCTGCATGCCGCGGGTCGCGGTGACGGTCGACAGCCGCTCGTCGACCAGCCTCACCGGGCATGGTGCCACCTGCGCGGCCAGCGAGCCCGCGTAGGCCCGGACCGCCTGTGCGGCCTGCCCCTCGGCGTCGGCCAGCGTCCGGGGCAGCCCGACGACCACCTCGATGGCCCCGCGGTCGGCGGTCAGGGCGGCGATCCGGGAGAGATCGGCACCGCCCGGATCGCGACGGACGGTCTCGACCGGCGTCGCCACCATGCCGTCCGGGTCGCAACTGGCCACCCCGACCCGCACACTGCCCACGTCGACGCCGATACGGACTCCTCGGCGCACGCTCAGGAGCCGCCCGTGACGGTCTCGCCGACGGCGTGCTCGATGCGCTTCAACGCGTCGTCGATCTTGCTGGCGTCGGTGCCACCACCCTGGGCCACGTCGTCCTTCCCGCCGCCACCGCCGCCGAGGACCTGGGCTGCGTCGCGGACCAGCGTTCCCGCCCGCAGGTTCCACTCGCGACCGCGCTCGTTGACCGCCACCACCACCAACGGCCGTTCGCCCGCGACCCCGGCGACCGCGACCACCGCGGGCCGGTCGCCGGGCAGGCTGTCGCGCACCTGGAGGGCCAGCCGGCGCAGGTCGTCGGCACCGCCCCCGTCGGAGGCGTGGTGACCGACGTACGCGACGCCGAACACGTCGTGCGCCTGTTGGGCCAGCCCGGGAGCTGCGGCCAGCAGGCGGCCCTGACGCATCCGCTCGATCTCCCGGTTCGCCTCGCGGAGCTGGTCGAGGATCGATGCGACGCGCTCGGGCAGCTCCTCGGGGCGGACCTTGAGCGCCTCGGTGAGCTGCGCGACGAGGACGTGCTCACGGGCGAGGAACCGGTAGGCGTCGGCGCCGACCAGGGCCTCGACGCGGCGCACGCCCTGGCCGATCGACGACTCACCCAGCAGCTTGACCACCCCGAGCTGACCGGATCGGCGCGCATGGGTGCCGCCGCAGAGCTCACGAGCCCAGTCACCGACCGAGACGACCCGGACCCGGTCGCCGTACTTCTCACCGAACAGTGCCATCGCACCGGCCGCCACGGCCTCCTCCTGGCTCATGATCTCGGCGTGGACCTCGAGGTCGGCGATGAGCACGTCGTTGACCCTCGCCTCGACGTCGGCGAGCACGCTGCGCGGTACCGCGCCGGAGGCGGCGAAATCGAAGCGGAACCGGCCAGGCGAGTTCTCCGACCCCGCCTGGGTGGCCGTCTCGCCGAGGGCCTCCCGGAACGCCTTGTGCACCATGTGGGTCGCCGTGTGCGACCGGGAGATCGAGCGCCTGCGCTCGACGTCGACGACGCAGAGGACACCGGCGCCCAGGGTGACCTCGCCCGAGACGACGCGTGCCCGGTGCACGATCAGCCCGCTCATCGGGGACTGGACGTCGAGGACCTCGAGCCGGCCACCGCCGGCCACCTCGAGGACGCCCTCGTCGGCGAGCTGCCCACCGCCTTCGGCGTAGAAGGGCGTCCGGTCGAGCACGACCTCGACGTCGTCGCCCGCACGAGCGGCGGGGACGGAGGCGCCGCCGACGACCAGCCCGTGCACCGTCGCCTCGCCGGTGACCTCGTCGTAGCCGGTGAAGTCGACCGGTGCGCCGAGGTCGTCGGCCACGGCGCGGTAGACGGACAGGTCGACCTGGCCGGTCTTCTTCGCCCGCGCGTCGGCCTTGGCCCGATCCCGCTGTTCGTTCATCAGCCGGCGGAACTCGTCCTCGTCGACCGACAGGCCCTGCTCGGCGGCCATCTCGAGGGTGAGGTCGATGGGGAAGCCGAACGTGTCGTGCAGGCGGAAGGCCGTCTCACCGGCGAGTGTCGGGCTGCCGGCCTCCTTCGTCTCGGCCGCGGCCAGGTCGAAGATCTGCGTCCCCGTACGCAGGGTCGCCCGGAACGCCTCCTCCTCGCCGTAGGCCGTGGCCTGGATCCGGTCGAAGTCGCGCTCCAGCTCGGGATACGAGGCGCGCATCGCGGCCATGCTCGACGGCAGGAGCTCGGGCAGGACGAGGTCGTCGACGCCGAGCAGACGCATGGTGCGCACGCTGCGCCGGAGCAGCCGCCGCACGACGTATCCGCGGGCCTCGTTCGAGGGAGTCACGCCCTCGCCGATGAGCATCAGTGCGCTGCGCACGTGGTCGGCGACGACGCGCAGCCGGACGTCGTCGTCGTGGTCGGCGCCGTACCGGACCCCGGCGAGCTCCGCCGCCCGCGCCAGGACCGGGTAGACCTCGTCGATCTCGTAGAGGTTGTCGACTCCCTGGAGCAGGTACGCGACGCGCTCCATGCCCATGCCGGTGTCGATGTTCTTCTTCGGCAGCTCCGCGACGACGCGGAAGTCCTCCTTGCTCCGGACCGAGTCGATCGCCTCCTGCATGAAGACCAGGTTCCAGATCTCCAGGTAGCGGTCCTCGTCCACGACCGGTCCGCCCTCACGGCCGTGCTCCGGGCCGCGGTCGACGTAGATCTCCGAGCACGGGCCGGCCGGCCCGGGCTGCCCGGTGTGCCAGTAGTTGTCCTTCGTCCCGCGGCGCTGGATGCGCTCGTCGGGCAGCCCGGCGATCCGCTTCCACAACTGCGCGGCCTCGTCGTCGTCGTGGTAGACGGTGGTCCAGATCGTGTCGGGCTCGAAGCCGTATCCGCCGGAGTCCTGGGAGCCGGTGACCAGCTCCCAGGCGTAGGCGATGGCACCCTCCTTGAAGTAGTCACCGAAGGAGAAGTTGCCGTTCATCTGGAAGAACGTGCCGTGCCGAGTGGTCTTGCCGACCTCCTCGATGTCGAGGGTCCGAAGGCACTTCTGGACGCTCGCCGCCCGCAGGTACGGCGGCGTCTCCTGGCCGGTGAGGTAGGGAATGAACGGCACCATGCCGGCGACCGTGAACAGCAGCGTCGGGTCCGTGGAGATCAGCGGCGCGCTGGGCACGACGACGTGTTCGCGCTGCTCGAAGAAGTCGAGGAAGCGCCGGCGGATCTCGGCGGTCTCCATCAGCGCGGGCCCCTCGGAGGACCGGAGCGGAACATCGCGCGCACGGTCTCGGGGTCGAGGTCCTGGGGCGGGCCGCCGTTGCCGTCGATGCCGAGCGCCTCGCGGAGCTCGCCGTCGCGTTCGGCCATCCCGACCCGCACGTCGTCGGCGAACTCGCGGACGGTCTGGGTGAGCCGGCCCAAGGCGCCGGACACCTGGCCGGCGGCGCCGTCCGGGGTCAGCCTGCTCGCCGCCCGGGTCAGCCGCCGCGCGACGAGGATCCCCGCGGTGGCTCCGAGCGCGACCCAGAACAGTCGCCTCACCGCGTACTCCCCAGTCGCTGACGCCGGCGCGCGAGCGCCCGGCGCACGCCGTAGGTGAACGCCGCGGTGCGAACCATCGGGCCGCCGAGCACCGCCGCGAACAACGAGGACATGGCCGCTGCGTTGCCCGTGACGGTCTGGGCGTTGGACGTGATCGCGTCGACGCGCTGGAGTTGCACGTTGGTCGATGCGAGCAGCGCGTTGGTCTCGTCCACCGTGACGCTGGTCTTCGCCACGTGCTCCGTGCGCAGGTCGCGCACCGTCAGCGTGAGCTCGTCGACCGTCTTGCCGAGCTTGACGATCGGCACGGCGAGGACGCCGACGAGCAGAACGAATGCGACGGCCGCGATCAACCCGGCGATCTCGCCTGCGGACATGGTGGGGACCTCTTCTGACGGTTCTCTCGGGAGGGTCCGACCCTACCCTGCAGCGGGACGCCGACGATCCCCGTATTCCGGTCGGGTCACTCGCCGCGGACGATCTTGCGCAGTCTCGCGTACCGCTCGGCGTAGTCGCGCTCGGCGCCGCGCGTGCCGGGCTCGTAGTAGACCTTGTCCGCCACCGCGTCCGGCGCGTACTGCTGCTCGACGACGCCGCGCGGGTCGTCGTGGGCATAGGCGTAGCCCGTGCCGTGACCGAGCTTCCGCGCGCCGCCGTAGTGGGCATCGCGCAACTGTGGCGGCACGGCGCCGACCAGGCCGGCGCGGACGTCGCCGAGCGCTGCGCCGATCGCCTTGACGACGCTGTTCGACTTCGGCGCCAGGGCCAGTGCGATGACGGCCTGCGCCAGCGTGATCTGCGCCTCCGGCCAGCCGATGAGCTGCACCGCCTGAGCCGCCGCGACCGCGGTCTGCAGTGCGCTGGGGTCGGCCAGACCGATGTCCTCGCTGGCGAGGATCACCAGCCGCCGCGCGAGGAACCGGGGATCCTCGCCGGCCTCGGCCATCCGCGCCAGGTAGTGCAGCGCCGCGTCGGCGTCGCTGCCGCGGATCGACTTGATCAGCGCACTGGTGACGTCATAGTGCTGGTCGCCGTCCCGGTCGTAGCGGACCGCTGCCCGGTCCACGGCGGCCTCGGCGGTCGGCAGATCGATGCGGGCTCCGCCGTCGCTGCCGACGGCCCCGGCGGCCGCTTCGAGGTAGGTCAGCGCCCGTCGTGCGTCTCCCCCGGCCAGCCGGACCAGGTGCTCCTTCGCGTCGTCGTCGAGGGTCACCGTGCCGGCCAGGCCACGTTCGTCGGCCAGCGCCCGGTCGACCACACGGGCGACGCCGGCCTCGTCCAGCGGCTGGAGGGTCAGCAGCAGCGAGCGGGAGAGCAACGGACTGGTCAGGGCGAAGAAGGGGTTCTCCGTCGTGGCGGCCACGAGCGAGACCCACCGGTTCTCGACGCCGGGCAGCAGGGCGTCCTGCTGGGTCTTGGAGAACCGGTGCACCTCGTCGACGAACAGCACGGTTCCGGTGCCGGTGCGGACCAGCTCGGTCCGGGCCGCGTCGATGACGGCGCGGACGTCCTTCACCCCTGCGGTGACCGCGGAGAGCTCGACGAAATGGCGCTGCGTGGCGCGGCTGACGACGTAGGCGATCGTGGTCTTGCCGGTGCCGGGCGGGCCCCACAGCACCAACGTCATGGGTTGATCGTTCTCGACCAGCTGACGCAACGGCGCACCCTCGCCCAGCAACTGGTCCTGGCCGACGATCTCGTCGAGCGTCCGCGGGCGCATCCGCACGGCCAGCGGAACGCCGTCGTGATCGGCGTCGGCACCGGCCAACGCACCCGGCGGTGTCGCCGCACGGCCGCTGACCTCGAACAACGCTCCGTCGTCGTTCACCTCGCCGAGGCTAGTCCGTCGAGACGGACGGTGAGTCGAGGCCCGCCAACAGGCGGTCGGCCAGCTCGCACAGGTCGGCGATCTCCGCCGTCGACAGTGCGGAGAACCACTCCCGCACGGCGTCGAGGTCGGACTCGTCACGCGAACGCCAGTAGCCGTCGTTGGCCTCGGTGGTCACGAGCAGCCGCCGACGCCGATCCACGGGATCCGGCTCGACCCTGAGGAAGTCCTTGCGTCGCAGCGCGCTCACCAGCTGGGCGACGTTCTGGTGCGTCGTCCCCAGCGCCGCCGCGGCCTCGGTCAGCGACGGCCGGCCGAGCGCGATGACCACCGTGAGCAGCGCCGCCTGCTGGGTGGTGAGCCCGTCGGCGCGCATCCGCTCGTCCATCAGGTACCGCAGCCGGTGCGCGAGCACCAGGACGGTCCGGAACGCCCGCACGGGTAGTTCCAGCTCGGATCCGGTTCCGATACCGAACGGCGAGGTCTTGACAGCAGACATGTGCAATATATTACCCTAACGAGTACTCCAATATATTGCGTGAATGGGAGGCGTGCCGTGATCTGCCTGCTGCCTCAGTGCGCCTACCTGTCCGAGACGACGCGGATGCTCGAGATCCACCGCGCCCTGCGGCAGCGTGGTGTGCCGGTTCGGGTCGCCACCCACGGCGGTCCGCACGAGTCGCTCCTCCGGGCCGCCGGCGTCGGTTACGACGTCATCGGGCCACCGATGGATGCGCGCCGGAGTGCCGAGTTCGTCCGCTCCGCCGTCGGCATGGGAAACGTCGGGCAGAGCATGTACAGCGATGCCGAGATCCGTGCCTACGTGGCCGCGGAGGCCGAGTACTTCCGGGCTCACGGCGTCACCGTCGCCGTCACCGGCTTCCTCCTGACCACGATGCTGTCGAGCCGGCTCGCCGGCGTCACGGTCCTGACCGACCACGGCAGCTGGGTCCCGCCGGTGTACGAGCGGGGCCTCGTGCCGGCACCGAGCCATCCCCCGTGGCCGATACTCCGGGCGCTGCCCGAGCGGGCGGTGAGGTGGCTGGCGAACGCCGCGCTCCCGCGGACGCGCTTCTACTGCGCGGGCTTCAACCGGGTCGCCGCCGACCTCGGCGTCGAGCCGGTGCCGAGCCTGCCCGCACTGGTGCTGGGTGACCTGGCCATGGTCACCGAGGTTCCCGAGATCCTCGGGGTACCGGCCGCCGAGATGGCCGCCTGGCAGCCGGCCGGGCGGCGCGGGTACCGGCCCGGCACCCGCCTGCGGTACACGGGTCCCCTCTACGCGCGGCTCGACGTCCCCCTGCCCGACGCGGTTTCCGAGTTCCTCGACCGGCCGGGTCCGGTCGTGTATGCCGCGATCACGTCGACCTCGCCGCACATCATCCGCGGTGTCGTCGGGGCGCTGAACGCCCTCGACGTCCGGGTGCTGGTCGCCGCCACCGTGCACGACGTCGCCGACCTCGGCGACGAGCGGGTCATGGTCGCCGGCATCCTGCCCAGCCATCGGGTGATGCCCCGGGTCGACCTGGCGGTGACGGCGGGCGGCCAGGGCAGCGTGCAGACCGCGATGGCCGCCGGCACGCCCGTGCTGGGCATCCCGCTGCAACCCGAGCAGGACCTCAACGTGGTGCTCCTCGAACGCCAGGGCGCGGCTCGCCTCGTCTCCCGACGCGACGCGCACGGGTCCCGACTCGCGTCCGTCGCGGACGACATGCTCCGCAACGACCGCTACCGGGCTGCCGCCGACCGGGTCCGGCGTCTCTACGACGCGGTCGATGGTCCCGGCAACGCCGCCGACGTCATCATCGAGGTCGCTGCGACCTCCGCCCGGGCCGGGTCCACCAGGTGACGGCCATGCTGAAGACACGCCTCGCCGTCATCAGCGTCGTCCACTTCGCGCTGGCGCCCGGAGTCGTCGTCGGACTGGTCCCGTGGGCGATGACCGGATGGAACCCGCAGACGCCGCCGTGGTCGAGCCCGCCACTGCGAGTCCTCGGTGCAGCAATGATCGCGGTCGGAGTCGCGGTGCTGGTTCGCCTCTTCGTGCGCTTCGTGACCGATGGTCTCGGTACGCCCGCACCGCTCGTCCCGACCCGCCACCTGGTCGTCAGCGGGCTCTACCGTCACGTCCGCAACCCGATGTACATCGCCGTGGTGGGGGCCATCGTCGGGCAGGCTCTTCTGCTCGGCCGTGCCGGCCTGCTCGTGTACGCGGCGG
>Ga0256867_10000647_pt1 | contig 13995 bp, 7 predicted proteins | sample RVTome_15_FD_185939 | JGI IMG/M metagenome (GOLD analysis project Ga0256867, IMG submission 185939) | Soil microbial communities from uranium-contaminated site in the Upper Colorado River Basin, Wyoming, United States - RVT150D86 (HiSeq) ... | reverse complement strand
GATGCTCCGCTGCGCTGCGGAAGGCCGCGAGCTCACCTATGTCGGCGACCTCGAAAGGCCGGCCTCCCTGAACGGGGCCGTTAGGTAGAGCTAACTTCAGGTGTACCGTCGGCCTCCCGAACCCTCCAGCGCGCGATCGCCATGTCACGCCTCAGCCTTCCAAGCGTCCTCATCCTTGCGGCCGTTCACGGCGGGGAGCTTTCCGCCCGTCAGGCACTGCCCGACAGCACCCGAATCGCCCTCAATCGCGTGTTCGCGAGCTGGAGCGGCACCAGCAGTCCGGGCTGCGTGGTGGGAGCGGGCCGGAACGGGGATCTGGTCTTTCAGAACGGGTACGGGATGGCCAATCTGGAGCTGGACGTCCCGATCACCCCGGCGTCCATCTTCCATGTGGCCTCGGTATCGAAGCAATTCACCGCGATGGCCGTGCTGCTGCTGGCCCGGGATGGAAAGCTCTCGCTGGATGACGAGATCCGGAAGCATCTGCCCGAGCTGCCCGACTACGACCACCGGATCACGATCCGGCACCTGCTCACTCACACGAGCGGCCTCCGTGACCAGTGGGACCTGCTCATCATGGCGCGGGGGCGGTTCGAGGAGAATCGCATCACCGAGGCGGATGTGCTCGAGATCGTGAGCCGTCAGACGGCGCTCAATTTCGTCCCCGGCACCGAATTCCTCTACAGCAACACCGGCTACACGCTTGCCGGAACCATCGTGCGGCGGGTGAGCGGCAAGTCGCTGCGCGAGTTCGCGGACGAGCGGATCTTCCGGCCCCTCGGCATGACGCATACCCACTTCCACGACGACTACACCATGGTGGTCCGGGGACGGGCGGCTGGGTACGCTGCCAGGCCAGGCGGGCAGTGGCGCGTGAGCCTGCCGAACTACGACACCTACGGCGCCACGAGCCTGTTCACGACCGTTGGGGACCTGCTGAAGTGGGAGGCGAACTTCGCGAAACGGCAGCTGGGTGACGAGGGGCTCTACACCGAGATGACCGGGAGCGGCGTGCTGACGAGCGGCGACACCACTGGGTACGGGCTTGGCGTGGCCACCCAGGTCTATCGAGGTGCGAGGCTTCTCGGGCACGGCGGGGCGGACGCGGGGTACCGGACCTGGTCGGGACGCCTTCCCGAGCATGGGCTCGAGGTCGTCGTACTGTGCAACGCCTCGTCGGCGAACCCGGTTGCCCTCGCCAGGGGAGTGATCGACGTGCTCGCCGCCGGCAAGCTTGCGGTGCAAGCCCAGTCGGTCCGGGCCACCGCGAGACTTTCGGCCGAGCAGCTGGCGGCATTCGCCGGCGTATACGTGCATCCGATCACCGGCGCGCCCACCTTCGTCACGCTCCGGAACGACACGCTGGTGCTCGGCCGCGTCAACGGCCCGGCATTGCTTCCCCTGAGCGACAGCCGCTTCCGCGTGACCGGCCAGCCGGTCGAAGTGGAGTTTACCCCCGAGGGCGCCCTGGTCTCGAGGTTCCTCGACTGGCCGGGCGGGACATCCCGCACTCAGAAGCGGGTGAGCCCCTCTCAACTCTCTCGCGCCCAGCTCGAGCGATATGCCGGTTCGTACTACAGCGAGGAGCTGGGTGCCGGATACGACATCACGGCGACCGACACCACGCTGGTGCTCAAGACCCGGTGGGGGATGGAGCGCACCGTGCGGCCGGCCTACGGCGACACCTTCGCAGGAGACTTCCTCCTCACCTTTACGCGCCGCGGCGGCAGGATCGACGGGATGGTGATGGGGAGCGGGCGGGTACGCGGGGTACGGTTCGTTCGTGCCGGACGATAGCTCGGGAGAGATGTTGATGACCAGCGAGCGGGATCGCCTGCAGGCCGCGCTCCTTGGCCGTTACCGGCTCGAGCGCGAGCTGGGTCGCGGCGGCATGGCGACGGTCTATCTCGCACAGGACCTCAAGCACGACCGCCGAGTCGCCCTGAAGATCCTGAGGCCTGAGCTCGCCCATGCGCTCGGCCCCGAGCGGTTCCTGCGGGAAATCCGCGTCACCGCCAGCCTGGATCACCCCCATATCCTGCCCCTGCTCGATTCCGGGCATGCCGCCGGCCTGCTCTACTACCTCATGCCCTATGTGGAGGGAGAATCGCTCCGCGACCGGTTGAGCCGGGAAGCGCAGCTGCCGTTCGAACAGGCGCTGCAGATTGCCCGTGAGGTCGCCGATGCTCTCGCGTATGCCCATCGCCGCGGGGTGGTTCATCGGGACATCAAGCCGGAGAACATTCTGCTGGCTGGAGGGCACGCCCGGGTGGCGGACTTCGGAATCGCGCGGGCGCTGACGGCGGCAGGCGGAGAGTCGCTGACCGAGACGGGGCTCGCGATCGGGACGCCGGCGTACATGAGTCCCGAGCAGGCGGGTGGGGAGCCGGCGGTGGACGGACGGAGCGATGTATATGCCCTCGGGTGCGTCCTGTATGAGATGCTGGCCGGACACCCGCCGTTCACTGGCGCGTCCGCCTATGAGGTGTTGGCTCGCCACGCCCTGGACCCGCTGCCGAGCCTCTCCGCTGCGCGTCCTGGTGTGCCTCCAGCGGTCGAACGCGCGATTGCCTCCGCGCTGGCGAAGACGGCGGTGGACCGGTTTCCCACCGCCGATCGGTTTGCCGCGGCGTTGTCTCCCGATGAATCGGCCGGGACGATCGCCGCCGCCGCGCCGCCGGCCCCGCGCCGATGGACGCCGGTCCGACGCTGGGCGACGCTGGGTCTGCTGGCGGCCGCGATCGGGGGTGCGCTGGTGGTGGTGCGTCCCGGCCGGAACGCGGCCGGGCCCGCGGGAGCTGCCTACGATCGCACGACAATCGCCGTGCTGCCGTTTCAGAACTTGGGCGGCGAAGAGGAGCATGCGTACTTTGCCGGCGGCCTGCATGACGAGCTATTGACCCAGCTTTCCAAAGTGGCGTCCCTCCGTGTCATCAGCCGGACCTCGGTGATGCGGTACGCGGGCGGCGGCAATACCCTCGGCGAAATCGCGCGGGCGCTCCGGGTGGGCAGCGTGGTCGAAGGGACTGTCCAGGTCGTGGGTGGGCGGCTGCGCGTGAACGTGCAGCTGATCGATGCGGCGACCGACGCGCACCTCTGGGCCGAGCGGTACGACCGGACGCTGGACGATGCGTTCGCGATCCAGAGCGATGTGGCGCGGCACGTTGTCTCGGCCGTGGGCGCCGCGCTCAGCAGCGCCGAGTCGCGGTACATGACGGAGGCTCCGACGGCCAATGCGGAAGCGTATCGGCTGTACCTCCAGGGGCGGGAGTACTTCACCCGCCCGAGCCGGCTCCGGCAGGACTACGAGACGGCCCAGCTGCTCTACGAGCGCGCGGTGACGCTGGACCCGGCGTTTGCCCTCGCGCACGTGGCGCTCACGGAAGTCCATGGCCTCATGCACCTCCTCCGGTACGACCGGTCGCCGGAGCGCCTCGCACGAGTCATCGCGGAAGCGGAAACCGCCCTCCGGCTCGCGCCCGATCTTCCGAAAGCCCGCGAGGCCGCGGGCATGGCATACGGCGTCGGACGGGGCGACTTTCGCCGGGCCCGCGACGCCTTTCTGCGGGCGGCGCAGGGGTTGCCCAATGACGCCCGGCTCTGGCAGAAGATCGGATTTACCAACCGGATGCTCGGAGACTGGGACGCCGCCACCGCGGCATTCGCGAAGTCGACGGAACTCGACCCGTACGACGCGGACCTCTTCCTCCATCGTGGCATCACCGAGGACCTGAGGCGGCGATACCCGCAGGCCGTGCAGGCTCAGAACCAGGCGCTGAGTCTGGCGCCCGATTTCCACGCCGCCGGTCTCGCCAAAGGCTGGGCGTACGCCCGCGGGTCGGGTCAGCTGGACACCCTTGGGCTCGTGCTGCGTCGCTTACCCGAGGCCACCGGGATCGGGCCGCTGGGAGAAGCCTCCACGCATCTCGCGACTCTGTACCTCTGGGAGCGTATGCCGGACCGGGTGATCCAGTTGCTTCGAACGACCCGCAGCCGGGTCTTCGAGTGGGAGCTTTCGTACCGTCCGGCCGCGCTCTATGCCGGCTGGGCGCACAGCTTGCGCGGCGACCGGCCCGCGGCGCGCGCCGCGTTCGATTCAGCCCGCGTGCTGCTGGACGCCAGGCTGGCCCAGCTGCCGGACGACTGGCAGGCGATGGCGGCCCGCGGTCTGGCCCTGGCGGGACTGGGTCAGCGGGACGCGGCGCTCGCAGAGGTCGAGCGACTCAAGCAGCTTCCAACCGATCGAGGGGGATACCTCGACGTGCATCGCTCGGAGGATCGGGCCCGGATTCTGGCCCAGGTCGGTGAAGCGGAGGCGGCCCTGAACGAGATCGAACGGCTGCTCCAGGGTCCCTCGTGGCTGAGTGTGCACACGCTGCGGCTCGATCCGATCTGGGATCCGATTCGCAATCACCCGCGATTCCGGGCGCTCCTGGCCAGGCACTGACGCAGCGCGTGCGGTCGACCCGCCCTTACCCGGACTCCTCGAACGCCTCCGCCGCAAAACCAAACCGTGCCGCCAGGGGCGCCAACGCGGCCCGGAGCGCAGGCCGGCCTTCCGTCATCAGGCGGTAGTACCGCGTCTGGGCGTCGTACGGCACGTGGTGCCCTTCCACGGCAAGGAGATCCAGGGTGCGGTCCAGGCGCTCCAGGTCGATGCCGTTGGCGGAGGCTGGATCCGCTGGAAGCTGACGGACCAGCGCCTCGGTGATCACCCTTGCGTACGGCACGCCGGCGTCGAGAATGAGCCGCTCGTCGTCCTCGGTGAGGATCCCCGCCCGGAACTCGCGCCGGAGGACGCGGCGTACCCGCTCCGCTTCCCGCTCGGGCAGGTCCTCGTGCCCGATGAGATACGTCCTCTCGTCTCCCGCGATCGTCACCTCGACGGCGAGCGTGCCGTGGGTCGGCTGCCGCACGCCGGCCCGCGCCGGCCAGGTGCGGCCGGTCGGAACGTGCTTCACCGTCAGGATCCCGTCCTCGGAAGGTTCGACGCGGTACACGCCGATTGCGGCGCGGCTCGACAACGGCGCCAGCTGGTTCACCGCGGCGAATCCCGCGGCGGCGCGGACGTGTCCGGGGAAGCGGGCTCTGGCCTTCCGGTCGTAGACCTCGCGGCCGCTGTCGACGGCGGGGTCGTTGCTCTCTGCCGCCGCGAGCCGGGCCCGCAATCCCTCCTCCAGCTCTTCGGCATCCTCGCCCCAGAGCTCGATGGCCCGGGCGGCGTACCGCAGGTCGATCACCGTCTCGATCCCGCCGACGTCGTTGAAGAACCACCCGCAGGACGTGAACATGCGGAGGGCATTCCGCTCGAGCTCGAGCAGCTCCATCAGGCGCACCGGGCCGTGCGCGGGCAGGGCGTCGCCGACGTAGCGATCGCGAGCGGCCCACGGGTCCTCCACGTACGCGCGCGCTTCCCGCTCGAACCGCGGGTGCAGCTGGCCGGCGAGCCAGTCCAGCGCGTGCCGCAACGCAGCGCGCCATGCCTGATTCGTCCCCGGCTCGGTTCGGCAGCCACAGTCGGATCGCCACCGCTCCACACCGTGGATGCAGCTCCAGGAGGTTGGCTCGACCAGCGTCACGTCGTGTGATGCAGAGTGCCGCGCGAGAAACGACGCGAAGTTCTCGACTCGGACCTGGCGCGAGCGGCCCATCCGGTCCAGCGCGGCGGCGAGGGCCATTTCGCCGAACCGGTGGTGATGGCCGAAGGTCTCGCCATCCGCCGCCATGGACATCAGCGACTCGGCCGGTGCGCCCTGATGCGTGGCGAGCATGCGCTTGGCCCAGGCGGCGCCGTCGCGAATCAACGGGCCGAACGCCACGTCATGGGCGAGGGCGCCGTCGTAAACGCACAGCGTGATGTCCCGCCCCCCGGTGGTCCGGTACCGGCCCGGCAGCCCGCGGGGCGGTGGAGCCGTGACCTGATGGGGTGCCAGGACGGTGAAGCGGATCCCCTCGGCCGCCAGCACGTCGAGCGTCTCGTCGTCGACCGCCGTTTCCGGAAGCCACATTCCCTCGGGCTCCCGCCCGAACCGCCGGCGAAAATCCGCGATGCCCCAGCGGACCTCGGTAGTCTTGTCGCGGCGAGTGGCGAGTGGCAGGATGACGTGGTGATACGGCGTGGCGAGGGCGTTGCCATGCCCGCCAAGGCGCCCTCGGCTGGCCTGATCGGCGGCGAGCATCGCGTGCCAGGTCTCGGGAGCCTCGGTCTCGAGCCAGTCCGCGAGCGTGGGCCCGATGTTGAAGCTGATGTGCTCGAGCGTGTTGACCACCCGGCCGATGCGGCCGTCCGGAGCCGGAATCCGCGCGGATACCACCGCGCGGTAGCACTCCTTCTCGATCCGCTCGTTCCAGTCGTGGAAGGGGGCGGCGGTCGGCTCCCGCTCGACTTCTTCGAGCCACGGCTCCTCCCGCGGCGGCTGATAGAAGTGAGCGTGAATGACGACGGAGCGTTCGCCGGGCGCGGGGACGCGATGAGGCGTCATCGCAGTGCGGCGGCGGGGGCCTCGAGGACGGCAGCGAGCGAATCCAGCACGTTCGGGAACACGTCGTCGCGTCGTCGGATGCGTTCGGCCGTTTCGGCCGCGGTGCCGAGCCGCGCGCGGACCTCCGGCTCCAGCGCGTCGAGCAGCAGCGCCAGGTCGGTGGCATGCCCGAGGAATCGCGTGGAAGCGTAGTCGCCGGCGGCACCGGTCGAAATGATGAACTGCCAGTCGCTCGACTGCAGCAGCAACAGCTCCCGCGCGGCCTGCGCGAGCACGGCGTGCGCCGGGTCATGTCCGAGGGCACCAGGCGCGAGGGTCCAGAAACGCTCCTCCAGGCTCCAGAGGCGCTCCCAGGTCCAGCGGGTGCTTTCGTTGAGCCACATGCTGAAGTTGCCGTCCGCACCCCACGAGCCCTCCGCGAGCGCGATCCCCGCGCCGGCAGGATAGGTGGCGAGGTGGGTAGAGGCCGTGGTTGGCCTCGGGCCGCCAAACCGGTGCAGCTTGCGGTAGAGGTCGCCGATGAAGTCCACTCCCTCATACCACCAGTGCCCGAAGAGCTCGGTGTCGAACGGCGCCACGATCACCGTTTCGGATACCGGGCGCGGCGCCTGGTTGATCGTGCCGAGCAGCCACTGAAAGTGGCCGGCATGACCCCAGGCTCGGGCCCTCGCCACATTCTGCTCGTACGGCTCCTTGAGCCCGAGATCCGCTTCCGGATGGGTGACCCGCCAGAGCTTGAGGCCGCCCGGATAACGAATCTTGTGAAACTCGAGATAGCCCGAGTCGCCGGGGTACCCGCCGTGCCGGCTCCACACCTGGCGGGACGACTGCGGATCGCGCACGAACGCCGTCACGGCGCTCCGCCCCGGCCGCGGCGACACCTCGTAGGGGCGGTAAGGCGACCGGCGGGCCGGGAGGTCGAGCGCCTCTTCGTTGACCAGGGAGCCGCCGTCCGGCCATCCCCCTTCCTTATAGAGGCCGAGCGGCTGCCCGGCCTCCGCCAGATGGGAGTCGACGAAGAAGAACCGGAAGCCTGCCGCGGCGAGATACTCCTCGATGCCGGGTCGATACGCAGCGCGCGGCGCGGCGGGATCCGGCTGCCATGGCCCTCCGGGCCGGTAGGCGCACTCCGGTGCCCAGCAGCCGTTCGGCGCGCGGCCGAACAGCCGCAAATGCTCCGCCCGCCCGACTTCGAGCTGGAGCGCGATGCTCTCGTCCCGGCCGAGCAGGGGGAGAAACCCGTGCGTCGCGGCCGATGAGAGGAGCTCGATTCTGCCGCTTTCGGCGTGGCGCCGGAACGCGCCGACCAGATTGCGGTCGTAGCGCTCGAAAGACCGGCGCAGTCGTCGCAGCCGCTCCCGCCAGTACCCGGTGAGCGGGACCAGGTGCTCCTCGCCCTGAATGATGAAGGCCTCGCTTGCCTCGTCGCAGGCTTCGAGGCGCTGGGCAATGAACGCCGACAGCTCTGTGGTGAACTCGGGGTGCGCGAGCTGGTTGGCCAGGATGGGGGTGATGCCGAGCGTGATGGGGCTCGGGACGCCTTCGGCCTCCAGCAGGTCGAGTGTTTCCAGCAGCGGCAGATAGGTGTCGATGGCGGCTTCGCTCAGCCAGTCGCTGCCGTGGGGCCAGCGGCCGTGCTGCAGCACGTAGGGCAGGTGGCTGTGGAGCGTCAGGATGAAGTCCATGTTCTCCCGCCTCACCCCGGAGCGCCGGCGGTCGTCAGCACTCGGGCGTAGACGTCCAGGTACTGCTCGACGGAGCGCTCCCAGCTGAAGTCCCGTCCCATCGCGTTGCGGCGCATGCGCGCCCATTCGGCGGAGTTGACGAAGCAATCGAGGCCGCGCAGGGCCGCACCGAGCAGAGGCTCCGAGTGATACGGCTCGAACACGAAGCCGGTCACGCCGTCGGTGACCGTGTCCGCGAGTCCGCCAACGTGCCGTACGACGGGAATGGCACCGTAGCGCTGCGCCCGCATCTGGGTGAGCCCGCAGGGCTCGTACTGGCAGGGCATGAGCAGAAAATCCGCCCCGGCCATGAGCAGATGTTCCAGACGGTCGCTGAAGTTCGTGTTGACCGCGATCTGGTCGGGCCGCCGCGCTGCGAGGGCGGAAAGAGCCAGCTCGAAGCGCGACTCCCCGGCACCGATGAAGACCATCTGAGCGCCCAGGTTGAGCAGTGCCGGGTTATCCAGGATGAGGTCGATCCCCTTCTGGGTCACCAGCCGCGCGGCCATCCCGAACAACGGCGCGTGGGCGTCTTCGGTCAGCCCGAAGAGCCGCTGCACTTCCCTCTTGCACTCGGCTTTGCCGGCCGGATCGTCCGCCGTGAAATTCGCCGGAATCTGCCGATCGACCGCGGGGTTCCACACCTGCTGGTCGATACCGTTGAGGATGCCGCTGAAGCGGGGACCGAGCCACTGGAAGACCTCCTGCAGGCCAAAGCCGCCGCCGGCCGTGCGCAGCTCCCGGGCATGGTTCGGGCTCACCGTCACGACGTGATCCGCGAAGACCAGGCCGCCCTTGAGCAGGTTCACCTTGCCGTACCACTCGAGGTGCCGCCAGTGGAAGAGCTCCCACGGGAGGCCCAGCTCCTCCATGACCTCCGGGCCGTAATGGCCCTGGTACCCGGCATTGTGAACCGACAGGACGGAGCGGATGCCGCTGTATCCGGCGCGGGCCGCGTACAGCGTGCGCAGATAGACGAGCGCGAGTGCGGCGTGCCAGTCGTGCACGTGGAGCAGGATGGGGCCCGACACCAGACGGGGCAGCGCCTCGAGCGCCGCCAGAGCGAAGAACGCGAATCGTCGGTGGTTGTCCCGATAATCGCCCCGGGCATCGCCGTACAGCCTCGAGCGGTCGAAATAGGGATCGTGCTCAATGAAATACACCTGGGTACCCGGCGTCCGGTCGCGCTGCCGCAGGAGGCGGCCTTGTTCCATGACCCCTGAGACCGGGACGCGAATGGGATCCCCCACCGGCTCGAGCGCGCCGGCGGTCTGTCGGGCGGTGCGGTAGAGCGGGAGGATGGCAAGCGTGCGGATTCCCGCGAGAGACTGGAATCGGCCCAGGGTGGCGACCGCCTCCGCGAGACCGCCACTCCGGGCGTAGGGGTAATACTCGGCGCTCAGGTGCACGACCGTGACCGGCGCTCCCAACCCGGTGTGCAATGCCGAGTACGGATACGCAGCGCGCTGGTGCGAGCGGCGCTCGGCGATGCCGGTCATGTCATCCGGCGTGGCGGGTCGTCCTGGTAAGGGTCGGCACGGAGGGTCGGGACGTAGAATTCTTCGGCATATTCGATCACCATCCGGCGGCCGGTGAAGCGGGTGGCCGCGACCCGCATAGCATTCCGCATCTTGTCCACCCAGCCGAGCGGCACCCCGCGCGCGTCACGGGTGTAATAGAGCGGCACGATCTCTTCTTCCAGCAGCCGGTAGAGATGCTCCGCGTCGTGTCCGTCGGCGCTGTCGACCGACGACGAATCGGGAGGCAACGGCACCGCCCACCCGTTGCTCCCATCGTAACCCTCTTCCCACCATCCGTCGATAGTGCCCAGCTGCGGGATCCCGTTGAGGGCCGCCTTCATGCCGCTGGTGCCGCAGGCCTCGAGCGGGACCCTGGGCAGATTGAGCCAGAGATCCACGCCCTGCACCAGGGAGAGGGCCAGGTGCATGTCGTAGTCCTCGAGGAAGGCGACGCGCCCCTGGAAGAAGGGGTCGTGGGTCCACCCGTACACTTGCTGGAGGACTTCCTTGCCCGGGTCGTCGGCCGGGTGCGCCTTGCCCGCGAAGATGATCTGGACCGGCCGTCGGCGGTTACAGAGCAGACGCTGGAGCCGGGGCAGGTCGCGGAACAGCAGGTTGGCCCGCTTGTAGGTCGCGAACCGCCGGGCGAAGCCGATCGTGAGGGCATACGGATGGAGGAGCGTGCCCGCCGCGACGACCTGATTGGCCTCGGTCCACTGGTCGGAAAAGCGTCGCCGGGCCTCTTCCCGCACGAAGCCCATGAGGGTGCCCTTGAGCTCCTGGTGCACTTCCCAGAGCGCGTCCGGATCGAGGTCCCGGAGCTGGTCCCACATCTCGGCGTCATCAAGCCGGGCACCCCAGTCCGGGCCGAGGTAATGATCGAGCAGGTTCATGACCGGATTGGCCATCCAGGTGGCGAGATGCACGCCGTTGGTCACCGAGGAGATCGGGACCTGCTCCTGCGATCGGCCCGGCCACAGGTTACGCCAGAGCTCGCGTGACACCTGTCCGTGTCGCGCCGACACCCCATTTACGTGCGACGCGAGATTGAGCGCCAGCACCGTCATCTGGAAGCCGCCGTCCGGACTGTCCGGATGGCGTCCCAGGGCGAGGAGCTGCTCGCGGGTCCCGCCCATCTCCTCCCAGATCGGGCCCGTGCATTCCGCGACGTGCTCGCCTTCGAAGGCATCGTGACCGGCGGGCACCGGTGTGTGGGTCGTGAAGACTGTGGTGCGGCGGACCGCTTCGACCGCCTCATCCCAAGAGACGCCGCTCGTTGTGAGCTCTCGCACGCGCTCGATCATCATGAAGGCCGCATGGCCTTCGTTGGCGTGCCAGACGCCCGGGTCCAGGCCCGCCGCTCGCAGCACCCGCACGCCACCGACGCCGAGGAGCCACTCCTGGCGGAGCCGAAGGTCGGGTCCGCCGGCGTAGAGCTTGGTTAGGAGATGCCGGTCGTCGGGGTGATTCTCCTCGAGGTTGGTGTCGAGCAGGTACAGCGGCACGCGTCCCACCCGCATGGTCCACCCTCGCACGTAGACCGGCCGTCCGAAGGTCGGCACGGTGGCCATCCACGGCTCCCCGCGCTGGCCGCGGAGCGCGGTGAGCGGCGTCAGGATCGGATCGACGTACTCGTCGCTGTCTTCCTGCCAGCCGTCCGACCGCAGCTGCTGGTCGAAGTAGCCCTTCATATACGACAGCCCGACCCCGACGAACGGCAGGCCGAGGTCCGAGGCCGTCTTGCAGTGATCGCCGGCGAGGATGCCCAGCCCGCCGCTGTAGATCGGGACCGAATTGTGGAGCCCGAACTCGGCGCAGAAGTAGGCAACCGGGCGGTCGAGGAGGCGGGGGTACCGGCGGGCGAACCAGGTGCGGTCGTGATGTCGGTCGCCTGCCATCCACTCCATCACCCGGTCGTACTGCCTCAGGAAGTACGGGTCGTGCGCGAGATGCTCGAGGCGCGAGGGGGCCACTTCCCGAAGGAGCATGATGGGATTGTGGCGGACCTCACGCCAGAGGGGTGGATCGATGCTGCGTAGCATCTCACGGGCGTCCCGGTTCCAGCTCCACGAGAGGTTGGTGGCAATGGCCGCGAGGCCCTCGAGTCGCGGCGGAAGAACGGCGACTTTGGCACGGGTCAGGGGCATCCGGGACTCCTAGTGGACGAGCTTCTTGTACCGGACCCGGTGCGGCTGATCCACCGGCTGCCCCGTGCGGCGCTTATGGTCCGCGGCGTAGTCCTGGAAGTTCCCTTCGAACCAGTACACCTGGCTGTCCCCCTCGAAGGCGAGAATGTGGGTGGCGATCCGGTCGAGGAACCACCGGTCGTGGCTGATGACGACGGCGCATCCCGCGAAGGACAGCAGCGCCTCCTCGAGCGCGCGCAGCGTATCCACGTCCAGATCGTTGGTGGGCTCGTCGAGGAGCAGGAGATTGCCGCCGCTCTTGACCAGCTTGGCCATGTGGACCCGGTTGCGCTCGCCGCCCGAGAGAAGGCCGACCTTCTTCTGCTGATCGGCGCCGCGGAAGTTGAAGCCGGCGCAGTAGGCCCGCGCGTTGACCTGCCGCTTGCCGAACTGCAGCATGTCCTGCCCGCCGGAGATCTCCTGGTAGACCGTCTTGTCCGGGTCCAGTGCATCACGGCTCTGATCGACGTAGGCGAGCGAGACCGTGCTGCCGACGATCAGCTCACCCCCGTCCGGCGCCTCCTGCCCGGTGATCAGGCGGAACAGCGTCGTCTTCCCGGCACCGTTCGGACCGATGACCCCGACGATTCCGCCGCGCGGCAACGAGAAGTTGAGATTCTCGAAGAGCAGCCGGTCGCCGTACCCCTTGGAGACATTCTTCGCGATCACGACTTCTTCTCCCAGACGCTCCGGCACCGGAATCAGAATCTCGGCGCTGCCTTCGGTCAGCCGCTCGCTCTCGGCGCGGAGCTGTTCGAACGCGCTGATGCGCGCCTTGGATTTGGTCTGGCGGGCCCGCGGTGCCATGCGGATCCAGTCCAGCTCCCGCTCGAGGGTTTTCTGTCGCGCGGAGGCCTGTCGCTCCTCTTGCGCCAGACGCTTCTGCTTCTGCTCGAGCCACGAGGAGTAGTTGCCCTTCCAGGGGATCCCTTCGCCGTTGTGCAGCTCGAGGATCCACTGGGCCACGTTGTCGAGGAAGTAGCGGTCGTGGGTCACCGCGACGACGGTGCCCGGGAACTCCGCAAGGTGCCGTTCCAGCCACGCCACCGACTCGGCGTCGAGGTGGTTGGTCGGCTCGTCGAGGAGCAGCAGGTCGGGCTGCTCCAGGAGCACACGACAGAGCGCCACGCGTCGTCGCTCGCCCCCGGAGAGCGTCGCGACGTCCATCTCTCCCGGCGGCAGCCGGAGCGCGTCCATGGCGATATCGATCTTCCGGTCGAGCTCCCACAGCCCTGAGGCCTCGATGCGCTCCTGGAGCGTGCCCTGCTTCTCGAGGAGCCGGTTCATCGCGTCGTCGTCCATCGGATCGGCGAATTTCGCGCTGATTGCCTCGAACTCGGACAGGAGCGCACGGGACGACGCCACCGCGAGCTCCACGTTGCCGCGGACGTCCTTGCCGGGGTCGAGCTGCGGCTCCTGGGCGAGGTATCCGACCCGGGTGCCGTCGGCGGGCCGGGCCTCGCCCTGAAAGTCCTTGTCCACCCCGGCCATGATCCGGAGCAGGGTGCTCTTGCCCGAGCCGTTGGCGCCGAGGACCCCGATCTTGGCGCCGGGGAAGAAGGCCAGGTATATCCCCTTCAGGATCTCCCGCGCCGGCGGGACGACCTTCCGGAGATTGGCCATCGTGTAGATGTATTGAGGGTTAGCCATAGGGCGGGGAACTTAACCCACCCAGTCAACGGGGAGGCAGTCCGGCGGTATAATTGACGGACCGGAACCGCAACCTCTTCGCGGATGAGAACATGACCCTGTTTCGACGCCTCGCTCCGACTCTTCCGCTGCTCACTCTGCTCCTCGCGGTGGAGGCCGGCTCCGCGGGCGCTCAGCAGCGCCCGGCCTGTGCGCCCGACAACGCCGGGCTCACCTTGCCCCAGGGCTTCTGCGCGGCGCTGGTGGGTGAGAACCTGGGACCGGTACGCCACTTGGCCGTGGCGCCCAATGGCGACATCTGGGCGGCGCGCCGGGGGGCGGATGGCGGGCTGATACAGCTTCGGGACACCACGGGAGACGGCCGGATGGACGTGGTCCGCCGGGTCTTCGCCAACCAGGGTGGAGGCAGCGGGATCGCGATCGTCAGCGATGC
>Ga0256867_10000646_pt1 | contig 13998 bp, 17 predicted proteins | sample RVTome_15_FD_185939 | JGI IMG/M metagenome (GOLD analysis project Ga0256867, IMG submission 185939) | Soil microbial communities from uranium-contaminated site in the Upper Colorado River Basin, Wyoming, United States - RVT150D86 (HiSeq) ... | reverse complement strand
CTCGCCCGGTGAACACACGTCCAGACCGACGAAGGGCGCGTGCTCGCGCAGGAACCGAAGGAAGCCGGGCTCACGCTGAGCCTTCAGGGCGTAGCGCACCACCCCGGGCACATCGGCGGCTGCGAATGCATCCCGCAGCGCCTCCGCCTGCTCGCGAGCGCGTTCGAGGTCGTAGACGAACACGGGCGTGCCGTACTCCCGCGCCGATCGTTCGGCATCGCGGCCCGCGATCGTCAAGCGGCCGTCGCGCACATCGAGGCCGGGCCTCGACCACCACGTGCGTTCGCCGGTCGTCGTCGTCGCCACCGACACAGGCTAAACGGCCGGCGCGGGCTCGGTGCCTCACCCTTCCGAAAATGCCACGACTCGACGCGACCAGCTGGATCTGGCCCAGGCGCCTGCTGTCGGTCGTCGGGCTCGTGACCGGCTTGACGTTGATGAGGTCACCGCGTCGCGTCCGAGTCACGGCGCCGATCGCCGCGGCAATGTGGTTCGCTGGAACCGGCTGGTTGCTCTACGAGACGATGATCACGGGCCTGCCGCGCTGATCGCAGGTGCAGATCCGCTTCAGGTCGCGAGCCGGAACGCTCGCCACTCGATCTCGAACTCGGGCTCCACCGGCCGATCGAGCTTGCCGATGTTCCGGCGCGCCCAGCGCCGTACCTCGCGGACCGCGTGCCGGCGGGTCCTCGGCGACGCCGCCCAGGTCCACGTGTAGAGGCCACGCTCCATGTTCCGCAGGAACGCCGAGATCGTGAGCGTGCGCCTGCCACGCACGACCGGCAGCACCCGGCCGGTCGCCCGGTGGGCGGCCATCGCCTGCTCGAGGCCCTCGGGGTCGTCGGGCCGCAGGCCGACCGCGATCGGCAACCCGCCCGCCGCCGTGAGGAAGCGCTCCTGCAGCGTGTGATAGAGGCCCGTGTAGTCCGTGATGCTCACCAGGAACGTGCCGCCGGGGCGCACGACGCGCACGACCTCGGCGAGGGCTTCGTGCCAGCCCGCAACCAAGTGCAGCACGTGGCGCATCACGAGACCGTCGAAGACGCCGTCGGCGAACGGCAACCTCACCGCGTCTGCAACGGCGATGGGGACGGACACGCCTGCAGCCGTCGCTTTGTCTCGGAGGGGTCCGAGCATGCCGTCGGCCAGGTCGATGCCGGTCATCGGGATGCCCGCCTCGGCCAAGGGAACGGTCACGAGACCGGTGCCGGCGCCGACCTCGAGCACCCGGGAGGCGCCGGGAAGCTCCGCCGCGAGCAGGCGAGCCGTCTCGGCCTGGACCTCGGGAGAGAGCCCGCGGGTCTCGTCGTAGTAGCCCACCGCGTGTCCGAAGTGGACCGAGCCGTCGACGGCCGCCAAGAGGTCTCGGGGACGAGGAAGCCGATGCGGCTTCGCCGTGGTCCCCTCTTCATCCCGTCTCGGATCGTCTCGTGTCGTGCTCATGAAGGATCAGGTGGATGAAGGAGTCTAGCAAGTACCCGCTGACCTGCTCCTTTCCGGACCCCAGCCCGCGTGACAGGGTGTCCTTCAGCCTCGGAAGCGCGGATCCGTCGGGTGATCGGGACGATGTGACCTGGGTGGAGGTGAACGGATTCGAACCGTCGACCTCTGCCGTGCGAAGGCAGCGCTCTACCGGGCTGAGCTACACCCCCCGGGGCGACCAGCGTAGCAAAGGGGTCCGTCGCGACAGAGCGGCTCAGGAGCCTTCCTCGAGGCGCCGCGCATGCTCGTCGAGCGCCCGTTCGATGCCCAGCTGCATCGCCGCGATCGCGAGGTCTCCACGGGACTTCTCGATCAACGAACGTGCGACGTCGGTCGATCGGCGCAGGTTCAGCGTGATCGCGTCGGGGTAGTCGATCGTGACGAGCACGCCGTAGAGGTCCTCCAGCACGTCGAGCATGCCCTGGGCGCGGCCCACGTCGCCGGCTCGGAGCAGGTCGAGGATGTGCCGGCGGCCTTCCCCGATCGCCTCGGCGACGCCGTTCAGATAGGGGGCGTCCTCGACCCCGAGCTCGTCGGGACCGGGGAGCGGATCGCCGGCGACGAGGGCACGCGTGACCCGCGCCTCGGTGTATTCCTTCTCGGCGTCCTGCAGGTACCCGGCGAACCGCACGTCGGGGTGCGAGCTCGCCGCGGCCAGCCCCGCATCGAGCGCGGTCCTCGACTCGCCGATCAACTCGTCGGCGCGATCGAGCTCACCGCGGTGCACGGCCCGGATCGCGTTTGCGCTCGCACGGATCGACCGCCGGGCGGCCGGGAGCGCCTGCTCGCGCGCGGCGACCTTCGCGTCGAAGCGGGCGTGCAGGCCGTCGGTGAGGTCGTCGAGCGTCACGCCGAGCCGTTCAGGCGCGGGCGACGGCCTCGCCGGTGCGCACGACGACGTGCACGCGATCGCCCTCGTCGAGCGTGCCGAGCCCGTTGAAGCTGGGGCGCGCCCAGGTGCTGCGGCCTTCCGCCACGTATCGAGGCGATGGCGCAGGGCGGGACGGAGCGGGGTGGGCCTTCGGATGGCGATGCGGCGAGGTGCGGTACGTCGCCTCGCGGTTCTTCATCGTGAGCAGCAGCCAGACGTAGAGGGCGAGCAGCGCCGCGAGCCCGCCGGTGACCGCCCACGCCACTCGGAGCGGCGGCACGAGGCCGATCAGGAACGTGATCGCGATCGCCTCGAGCATGAAGGTGAAGACCTGTCGACGGCGCTGCCGGGCGCGCGCCCGGTTCCGCTCGGCGGGCCCCATGAACCGCACGCCCTTGCGGGGGGTGACGATCCAGCGGCCTTCCGTGCCGTGTGCCTCGGCCTGCGCCAACAGCTCCATCCTGCGTTCGAAGTCCCCGACCGACCCCTGCGGGGTCGTCGCCTTGCTCTTCGTAGGCAGCAAGAACGCCGCCCACATGATGCCCAAGACCGCGAGGGGCAACCACTCCACGCCCAGCCTCCCGTGGGGTCGGCGACCGTCGGCGCTACCACATCTAGTCTGGAAGCGGACGCTAGCACCAGATATGGGGGGAAGCGATCACATCGGTGTGATTCGTGGAACTTTTTCACAAGCCGCTTCCCGGACCCGAGCCGTTCACGTCGAGACGCGCTGTATGCCTGTCGGCGGATGCGGATCCCCCCGTTCGGGCTACGGCGACGTGACCGATTCAGTCGTCCGCGACGTAGTCGCCGCTCTTGCCCCCGGTCTTGGCCAGCAGCCGCAACCGGTCGATGCGGGCGGCCCGGTCGAACGCCTTCGCCGTGTCGTACAGGGAGAGCGCAGCCACCGCGGCGGCGGTGAGCGCCTCCATCTCGACGCCGGTGCGGTCGGTCGCCCGGACGGTCGCCTCGATGCGCAGCCGCCCGTTGGCCCCGTCGGCTTCGATCACGACGTCGGCACCCGTCACGCGGATCGGGTGGCAATGGGGCAGCAGGGCGGGCGTCTGCTTCACGCCGATCACGCCGGCGATCTTGGCCGTCTGGATCGGATCGCCCTTCTTCGTGCCGGCGACGAGGTGCCCGACAGCCTCGGGGGTCGTGATCACCCAGCACTCGGCGGTCGCGGTTCGATCGGTCTCGGGCTTGGCGCCGACCTCGACGATGCGGGTGACGCCGTCGGCGCCCGCCTGACCGCTCATCGCCTCAGTCTTCCCCGGCGCGGAAGACCATCACCTGCACCGGCGAGCCGGCGGGCGCGGCCCGGGTTCCCGGCGGGATCATCGCGAGGCCGTTCGCCCGGGCGACGGTCGAGATCAGGTTCGACCCCCGGCCACCCGTCGGCGTCGCGGTCCATCCATCGTCGCCTCGCTCGACCACCACGCGCGCGTACTGCATCTTGCCGACCGGACCGGCGACGTCGGAGGTGAGGGTCGCGGTCACCTGCGGGCGGTCGAGCTGGGTGCGGCCCATCATCTTCAGCATCGCGGGCCGGACGAACAGCTCGAGGCTCACGAAGACGCTCACCGGGTTGCCCGGCAGGCCGAAATACGGCTTCCCCTCGATCTGGCCGAACCCCTGCGGCATGCCCGGCTGCATCGCCACCTTGTAGAAGTCGATATCGCCGCGGCGGAAGAACGCCGCCTTCACGACGTCGCGCTCCCCGACGGAGACGCCGCCCGACGAGATGAACGCGTCGGCCTGGATCAGGAAGTCGAGCACGGTCTGCTTCAGGGAATCCGCGTCGTCCTTCACGATGCCGGCGAGCACCGGCATCGCACCCGCTTCCCGCAGGGCGCCGAAGATTGTGTACGCGTTCGAGTCGCGGACCTGCCCGTACTCGGGCGACTCGGTCGGCGGGATCAGCTCGTCGCCCGTCGAGAGCACGACGACGCGGGGACGTGGGTGCACCAGCGGGGTCGCGAATCCGGCGTTCGCGAGCAGGCCCAGCTCCGGCGCGCCCAGGCGCTTCCCCCGCTCGACCAGCACGGTGCCCTCGGCGACGTCCTCGCCGACGGGCCGCACGTGGTGGCCGGCCGGCGCGGCCTCGAGGAGCCGCACCACCTCGCCGTGCACCTGCGCGTTCTCGATCGGCACGATCGTGTCCGCGCCGGCGGGGATCGGCGCGCCGGTCGCGATCGCGATCGCCTCGCCACCACCCACCACCTGCTCCGGCCGGTGTCCGATCATCGCCCGGCCGACGACCTTCAGCTCCGCGGGGCGGTCGGGGGCGGCATCGGCCACGTCGGACGCCCGCACGGCGAACCCGTCCATCGCCGAGGAGGGGAAAGAGGGCAGGTTCAGGGCGGCGACGACGTCCTCGGCCGAGACGCACCCGTGCGCGTCGGTGAGCGGAAGCTGCAGCGGCGAGAGCGGTTGGATCACCTCGATCACCCGGGCTCGAGCGTCCTCGACCGGGATCAGACCGTCGCCGGAGTCGTGGTCGTGCAGCGCGGAAGGACGGTCGGCCATGGGGGCAGTGTATCGACGCCTCCCCTGTCCGCCGGACCACGGGCTCACGTTCGGAGGGTCCGCGGCCGATACCTGAAGGCATGGAAGCCATCCGTCGCGATCGCCGTTCCCTGGTCGCGTTCCTCGCCGTCGCACTCGTCGCCGGCGCCTGCTCGTCGGGTGGGCCGGACGAGCGGAGCGCGGCCGGTCCACCGCCGGTCACCCGCCATGCTGAGCCGCTCGCACGCGTCGTCGCGGCATCGGACCGGGCGATCGAAGCGGAGTCGATGCACATGACCTTCGAGATCGTCCTCGCCGGCGGCGGTCAGGAGCTTCGCGGATCGGGGGAGGCCGACGTGGCCTTCGGCGACGAGTTCCGCCAGCACATGATGTTCCGGTACGACTCGTTCCCGGGCATGCCTGACGGGCTCGAGATGGAGATGATCATGGACGGGCCCGTGGTGTACATGCGCGTGCCGCAGATGCAGGACCTCGGCGCGTTCGCGACCGAGTGGATCTCGATGGACGTGTCGGAGGCGGTGCCTGGATACGACGACCTGGCGGCGTTCGGCGCCGGCCAGAACGACCCGTCGAACGCGTTCGGCTACCTGCAGGGTGCCGAGGAAGCCGAGGAGCTCGGCACGGAGACGATCGACGGCGTGGAGACGACGCACTACGAGGTCACCGTCGACCTCGCGAATTCGATCGGCGAGGTCCCCGACGACCTGCGGCAGGAGATGCGGACCGTGATCCGGCGGTTGCGGGAGCAGTTCGGCACGACGACGATGCCGTTCGAGGTCTGGGTCGATGACGACGGCCTGGCTCGCCGGATGGTCTACCGCATGGAAGCCGACGGCCCGGCCGGAGGATTCTCGATGGAGATGACGGTGGACATCACCGAGTACGGGAACGACTTCGCGCTCGAGGTGCCGGCCCCCGGCGAGGTCACCGACGTGACGGAGCTGGCCGGGGCGGCAGCGAGCCCCTAGAGGAGCTTCCTGCGCTGCACCAAGTCCGCGAGCCACTCGCGGAACGCCGGACCGAGGTCGTCGCGCTCGATCGCGAGCTCGACGGTGGCCTTCAGGTAGTCGAGCTTGTTCCCGGCGTCGTATCGGCCTCGGTCGAACGTGTAGGCATAGACCGCTTGTTCCTGGGCGAGGGCGTTGATCGCGTCGGTGAGCTGGATCTCACCGCCGTGGCCGGGCTTCGTGTGGCGCAGCATGTCGAAGATCTCCGGCGTGAAGACGTAGCGCCCGATCACGGCCAGGTTCGAGGGCGCCTCGTCCGGCGCCGGCTTCTCGACGACCGAACGAACCTTGGCGAGGTTCTCCTCGACCGTCTCGGGGGTGATCGCACCGTAGGCCGAGATCTCGCTCCGAGCCACTTCCTGCGTGGCAAGGACCGACCGCCCGTACCGTTCGTGCACGCGCAACATCTCGCGCAGCAGCGGCTGGGTGGGGTGGATCAGGTCGTCGCCGAGCAGCACGGCGAACGGCTCGCCGTCGACATGCGCTTCCGCCACCCGCACGGCGTGCCCGAGCCCGAGCGCTTCGTGCTGGCGCACCGTATGGATCTGCGCGAGCTCGGGCAGCGCACGGATCTGCTTCAGCTCGTCGTACTTCCCGCGGGCTTCCAGCAGCGCCTCGAGCTCGGGCGCCCGGTCGAAGTGGTCCTCGATCGCAGCTTTGCCGCGGGCCGTGACGATGAGGATGTCGGTGAGGCCGGCGCGGACCGCTTCCTCGACGACGAGCTGGATCGAGGGCGTGTCGATGAGCGGCAGCATCTCCTTGGGCACGGCTTTCGTGGCCGGCAGGAACCTCGTGCCGAGCCCTGCGGCGGGGATGACCGCTTTCCTGACCTTCACGGGGCGCCCCTCCTCGTGCGGGAGCCGAAGTGTACGCGCCGGGCAACGGCGCAGGGAAGTCGTCCGATGTGGGTAGTCCGTTCGGACCCCGGAGGTTCCCGCGGAGGACGTGGGCCAAACCCAGCTCCACCCGCCGGTACACTCGGCGGGCCATGCCCACGTACGAGTACGTCTGCAAGAGTTGCGGGCATATCTTCGAGATCGTGCAGTCGATGCGCGACGATCCGCTGCGCGAGTGCCCCGAGTGCGGCGGCGAGCTCCGCAAGGTCTTCGCGCCGCCGGCGATCTCGTTCAAGGGCTCGGGGTTCTACGCCACAGACCACGGGAAGAAGGGGTCGAAGCAGCCGACCGGCGAGAAGGGCGAGAAGGGCGAGAAGGGCGAGAAGGTCGGGACGGGCGCCGGAAAGGGCGATGCCGGCTCCTCCAAGGACGGGTCGAAGAGCACGGCCGCCCCGAAGGAGGGCCCCTCCTCCGGCGCGAGCTCGGCCGGTTCATCGGGCTCGTCCGGCGGATCCACGGAAGGGGGCGGATCGTGACCACGGCCGACATCGGTGTCTTCGGCGGTTCCGGCTTCTACTCGTTCCTCGACGACACCGAGACGGTCGAGGTCGAGACCCCGTACGGCTCACCGAGCGCCGCCGTGACGATCGGCGAGGTCGGTGGGCGGCGGGTGGCCTTCCTTCCTCGGCACGGCTCGCGGCACGAGTTCCCGCCCCATCGGATCCCGTACAAGGCGAACCTCTGGGCGATGAAGGAGCTCGGCGTCGGACGGGTGCTCGGGCCCAACGCCTGCGGTTCGCTGCAGGCGTTCGTGAAGCCGGGCGACTTCGTGATCTGCGACCAGCTCGTCGACCGCACCCGCGACCGCCCGAACACCTTCTACGACGGCCCGGTCACGACCCACATCTCGTTCGCCGACCCGTACTGCGACGTGATGCGCTCGACGATCGTGGACGAAGGTCGGCTGCTCGAGATACCGCTCCACGATCGCGGCACGGTCGTCGTGATCGAAGGACCGCGATTCTCCACCCGCGCCGAGTCGGCGTGGTTCGCGAGCACCGGCTGGGAAGTCATCAACATGACCCAGTACCCCGAGGCTCTGCTCGCCCGCGAGCTGGAGCTCTGCTACGCGAGCATCTCGCTGATCACCGACTACGACGTGGGCGTGGAAGGCGTGCCCCCCGTGACCCATGAGGAGGTCGTCCGCGTGTTCACCGAGAACAACGAGCGGCTCCGCGATCTGCTGTTCGGCGTGATCCCGGCGTTGCCCTCCGCGCGCGACTGCACCTGCGCGTCCGCCCTCTCCGGCGCGCGCTTCGAGGTCTGAGCGATGGCGGGGGAACCGGTGCTGGCCCGGGTGGAGCTCACGTTCCGTACCGAGGACGACCCGCAGGCGCTGGCCGACCGCGTGCGGGAGGCCGCCGCCCTGATCGTGGGACGGGAGGCACTGGAGGAGTTCCGGGTACGCGTGCTGCCGCTCACCGAGAAGCCGAAGGGCTCGGGCGAGTAAGGGACGTGGATCGCGTGCGGACGTGACGTCCGTCACGGAACCATCGGGAGCCCATCCATAGGGTTCGGTCATGATCGGTCCCTTGAGCCGGCGCCTGCCGAGGTCCGCGGTTGCATGGTTCGGAGGCGCCGCGCTCGCAGCGGCCGGGGCGGTGCTCGCGGTACGCGCGCACGTCGCAACGCTCGAGGCCACCAGGCCCGACGTCGGCCCACCGATGCCGGTGGTCGTGGCCGCGGCCGATCTCACACGCGGTTCCACCCTCGTTCCCGAGTCGTTCCGAGTCGTCGACGTGCCCTCGACGCTCGCGCCCCCCGGCACGCTCACCCGCCTCGAGCAGGTCGCCGGGCGGGTGCTCGTTGCGGACCTCGCCGAGGGAGAGGCGCTGACCGAGACGCGGCTCGCCGGTGCGGGGGCGGGTCCGATCGCCGCGCTCGTACCGCCCGGGCTCCGGGCCTTCGTGCTGCCGACCGGACCGCCCGCCGGGACCCTTCGACCCGGCGACGAGGTCGACGTGCTCGCGACGTACGGGGCGAACGCCGGGCGTCCCTATACCGAGACCGTGGCGCCCGCGCTCGAGGTGCTCCACGTGGTCGAGGGCGACGGCGCGGTCGCCATCGCGAGCGGGCCGGGGGCGGCGCCGGCGGGACCCCCCGTCGTCGTGCTCGCCGACCCGTCCACGGTCGAACGGCTGGCCCGGGCGGCGAGCCTCGGGCTGCTGTCGACGGCGATCGTGGGCGACGATCCCTCACCGACGACCGACACCTTCTCCGAGTCCGCCGACCGCTAGCATGGGGCGGCTTCCCGCCGCCGACGTCCGAAGGAACCCGAGCCCCGTGAGCGTCCGTCCGTGAGTCCCTGCCGATGACCGTCTGGCAGGCGATCGTGCTGGGGTTGGTGCAGGGAGCCACGGAATACGCGCCGGTGTCGAGCTCGGGGCACCTGATCCTGGTCCCGTGGCTCTTCGGGTGGCAGCCGATCGGCGGCGACGTCGGATTCGCCAAGACGTTCGACGTCGCGCTCCACATGGGAACCCTGCTGGGCGCGGTGATCTACTTCCGCCGCGACCTGTGGCGTTACCTGGTCGCCTGGCTGACCACCCTGCGCGACCGACGTATCGAGACGACCGACGAACGGCTGGCATGGGCACTCGTGATCGGGACGATCCCGGGAGCGATCGTCGGCGGCGTCTTCGAGGGTGTGATCCAGGACAACCTGGGTGCCCCGGCGCTGATCGCGGTGATGCTCGCCATCTTCGGCGTGATCCTGTACCTCGTCGACAAGCGCATGCCGAGCGACCGCGACCTCGGTTCGATCGGTGTGCGCACCGGCCTGTACCTCGGCGTTGCGCAAGCCCTCGCGCTGCAGCCCGGTGTCTCCCGGTCCGGCGTAACGATGACCGCCGCCCGTGCGATCGGGCTCGATCGCGAGACCGCGGCCCGCTTCTCGTTCCTGTTGTCGTTGCCGATCATCGCCGGCGCCGGCCTGTACAAGGGCCTCGATCTCGTGCAGACCGGCTTCCAGGGCTACGGGGCCGAGTTCTTCTGGGGCTTCGCCTCCTCGGCGGTGAGCGGCTTCCTCGTGATCTGGGGCCTGCTGAAGTACCTCAAGCGCCACGACTTCAAGGTGTTCATGCTCTACCGCCTCGCGGCAGCCGGGCTCGTGCTCGGCCTGATCGCGACCGGCGTCCGCGAGGCCACGATCTGAGAGGAGGCACTGCGATGGACCGTCCCACCTTGCAGCGTTGGCTCGACGCGTACGTGGCCGCCTGGCGATCGAACGACGCGGCCGCGATCGGCGAGCTGTTCGCAGCCGACGCCGAGTACCGATACCACCCCGCCGACGAGCCGGTGTACGGGCGAGAGGAGATCGTCGCGTCGTGGCTCGAGGAACCCGACGAGCCCGGCACGTGGGACGCGTGGTACGAGCCGTTCGCCGTCGACGGCGACCGGGGGGTCGCGATCGGCGTCAGCACCTACTTCGATGCCGATCGCACCCCGGTGCGCGTCTACGACAACGTGTTCGCCATGGAGTTCGACAAGGAGGGTCGCTGCTCGAGCTTCACCGAGTGGTTCCGTCAGCGGCCCGCGGCGTCCGGCTGACGCCTGCCGGATCATTCCCCGCGAAGCTGGACCAGCCACGCGTGCAGCCGCGGCAGGTGCTCCCGGTAGTGCTCGGGACCGGCCTTGCGGATCCAGCTCGCTGCGGACTCGTCGGGGGCAGGGAACTCTCCCCACGCGTGCAGCATGCGCGAGCGGGCGGCAGCGGCCTGGGCCTTGACGTCGGCGAGAGAGACATCGCGCATCGCATCGAGGAAGCGCGCATTCATCTCGTCGATCTGGTCATCGCGCAGCTCGACGTACGTGCCGTGGCGGATCTGCTCCAGCGCGACCCCCGCTTCCGCGAGCCAGGTGCCGATGTGGGCGAGGGCGTCCTTCGCCGACCATCCCTCGGCGAAGTATCCGGGCCGCAGGGCCTGCTCCCGATCGAACGCGTCGAACGTGTCGCCGAGCTCGCGCCAGAGCCGGTCCTCCTCGGCGATCGTCGACGCATCGATGGACATGGTCGTCACGATACGGGCTCGGAAACGTTGCCGCGTTGCGACGGTGATGTGGCGACACCGCGACGAAGCGTCGAGAGGGGTTCCCCCGGGCGCCATGGCGAGGGACCCTGACCCCGTGGAACAGACCTACATGTCGTGGGCGATGGTGCTGATCGGCTCGGCCGCCGTCGCCTCGGGCGTCGTGGGGTACGTGCTGCCGCGGGGAGAGCGTCTCTCCGTCGCCCTGCCCCTGCTGATCGGCGCCGGGATCGGCGTTGCGACGATGTTCCTGCAGGCCCTTGCCGGCGGCCTCGACGAACCCGAGCGGGCGGCCGGAACCTTCCTGATCTCCTCGGTGTCGGGGTTCATCGCGGTGGCGGCGGGGCTCACGGTGCTGGTGCGTCGAGCTCGGGCCTCGGGCTAGACGCCCGCGAGGGTCATCTCACCGATCAGCACCGAAGGCGTGCCCACGCTCGAGAAGAACCGAAGGTCGTCGCCCACCCCGGTGATGCCCGCGAGCATCTCCGGGAGCGTCGAGGCGACCGTCATCTCGCGAAGCGGCTCGCCGAGCCCTCCGCCATCGATGCGCAGCCCCGTCGCGCCGACGCTGAACTCTCCGGAGATCGGGTTCGCTCCCGAGTGAACCCCGCTCACGTCGGCGATCAGCACGCCCCCCTCCGCAGCACGCAGCAACTCGTCGAACGGCGTCGTGCCGTTGTCGAGGTAGAAGTTCGAGGTGCCCACGCCGGGCGAGCCCTTGTACGACCCGCGCTTGCCGTTGCCGGTCGAACGCTGCCCGCCTCCCATACGCGCCGCCGTATACGTGTCGTGCAGGAAGCCGTTGAGCGTGCCTGCGGTGAACAGCTCGGTGCGGCCGCTCGGCACACCTTCCCCGTCGAACGGCGAGGCACCCGGACCGTCGAGGATCGTGCCGTCGTCGACGAGCGTGAAGAGCTCGGAGCCGACCCGGTCGCCGACCATCTCGGCGAAGAGCGAGCGGCCCTTCAATACGTTCTCTGCATTCAACGCGCTCGCGAGCACACCGAGGAAGTCCATCGCCGCGAAGCGGTCGAGCACGACCGGCACCTTGGCGGTCGGGGGCTTCGAGGCGCCGAGCATGCGCACCGCCCGCTCGATCGCCTCGTCGGCCACGTCGTCGAGACCCAGCTCGTCGAGCGCGCGAGCGATGCGGTAGGAGAACCCGGTCTGTGTCTCGTCGCCATCGACCGCGAGCGTCACCGCGACGACGAACGCATCGGTGCGCGCGTATTCGGCGTCGACGCCCGCGGTGGAAGCGATCGCAACCCGGGAGGTGACGTCTCCGATCTGGGCGAGGTCGACCTTCGTCACGCGCGGGTCGCTTGTGACGAGGCGGCGCTCGAGGTCGAGCGCCATCCGCACCTTGGCCTCGGTCGTGACGTCGGCGGAGCCCTCCCGGAACAGCTCGGGGATCGCCGGCGCCGGCTCGGCCGCCGGCAGCACGTTGAACTCGTCGGGCTCGGTGAGGGTGGCGTTCTCGCGGGCCCGGCCGACGGTCGCGCGGACCTCGTCGACCGAGGGGTCGGCCGCGTAGGCATACCCCAGCCGACCGTCGCGGATCACCCGGACCCCGACACCGCGCGACTCCGCGAACTCGAGCCCCTCGACCTCCCCGCGCAGCGCGCTCGCCTCGGTCTGGCGCGACTCCTCGGCGTAAGCCTCGACCGCCTCCGCGGCCTCCGCCGCGTCGACGGCCGCCCGCACGAGCTCGCCGAGATCAGGCACCCGTGCCTCCGACCGTGATCTTCGAGATGCGCAGCGTCGGCGACCCGCTGCCCACCGGGGCGGATTGCCCGTCCTTGCCGCACACGCCTTCCCACGTGTCGAAGTCGTCGGCCAGGGCGTCGACCGCGCTCATCACCTCGATGGCTCGCCCGATCAGGTTGGCGCCGCGCACGGGTGTCGTCGCCTCCCCGTGCTCGATCAAGTGACCCTCGCTCACTCCGAAGACGAAGTCGCCGGTGGCCGGATTGACCTGACCACCCCCGAGCGCGGTGACGTAGACACCGTTCGCCGTGTCGGCGAGCACCTGCTCGGGGTCGGACGTGCCGTTGAGGATGTTCGTGTTCGTCATGCGCACGACCGGCGGCGACGCGTACGACTGACGGCGACCGTTGCCGGTCGAGTCCGCGCCGTCCTTCTCGGCTCGGAGGCGGTCGTAGAGGTAGGCCTGCAACACCCCGTCGGTGAAGAGCACCGTTCGCTGAGCAGGCGTTCCCTCGTCGTCGAACGAGAACGAACCCCAGCCGTTCGGGACCGTGGCGTCGTCGACCCCGTGGATCAGCTCGCTCGCGCACTTCGTGCCGATGAGACCCCGGTAGACGCTGGCCTCCTTGTCGATCGCGTCTGCCTCGAGCGGGTGGCCGACCGCCTCGTGGAACAACACGCCACCCATACCCGGCGCGAGCACGACCGGCATCTCTCCGGCGGGGGCGGGCACGGAGTCGAGCATCGTGACCGCCCGTTCCGCGGCGACCAGAGCGGTGTCGTGCGGGGTGTTCGCGTCGATGAACTCCACGCCGGAGCACGCGGCGGGCCCGTGGAACCCGGTCTGGATGTTGTCGCCGCGTTTCGCCACGACCTGGGCAACCAGTCGGATGCGCGGCCGGTCCTCCTCGACCCAGCGGCCGTCGCTCGTGGCGATCAAGCGTCGCTGCAGGGAATCGCCGTAGACGCCGACGACCTGGACGACCTCGGAGCTGAAGCCGCGCGCTGCGTCGTCGAGCGCTCGGAGCCAGGCAACCTTGTCGGCGGCCGGCACGCCGCTCGAGGGTCGTTCGACCGCGTTGGTGAGCGGGCCTTCCAGTGTTCGGAGGTCGACGACCGAACCGGGCTCGCCTTCCCGCAGCGCGGCGCTCGCGGCCTCGGCGGCCGCGAGCAGCGCGTCGCGGTCGAGCCGGTTCGAGAACGCGTAGCCGTAGCTCGTGCCGTGCGTGACCCGGACCCCGGCACCTCGATCGAGCCCGGTCGTGAGCTCCTCGACCTTGCCGTCGTCGAGCCGGATCGAGGTGCCGGTCGTCTCCTCGACGAAGACCTCCGCGAAGGCACCGCCTCGCCGGCGGGCGACGGTCAGCACGTCCTCGACGAGCGAGCGGTCGAGCATGGCGGCGATGCTAACAGGGGGTACAGTCAGCGCCCGGGGGTGAGCGTGCGCACCGCAACGACGATCGCGATGAGCCTGTTCG
>Ga0256867_10000645_pt1 | contig 14005 bp, 12 predicted proteins | sample RVTome_15_FD_185939 | JGI IMG/M metagenome (GOLD analysis project Ga0256867, IMG submission 185939) | Soil microbial communities from uranium-contaminated site in the Upper Colorado River Basin, Wyoming, United States - RVT150D86 (HiSeq) ... | reverse complement strand
AACCACAAAGGAGTGACATGCCGATCGATATTCACGTCGACGACGTGGTCGACGCACGTGGCCTGATGTGTCCAATGCCGATCCTGGCAGCGACCAAAGCCATGAAGCTGCTCGAACCAGGGCAGGTGCTCAAGGTGCTGGCCACTGACAAAGGGGCGCTGAGCGACATCCCGGCCTGGGCGATGGACACCGGACACGAACTGCTCTCGTCAGGCACCGAGGACGATGCGCTCGTCTTCTACCTCCGCAAGGGCGAGTTCTGACGCCCGGTAGCTAGGCTCGCTCAAGCATCAGTGAGTGTGGACAAGGGTTCGGTAAATGTCGAGCCGGACGGCCCGGAGTTACGCCGCGCTCCGAGTCGCCAGGCCACGGCGGCGGACGTACCTATCGGCGAGCAGCGCGAACACCGCCATCTGGGCCACGTCGATGATCACGGCGATCCACGGGATCGCCGACACCTGCAGTGTGTCGCCTACTTCGTCGAAGGCCGCCGAGATGAGGAACACGACCACGTTGTTCATCACATGCATGGCGATCGCCGCTTCGAGCCCGCCCGTGCGCACGACCAGCCAGCACGCGATCAGGCCGAACGCCAACCGGTCGAGGAACAGGGGCCAGTTCTGGGTGCCGTGCGCCAAGGCGAACGCCAGCGAGGTCACTATGGCGCCGACCCAAGGGGTACGGACCAAGGCACCCAGCGCCTGCATGCCGTATCCGCGAAAGGCGTACTCCTCGGCCGCCGCCTGAAGCGGCGTCGTCAGGACGATGACGACGGCGAACCCGAGCCAGGTACTCAGCGACACGACCTGGATGTCCTCGATGCCGAGTGCTCCGTCGTCGACTGGTATGAGCCAGCTGCCCACGATCGTGAAAAGCACCACCATCGTGAGGGCCAGTACGCTCATCCGCAGCAGCAATCCCCATCGCAGCCGGCCGACCACAGACGACAACCAGCCGGGCCGCATCCGGTGAGCCACCACCATGGCGAGCACGACGGCAGGTATCGCCACCGCGAGACCGAGGTTGGTGGCGAGCAGGGACAGCGGGTCCATCTCCGAGCCGAAGCGATCGATCGACGCCTCTACCGGCCCCCCGGTGCGGATGAGGTCGGCCACGATGAACGCGACCGTCACGCCGATGGTCAGCACGGCGAACGTCGCGCCGAAGATCGCCAGTCCGAGCACTGGCCGCCACCACCTGTAGGTCGGAGTCAGCAGAAGGCGGTGGTACGGCTGCGGTTCGGTGTGCACCCGTTGGGCCGCGGACGCGGGATACGTCGGCTGACCGCCCGGCCACTGCTGCTGCCATTGCTGCTGTGGCCACTGCTCGTGCCCTTGCTGCCCCGGCCACTGACCTGCCGGCGGCTGGCGGGGCAGCCCATCAGACGCCCCTGGAGGAACACCTTCCCGCGGCGGCACCGACTGTCCGCCGGGCTGCTGCCGCCCACCGCGCGATGGCGGCGAGCCGTAGGGGTCGTACGGCTCGCTCACCCGCTGATCCGTGCTATCGCAGCGTCCAGGCGGGCGAGCGTGCGCTCACGACCGAGCAATTCGAGCGACTCGAACAGGGGCGGCGAGACGCGTCGGCCCGACACGGCGACCCGGATGGGCCCGAACGCAACGCGCGGCTTGAGGCCGAGCCCGTCGATCAGCGACGTGCGCAGCGCCTCCTCGATTGCAGGCGTCGTCCACTCCCCCAGGTCGACAAGCGCCTTGAACGCTTCGTCGAGCGCCGACAGCGCGTCGGGCGTCAGCACATTCGCGGCCGCGGCCTCGTCCATCTCGGGCTCGTCGACGAACAGGAAGCCCAGCATTCCCACCGACTCATCGAGCGCGACCATGCGCTCTTGTACCAGCGGGGTCGCGGCGTTCAGCAGCGCCAGCTGCTCGTCCGACGGAGCCTCGGGCAGCACACCGCCCGCCTGCAGGTAAGGCACCATCCGCGTTGCAAGATCGTCCGGCTCCAACCGCCGCAGCCACATCCCGTTGATCGCCTCGGCCTTCTTCAGGTCGAACCGGGCCGGGTTGGGGTTGACGCGGGTGATGTCGAACGCCTCGACCATCTCGTCCAACGAGAAGAACTCGCGGTCGCCTCCGATCGACCAGCCGAGCAGTGCCAGGTAGTTGACGATGCCCTCCGGCAGGAACCCACGGTCGCGATACAGCCGCAGCGAGGACTCCGGCTCGCGCTTGGACAGTTTCCGGTTGCCCTCGCCCATCACGAACGGCAAATGCCCGAACCTGGGCAGCGGCCCCGAAGCCACACCGATCTCGCGAAGCGCCTCGTGCAACGGGATCTGCCGCGGAGTGGACGAGAGCAGATCCTCGCCCCGCAGAACGTGAGTGATGCCCATCATGGCGTCGTCGACCGGGTTGACGAGCGGGTACAGCGGATGGCCGTTGGCGCGCACGAGCACGTAGTCGGCCACGTTCTCGGCGTCGAAGCTCAGCTCGCCCCTGACCAGGTCGACGAAGCTGATCGAGCGATCGGGCATCCGGAACCGTACGACGGGATCACGGCCCGCCGCCTTGAATGCGGCGACCTGGTCCGGGGTAAGTGCCCGGCAGTGCCCGTCGTACCCGCTCGGACGGCCGGCCGCGCGGGCCGCCTGACGTCGCTCGTCCAGCTCGTTCTGGCTGCAATAGCAGTGATAGGCATATCCGGCCTCCATCAGCCGGCGCACCACGTCCGTGTAGATGTCGAAGCGCAGCGACTGGCGGTATGGGCCGTAATCGCCGCCTTTCTCCGGCCCCTCGTCCCAAGTCAGCCCAAGCCACTGGAACGCCTCGAGCAGGGCTTGGTACGACTCCTCGGAATCGCGTGTGACGTCGGTGTCCTCGATGCGCAGCACGAACGTCCCGCCGTAGTGGCGTGCGAACGCCCAGTTGAACAGCGCCGTGCGGACCAGGCCCACGTGTGGGTTGCCGGTCGGGGACGGTGAGAACCGGACGCGGACGTCCTCAGGACCCAGATCGCCGAGCACAGCGTCGGTATGGCCGGAAGTAGAGGGCACGGGCGTACCACCAGAAGATCGATTGGACGGTTCGTCTACGAGGATATCGAGCCGTGCCGAGACCTTCACAGAAATCCGTGGCGGACTCTATTGCGAATCATTCTCATTATTGTTTAGATGGCGACCATGACACGACATCAACTCGCATCTGCCCCCCGCGTTGTCCGCGGCACTCCTCCTCGCTGCCTGCGGAGCACAGAACGAGACCGACCCGGCGGCTGATTCGGTCGCCGAGCCCGACGACGGGCGCACCGAGGTCAACGAGCCGCAGACCCGCCTTGTGGTCACCACCGAAGGCGGCGCCAGTGTTCTCGACGCCGGCTCCGGCGAGGTGCTGGGCGCGTTCTCGACGCAGGCCCGCCCGGTGGCGGTCGTTGCCGGGGACGGGCGCCACGTTCTGCTCGTACAGGCCGACGCCGATCTCACCCAGATTCTGGATCCGGGAACCTGGGCGTCCGGGCATGGCGATCATCACCACTACTACGTCCGTGAGCCGATGCTGCGGGACGTTCGCGTGGAGGGCGGATCGCCCGTCCACGTCGTCTCGCACGATGGGCAGACGGCGATCTTCCACGATGACGACGGCTCAGCGACCGTGTTCTCGGACGACGGACTGCTGATCGACAGTCTCGACACGACGATCGTCGACAGCGGCGCACCGCACCACGGCGCCGTCGTGCCGCAAGGCGCGGGGGCAGTCGTTTCGATTCCGCCACCTCCCGGTGACGACACCCTGCCCATCGGAGTGTCGCTCGTCGACGAGGACGGGTCGGAGATCGTGCGGTTCGACGACTGCCCCGGCCTGCACGGCGAGGCGGCGCTCGGCGATGTGCTGGCGTTCGCCTGCGCGGACGGCGTTCTGCTGGTTGACGGCCAAGACGCCCAGAAGGCGCCGTACCCGTCCGGCGAGGGGCGAATCGGCTCGTTCACGGCCGGCCCCGCCGACGAATACCTGGTCGGCAACTACACCGCGACGTCGCTGCTGGCTGTCGATGGCGACGATGCGCACGCCCACGAGATCGAGTTGGACGCGCCCTATGCTGCGCGGGCGCTGGACGGGCAGGGCGACCTGGTCGCGCTGACCACAGACGGAACGCTGCACGTCGTGGACGTCGCCGATGCCGCCATCGAATCGTCGGTGCCCGGCGTGCTGCCTGCGTTCGACATTCCTGAGGACTGGCAGGAGCCTCGGCCGACCCTCACCGTGGTCGGCCACACCGCGTTCGTGGCGGACCCGGCGACGATGACGGTGCTCGCCGTGGACCTGACCAGCGGGGCCGCGGTGGACACCTTCGCGGTGAACGGCGTGCCTACCGCGATCGTCGCCGTCCCGACACAGTGACCCATACGTCGTTGATCATGGGCGGATGGCACCTTCAGACCCTTGGGAAGGCGCCATCTGCCCATGATCAACCCGAGGATAGTAGGTGCGTCAGGGAGCGACGACGCGGTTGGTCAGGGCGCCGATGTCCTCAATCGCCACGGTCACCTCGTCACCTGCTACCAGCGGACCGACGCCGGCGGGCGTACCGGTAAGGATGACGTCGCCAGGCAGCAAGGTGAACGCCGCGCTGATGTATGTGACCAGCGCCGTCACGTTGTGGATCATCTGCGAGGTCCGGCCGTCCTGCCGCACCTCGTCGCGGACCAGGCAGCGGACCGACAGATCGGACGGATCCAGGTCGGTCTCGATCCACGGCCCTAGCGGGCAGAACGAGTCGAAGCCCTTGGCCCGCGCCCACTGGTCGTCGGTCCGCTGCAGGTCGCGGGCGGTCACGTCATTGCCGCAGGTGTAGCCGTATATGACGTCCCGAACCCGCTCGGGCGGGACGTCCTTGCACACCCGTCCGATCACGATGGCCAATTCGGCTTCGTGGTGGACTTCCTGCGACTGCGGCGGCAGCACGATCGGGTCGTCCGGGCCGATGACCGCAGTGTTCGGCTTGAGAAACAGCAACGGCTCGGCAGGCACCTCGTTGCCGAGTTCTGCGGCATGGTCGGCGTAGTTGCGGCCCACACCGACGACCTTGCTCCGCGGGATGACCGGCGCGAGCAGCCTTACGTCCTCCAGGTCGACCTTCTCACCGGTCAGTTCAGGCGCCGCGTAGAGCGGGTCGCCGCGCAGGACGGCCAGCACCGGCCTGCCCTCCGTGTCTTGGCCGACGGCGGCGAACCTGGGCTCTTCGTCTTCGGTGGTGAACCTCGCAATGCGCACGGCTGCGAGGGTATCGCGCCGGCTTGCATCGCCAAGGTCCATGACCCTGGCAGTGAAAGACCCCGATCCGGGATGCGTATGACATAACGGAGCCGGGAGTCGGGGTCGGGGTTCGTCGCGATGAGCAGCTCGCCCACGGCAATCGATCATATTCCTCCGGGCTCGGGCCGCCCAGGCGACGGCACCTACACTTGTGCGGTGTCCGGTTCGCGCACGCTCACCGTCCTCGGTGTGGCTGAATGGACGACGCGGCAGCGAGCGCACGAGCGCCGCGTCGACCATCTCGTCAGGGGCCACCTGGATCGCCGCCGGCGCGGAATCAAGCACCCCGTTGAGGATTTCCTGTTCACGTACTACAGCTACCGCCCGGCCCAGCTGCGGCGGTGGCATCCGGGCGCGGGCGTCACGCTGGCCGGCGAACCCCCGCATGTTTTCTGGCGTGGGTACGTCCGGACCGACCGTGGGGTGACGATTGATCCGGGGTTCATCGAGCAGCGTTCGGACTCGATCGGCTGGGTACGGGACTTGCTCACCGCCACGGCAACCCGGCCAGCCTTCACCGGCTGTTTCGGGCTCCACGAGTGGGCCATGGTCTACCGGGCCGATGAGGTCCGCCACCAGGCGTGGCCGTTGCGGCTGGGGCAGTCCGGAACCGACGCCGTCGTCGAGCAGCACCAGGTTCGGTGCTCGCACTTCGATGCGTTCCGCTTCTTCACCGCCGACGCCGGCCCCCGCAACGCTCTTCAGCCGAGCCGTGGTCGACAGCTCGAGCTGGAACAGCCAGGGTGCCTGCACGCCAACATGGATCTCTACAAGTGGGCCTACAAGCTCTCCCCCGTCGTGCCGTCCGAACTCGTGGCGGACGCGTTCGAGCTGGCCCGGGAGATCCGCGAGTTCGACATGCGGGCCAGCCCCTACGACCTGTCCGCTCTCGGCTACGAGCCGGTATGCATCGAGAGTCCCGAGGGCAAGCGGGAGTACGTGGATGCTCAGCGATCCTTCGCGGACCGCGCGAGAGGCATCCGCGAGCGGCTGCTCGCCGATATCGAGTTTGCGCTGCGGGAGCATTGATTTAGCGTGGAGGGTCATGGCGCGCATCCTGGTTCCTTACCATCTCGACGAGCATCTTCCGTCCCTGGACGTCCCGTACGAACCAGACCGGACGGTCGCGGCCGACCTGCCCGATGGCAGTCCGTGGCAGCGGATGGCGGCCCTGTACGGCGACGTCGCGGATGTCGTGGCCGAGGACGCCCGGGCCGGCGGATGTCCCGTCGTGATGTCCGGCGACTGCACGACGTCCCTGGCCACTGTCGCGGGTTTACAGCGGGCCGGCGTCGACCCGGCGATCGTCTGGTTCGACGGGCACGGCGACGTGCAGACCTTGGAGACCACGGCGTCCGGGTACCTCGGCGGCATCCCGCTGCGCATCCTGACCGGCTACCGTCCCGAGCTGATCAGCGACGACCTCGGCCTTCGTCCCATTCGAGACGACCGAGTGGTGCTTGTCGACGCTCGCGATCTCGACCCGCCCGAGGCCGAGTTCCTGACTACCTCTGCGGTGCGCCGCATCGATGTCGACGATCTGGTCGCCGACCTGATCCCTGACGGACCGGTGTACCTGCACATCGATTTCGATGTGGTGACGCCGGACGAGCTGCCGGGGCTGCTCTTCCCAGCGGGCGGCGGCCCCGGGATCGACGCGGTCGGCGCTGCCATCAGCCGGGTCATGGCGACCGGCAGGGTTGCCGCTGTCGGGGTCGGGTGCACGTGGCATGCAGGGCACGGCAACGCAGCCAGAGTGCGGCCTCTGCTGGACGAGGCCGGGGTGGCCTGACGCTCTCGGATCTCGTCGAGAAGAGCCGTCAGCGGGGTGGCGGCTCGGCGCCCTGGCGCAGCAGACCGTATGTCACGCCGTCGACGAGAGCTTCCCACGAGGCTTCGATGATGTTCGCGCCGACACCGACCGTCTCCCAGGATGTCTTGCCGTCGGTGAACTCAGTGAGGACGCGGGTGATCGCATCGGTGCCGTGGGCGGCGTCGAGGATCCGAACCTTGAAGTCGATCAGCTCGACCTTGTCGATCTCTGGGTAGAGCGTGCCGATGGCCGTCCGCAGTGCATGGTCGAGGGCATTTACCGGCCCGTTTCCTTCACCGGCCACGACGGCACGCTCTCCTCCGGCCCGGAGCCTGACCGTCGCCTCGGCCGGCGCCGCGCCATCCGGGCGCGACTCGACGATGACCCGCCAGCTCTCCACCTCGAAGTACTGCGGGCGTACGCCACCCACTTCCTCGCGCAGGAGCAGCTCGAACGACGCGTCCGCGGCCTCGAAGGTGTAGCCCCGCGCCTCCAATTCCTTGACCCGCCGGGTTACCCGGCCGACGAGTTCACGGTCCTGCGACAGGTCGTACCCCAGCTCGCGACCCTTCAGCTCGATGCTGGCGCGCCCGGCCATGTCCGAGACGAGCATCCGCATGTCGTTGCCCACCGCGGACGGGTCGGCGTGCTGGTACAGGTCGGGATCGACCTTGATCGCGCTGGCGTGTAAGCCCGCCTTGTGGGTGAACGCGCTGGCACCCACGTACGGCTGACGGGAGTACGGGACGATGTTGGTGACCTCGGAGACGGCGTGCGCGATCCGCGTGGCTTCGCGCAGCGCGTGGTCTGGCACCACCGTCCGGCCGCGCTTGAGCTGCAGGTTCGCCACGACAGAGATGAGGTCGGCATTGCCAGTGCGCTCGCCGTAGCCGTTGAGCGTCCCCTGCACGTGAGTGGCGCCCGCGTCGACCGCGGCTAGTGAGTTGGCCACCGCGCAGCCGGTGTCGTTGTGGCAGTGGATGCCCAGCCGTACGCCGGCCGCATCGGCCACGGCAGAAACGATCTCGCCGACGTCGTCCGGTAGCAGGCCGCCATTGGTGTCGCAGAGCGCGGCGAGTTCGGCCCCCGCGTCGGCGGCGGTCCGGACCACCTCGAGCGCGTAGGCGGGGTCGAGGCGGTAACCGTCGAAGAAGTGTTCGGCGTCCAGGAATACCCGCCGGCCGTGCCTGACGAGGAACGAGACCGTATCCCGGACCATGGCCAGGTTCTCTTCAAGCGTCGTCCGGAGTGCCCGCTCGACGTGCGCACGGTGACTCTTGGCGACCAGCGTCACCACGGGCGTTTCGGCGTCCAGCAGCGCCCGCACGAGGGCGTCGTCCTCCACCCTGACGTTGGCCCGCCGCGTCGCACCGAACGCCGCCAGCTGGGCGTGCCTGAGGTTGAGCTGCGTGCGCGCCTTATCGAAGAACTCGGTGTCCTTCGGGTTGGCACCCGGCCAGCCGCCCTCGATGAATCCGACACCCAGCTCATCGATGTGCTGCGCAATGGCGAGCTTGTCGTGCACCGACAGTGACAGCCCTTCCTGCTGGGCGCCGTCGCGCAGCGTGGTGTCATAGACGTGGAACTGGTCCGAGTTCATCTGGCGGTCCTTTACAACGAAAAGACCCGTCGCGAACTGCGAACGGGTCTGCGCGCCTGGCTTGGTGCTGGAGCCTGGCGCGCCTACGTAATGATCATGCAGAAGTACATTGCGCACAACGATGCCATAAGATCGGCTGCTTGTGAGCGCCGAATCCCACATGGTGGACGTCCGGCCGATCACCGGACGTGCGCGGCGCGAGGGAGCTCGCCGGCTGTGGCTCATCACCACCAACGACAACACCATCGCGCTGCCCTCCTACCAGCGACGCGGCTTCGACCTCGTAGCCTTGCACCGCGACGCCGTGACCCGGGCCCGCGCCGAGCTCAAGCCGTCGATTCCGTTGGAAATTGACGGGATCCCGCTTCGCCACGAAATCGACCTCGAGATGCGGCTCGCCTGAGTTCAGCCGGCCCAGATCTCGTCGTCGAGGCTGGGGACGGCCGACAGGTGCCGCTCCCGGTTCGAGTACCGCGGTTCGTACGGCACAGTTCCCCGTGGGGCGGTGCGCCACATCTCGTTGCCAAGAAGCGCGACCATGAATTCCTCCGGAGCGATCTTCAAAATGCCCGCCCGCGCCTCCAATGTGGCGTACAGCGGCTCTGGCACGTCGAGCGCGACGTTGCGACGGTGCTCGCGCTCGAGAACATCCGACACCCCCTCGTACAGCAGATTCACCGCCTCGGCCGGAGACACGCCGAGCAGCTCATCCAGCGGAGGCACCGGCTCGGACAGCAGGTTGGGCGCTTCGGTCAGCGCGCTGAGCACGATGCGTCCAAGGTCCTCCCGGGCCGTCCAGTCGACGTACCCGTACCTCTGACGGTCTTCCAATGCGCGGCGGCGGTGCCGGATGAGCACGGCCCGAACCTCCATTGCCCTGGGGTGGTAGCGGTCGACGCCGGACTCGAGCGCTGCCGCCCTCAAATGAGTTCCGGTCCAGGTGAAGGCGAGCAGGCCGCCGCGCGGCACTGCGTCCAGCGTGCCCGCAGGCACCTTCCAGATCTCTTGCCCATAGGGGTCCAGCTGGACGGTTCCGCCGCCCTCCACGGGAACCTCGCCGAGATCCTTGACCAGCCCGCGCAACGGTTCGAGTTCGGGGCCGGGCCAAACGTACTGATCTCCGGTCCGATCACCGCTGACTCGATGCGTGAAGGTAGCGCCGACGAGGATCCGCTGCGCGCAGGTGTACCGGCCGTTCGGCAGTTGCACGAAGGTGGTCCGGTCGCGCATTGCCTGCGTCACGCTCGATGAGGTCCGTGCGGCCGTGACGCCAGCCGCGTAGGCGGCTTGGTAGATCGTCTCCACGGGTGCGGGCCCGTGCTTGCCGAGGTAGTCGGCGCAGAAAGCTGCGATGCGGGACATGTGATCAAGCCTGGCGCACCGGATCACATGATCGTTCTACTTATCCACAGCAAGGTGATCGAAGAACCGATCGTCCCGGGAACCCGGGACGGATCTTCCGTTGATCACCAAGGACGCTAGGCGATGCGGTGCATCCAGCCGTACACGTCCTCGGCGCGGCCGTACTGGATGTCGAGGAGCGCCTGCCGGATCTCCTTTGTCGCCGGTCCCGGCTCGGTACCCATCGACACCTCGCCACCGTCCCACACCAGCCGGCCGAGCGGGGTGATGACCGCGGCAGTGCCGCACGAGAACACCTCGGTGATCTCGCCCGAAGCGACGCCTTCACGCCATTCGTCGATCGACACCGGGCGTTCCTCCACCTTGTAGCCGAGGTCGCCGGCGAGAGTGATGATCGACGCGCGGGTGATTCCTTCCAGGATCGTTCCGGTCAGATCGGGCGTGGTGATCGACCCGTCGGACCGGACGAAGTAGAGGTTCATCCCGCCGAGTTCCTCGACCCACTTGCGCTCGACGGCGTCGAGGAAGCACACCTGCGCGCAGCCGTTCTCGATCGCCTGCTGCTGCGCGACAAGGCTCGCAGCGTAGTTGCCGGCACACTTGGCGGCGCCAGTGCCGCCGGGGGCGGCGCGGGTGTATTCGGTCGACAACCAGATGTCGACGGGCTCCACCCCGGAAGCGAAGTATGCGCCCGCGGGTGAGGCGATCAGGCAGAAGAGCACCTCGTTGGCCGGCCGCACACCGAGAAAGACCTCCGAGGCGAACATGAACGGACGCAGGTACAGGCTTGTCTCGCCGCCGGCCGGCACCCAATCCGCGTCCGTCCGCACCAGCAGATCGATGGCGTCGACGAACGACTCGACCGGAAACTCAGGAAGCGCCATCCGCTGCGCGCTACGCACGAAGCGCGCGCCGTTGGCCTCCGGACGGAACGCCCAGATCGACCCGTCGTCGTGGCGGTATGCCTTGAGCCCTTCGAAGATTGCCTGTGCATAGTGCAGGACGGCGGTCGCCGGATCGATCGACAACGGCGCGTACGGGCGGAGGCCGGCGTCGTGCCAGCCGATCTCGGGCTTCCAGGTCGCCGTGATCATGTGGTCGGTGAACGACGTCCCGAAGCCCGGACTGGCCAGGATCTCGGCCCGGCGTTGCGCGTCTACACGGTTCTGCGACAGGGTGGTCGAGAACTCGAACTTGCGCGCGGTTGCCGTAGCCATGCTGACCTCTCAGGTGTCTGAATGCGGTCCCGAAACTACTAGGACGTCCAATCAGAACGCTACCGCCCACCGCGCCGGACGTAAACGCAAGGGCGGCCCGCCGGCCAGCCCAGGAAGTCAGCCGAGGCGGGCGGCGAGCGCGTCGCCTACTCGTACCGTCGAACGCTCGGTGTCGCCCCGGGTCGCCAGATCCACGGCCACCGCATCCTCGACGCGGCGGGCTTCGGCCTCGAACCCGAGGTGTTCCAGCAGCAGCGCCACGGACAGTACGGTCGCGGTCGGGTCCGCGATGCCCTGACCCGCGATATCCGGAGCCGAACCGTGTACCGGTTCGAACATCGACGGCGTCGTCCGGTCGGGGTTGATGTTGCCACTGGCCGCCAGCCCGATGCCACCGGTGATCGCCGCCGCCAGGTCGGTGATGATGTCGCCGAACAGGTTGTCGGTGACGATGACGTCGAACCGGGCCGGGTCGTTGACCAGGAAGATCGTGGCAGCGTCGACGTGCAGGTAGTCGACAGTCACATCCGGGTACTCGGCGCCGACGGCCTCGACCGTGCGCCGCCAGAGGTGACCGGCGTGGACCAGCACGTTGTGCTTGTGCACATAGGTCAGCCTCTTGCGCGGCCGGGCCGAGGCCTTAGCGAATGCGTACCGCACGACCCGCTCGACGCCGAATGCGGTATTGACGCTCACCTCGTTGGCGACTTCCTGCCGGGTGCCCGCGCGAAGCGATCCGCCGTTGCCGACGTACGGCCCCTCGGTGCCCTCGCGAACCACGACGAAGTCGACATCGCCGGGATTGCGCAGCGGGGACGAGACCCCTGGATAGAGCTTGGACGGGCGCAGGTTGACGTAGTGGTCGAACCCGAACCGCAGCTTGAGCAGCAGGCCCCGCTCGAGCACGCCACTGGGCACGCCGGGATCACCCACCGCGCCCAGCAGGATGGCGTCGTAACCCCGAAGCTCCTCGTAGACCGAGTCCGGAAGGGTCTCACCGGTGGCGTGCCAGCGGCTCGCCCCGAGGTCGTAATGGGACGTCTCGGCCTTCGCGTCAGTGCCGGCGAGTGCTGCGTCGAGCACCTTCAGGCCCTCGGCGATCACCTCGGGGCCGATGCCGTCGCCTGGAATGACGGCCAGTTTGATGCTGCGACTCATGCGGGCCACCGTACGGCGGTGTCCCGCATCGTGACTGAGACGTCCCACGATTTGGACGCCACCAGCCGGCTGCACCACGAAAGGCCGAGGGTCCGCACCTCCCCTGCGGGCGCGGACCCTCGATGTGTGAAGGAACGCATCATGCGGCTGTGCGGTTCAGTGGCCCGTCTCGCCGCCGTTGTCGCGGCGGTCCATGGCCTCCTGCAACGCGTGCCGAGCGTTCTGCTCTGCTTCAGTCATTGCTCTTGCTCCGTAGAAGTTCCGGACAGATGTCGGACGAGAAACTCGAGTCGCCAGAACTCACAGAACACTTGTGGTGCGGAGCTAGGTCCGGCGGTTGGTCCCGGATCGCGGGTTGTCCTCGTCTATGGCGGTCGGCTCGGCGTTGGCAAACGCCGGACTCCGCGACGAGGCGCCGGCCTTAGCGGACCTCGTCGCGGCGGCTAAGAATTCGTACCGTCCACGACATGACTCGGCCGACACTACTCCTTGGACGTCCAACTGTCTCGTGAACCAGACAGGAGTCTCGAATACCGAGACTACTGCCACGTTCTCGTGACGAGGTGCGTTGCGACCGGCCGTTCGATCACGTTCGGCAGGCGGCCCAACGTACCTACACGGTCGCGGGCCTGTAGGTACGTCGCCAACCCTGGTGGGCGGCCCACCCGAACCCTGGCAGTGGCGTGCTCCGAGCGCGTCAGTCGGCGAGGTCGACCGTGCGGCCCCACTCGGCGCCGATCTCGGCCACGATCTCGTCCATGACCTGCGGGGGTACCGCCTGGTCGACGGTCATGGCAACGAGCGCGTGCCCGCCTTTGACGTCGCGGCTGACCTGCATGCCGGCGATGTTGACCCCGGCCTCGCCGAGCAGCCGCCCGACCGTTCCGACCACGCCCGGGCGGTCCTGGTATCGCCAGAACGCCATGTGCTCGCTCGGCTGGACCTCGATGTCGAAGCCCAGCACCTCGACCAGCTTCTCGACGTCCTTGGTGCCGAACAGCGTCCCGGACACCGAGACGACGCGCCCGTCGGCGAGCACGCCGCGCACCGTGATGAGGTTGCGGAAGTCGGGCGACTCCTCCGAGGTCAGCAGCCTTATCTCGACACCGCGGTCGGCCGCGATGACCGGAGCATTGACGTACGACACCGGATCTTCGACGACGTCGGCGAACACGCCCTTGAGCGCAGCCAGCTCGAGGATCTTCACATCGTGCTCGACGATCTCGCCCCGGACCTCGACGTCGAGCTGGGTCGCACCCTCACCGGCCAGCGCCGTGAAGATCCGGCCCAGCTTCTCCGCGAGCGGTATGCCGGGGCGGACCTCTTCGGCTATCGCCCCACCCTTGACGTTCACCGCGTCGGGCACGAGCTCACCGGCCAGCGCGAGCCGCACCGACCGCGCGACCGATATCCCTGCCCGCTCCTGAGCCTCCGCTGTCGACGCTCCGAGGTGCGGGGTAACGACCACCGACTCGAACTCGAACAGCGGCGAATCCGTACACGGCTCCGAGGCGAACACGTCGATGCCGGCACCGGCTACGCGGCCTTCCTTGAGGGCCACGGACAACGCGTGCTCATCGACGAT